>Ga0105054_10000532_pt1 | contig 60201 bp, 66 predicted proteins | sample BON02_FD_78091 | JGI IMG/M metagenome (GOLD analysis project Ga0105054, IMG submission 78091) | Freshwater microbial communities from Lake Bonney liftoff mats and glacier meltwater in Antarctica - BON-02 (megahit assembly) | ecosystem: Environmental > Aquatic > Freshwater > Ice > Glacier...
AACCATGGCGGCATAGGGGCAAAATTCAGACCCTGCAATAACCCGCGCACCGGGTGGCGGCGTGACAACCTGATCTTTATGAACGGCGAAAGCTTTGAAGCTGCCATTAAGTGAAGCCATCCAATCAGGCAGGTCGTGGGTGGTATATTCATGCACACCAAGCCCCCAGCCACGTTCGGAAAGTTCAACCTTGCCGCCCATGGCTTCGGCAATAAGTTGATGGCCAAAACAAATGCCCACAACCGGCACGTGCGCCGCCACGCAAGCGCGCACAAATTCTTTGAGCTGTGTGATCCATTCAAGATCTTCGTAAACGCCGTGGCGTGAACCCGTGATGAGCCAGCCATCGGCATCCTGTGGGGTGCCAAGTGATGCGCCATTAACAAGCGACACATCAATAAATTCAGCATCCGGCATTTGGCTGCGGATTAAGGCATGAAAGATTGTTGGATAGCTGCCAAAGCGCGCCTTGAGCACATCTGAGACATTTCCGGTTTCTAGGATTCCGATTTTCATAGTCAAACTCCGCGCCCAATTTTGGGCAAATTAGCGCTATGGCTCGGCAAGCGCCAGCTAGGTTTTCAGCTTACCGCGCTCCAGAGCCACAACTTCACGAATTGCCCCCAATTCCCATGTCGATTGGCCGGCTTTGATTGCCGCTGATTGCGCATCGGCGCGCGCCTTGGCGGCAGCAAAGCGCGGGGCGTAATCGGGGTTAAGCGCGCCGCGATCTTGGCAGACTTGAATAAGGGTGAGGGCCGGGTTTTTGTTGCCCTCCATTATCAACGGGCCTTGATCGGTTATGGCAACATCCCAACCAACGATGCCAACATCGGGCGCCATAAGATGCGCACGCAACACCAATTCAAACGCGTCGGGCATTTGTTCAATTTTGAGGCCGAGCAGTTTTTGCCCGGTCAAAGGCTGGGTGTCGATAATCCGCGAGCCGCCATTGGTGCGATCAATCACACGGTTAATTTCAGATGTTGCAACGTCAACATTCGCGAATAGCCGCGCCTTTGCTTTGCCTGGGCCGGTTTCAGTGCCGCTGACGGGAAGGCGGAAACAAGCAAACAGCACGCTAGGGGCGTGAGGCTGGTCCATAATCGTAATAATGCGCAATGGGCCGATTGCATCCGGGGTAAGGCCAAGCAGTTCTTTCGCCATACGCGCACAGTCTTGGAAGATGTAGCCTGATGGAAACTTAGCAATAACCTCGGCGGCAAAACTATCAACATGAGGTCCTTGGACGTCGCCTAAAAAGCGCAAATGCCCGTCATCATCAAGCCGCTCAATTTGCACACCGCCGGTTGATTGGCGGCCATTGGCTGGCTTGGCAAATATCGGGTAGCGCGCATCATAAAGCAAAAACTGCGTTAGGTCTTCGTGGGTTGCTAGCACGGGCCAACCACCAATTTTACGCAGGCTTGAAAACACCGCCTGCACAGGCGTTGCCGGAATGTCAGATTCTTTGCACAGCGCCAGAAGGGTCAATTTATCATCTAGGGCATAGATGGCGCCACGAAGTTTGGGCGCGGTCAGGCTAATGTTTAGCACGCGGCCCGACACATCGCCTTTGTAAAGCCGCTTATCAGCCATGCTGATACTGCGGCGATAGAGGTGAAAGCGGTAATATTCCTGCGGGGTTAGCTTGCCCGGTCCATAGCGTAGTGCAAATATTTCGCGCAGCTGCCGGCCAACTGATACGCCATGATGTTGGGCGACAACCTGCATGGAATGGGTGACTGATGGAAGTTTGATAGCGGGAATTGTGCTCAGAATGTCAGACGGCTCAACCATAAAAAACAATGGGGTTGTCGCCACAGCACGCCATCACTGTCACCGGGGCAATTCCGGTTTCCAGAGGTTTGATTTTCATAGTCGCAGCTCCGCAAGGATATTGCGTCAGGCTATCGCTATGCGGGTTCCTTTGCCAGCCTAAGTTTTCAGCTTGCCGCGCTCTAAAGCGATCATTTCTTTGTAAAGTCCGCTATCCGCGGCTGCTTTGCGGTTTTTTTCTAACAGATTCGCCGCTTGTGCTTGCTGTTGCAGGCGCAGCAACCGTGGCGCGAAGTCTGGGTTCATCAGTCCTTGGAATGCCGATAGCTGATAAATGGAATGAAAGGGCGTGGGATTGCCCTCAATCAACACGGGGCCAGCTTCGGTCATGCCAATGTCCCACCCGATCAACCCCAGATGTGGCAACACTCGATGTGCGCGCAGAGCGAGTGCGACAGAATCCGGAAATTGTTCAATATGAAAGCCTGGGATTCGCGTGTTGGTGGTCGGGTGCGTATCAAGTTCTTGCAATGTTACGCCGCCGCTAAGCGTTGCGCGCACAATTTTGCTGCTTGCCGGATCAATCAGGCAGCGAAGCATCCATTTGCCCTTTGCAAGCTCGGTATAGGCCCCAGCTTCGGGGGCACGCCAAATGCTATAAAGCAGTTCAGGCCTATTATCTTCACCCAGAATAGTAACAACGCGCAGCGAACCAAAGGCATCGGGGCAAAGCTGGCGGGCGTTTTTTGATAGGACGTGGCGATCTTGAAAGAAGTAACCCGTCGCGAAGTTCGCAGCGATTTCGGCGGCGAGCGCGTCAACATGCGGCCCCGGAGCATTGTGCAGCAGGCGCAAAGTGCCGTCGCTATCAATACCTTCGATCAATATGCTGCCAAGCGAATGCGAGCCATCGCTCGGTTTGCCGTAAATCGGATATCGGGCCTTGGTTTTAAGGAACGTTGAAATTTCGTCAGCGCTGTGCAGCTGCAACCAGCGATCAATCAACCTTGTTTTGGAAAAGAATGCCTGGGTATGCGTAACGGGAAGGCCAGTCGCGGCCATAAGCGACAGGAAAACCCCTTTATCATCAAGAACATAGGAGGATGCATAATTTGCAGACGCGCTGAGCGACTGATTAAGCGCGCGCCCGGCATTCGCCCCCACAAAAGCACGCTTCTTGTCGCGGCTGAGTGTCGGGTCATAAGCGCGAAAGCGATAATATTCATGAGGTGCAAGTTTGCCGGGGCCGTAGCGAAGGCCAATCATCTCGCGCAACTGTTTTGTGGTGGACACATTCTTGGTTTTTGCAACGATCTGCATGGATTGAATGACGCTGGCCATGCGGACACTGGCAATCTTTTTGAGTGCCGGTTCGGGTTGGGACATCGTTACTCCACATAAAAAAAGGGTGGCATTTGGGCCACTCTTTTACGTCATAATGGCGATTCTAGCAATTAACTAAAGTACTGCCCACCATTTGGCGAGATGGTTGATCCGGTCAAAAAGCCTGCATCGTCGCTGGCGAGGAATACAACGCAGCGCGCAATTTCCTCAGGCTCGCCCAAACGGCCAACGGGGATTTGTGGGATGATGCGTTCATTCAGCACTTTTTCAGGGATCGCACGCACCATTTCGGTGCCGATATAGCCGGGGCAAATCGCGTTGACGGTGATACCTGCGCGGGCACCTTCTTGGGCCAATGCCCGGGTAAAGCCGATATCGCCTGCTTTGGCGGCCGAATAATTGGCCTGCCCAGCTTGGCCCTTTTGACCGTTAACCGAGCTGATATTGATCACCCGACCAAATTTACGATCGCGCATACCGGGCCAAATCGGGTGAGTCATATTGAAAACGCCTGACAGGTTGGTATCAATCACTTCGGACCATTGTTCGCGGGTCATCTTGTGGAACATGCCATCGCGGGTAATACCGGCGTTATTTACAAGCACATCCACCGGGCCCAAATCAGCCTCAACCTTGGCAATGCCCGCCACACAGCCATCATAATCGGCAACCGACCATTTATAGGTTGGGATACCGGTTTCGGCGGTGAATTTGGCAGCTGCTTCGTCATTGCCAGCGTAATTTGCCGCAACCAGATAACCGGCGGCCTTCATGGCGACCGAAATAGCAGCGCCAATGCCGCGCGTGCCACCCGTAACCAAAGCTGTTTTTGTCATGCGTTCTCTCCTCGTGTAACGATTGTTCTAAATATGCCGAATTTTCGTAATAATGTTACGCACGCTCAATGCAGAGTGCAACACCCATACCGCCGCCAATGCACAGCGTTGCAAGGCCGCGCTTCGCATCCCGACGCTGCATTTCAAACAGCAACGTGTTCAGCACGCGGCAGCCCGAAGCGCCGATAGGGTGGCCAATTGCGATAGCACCGCCGTTGACGTTCACAATGGCCGGGTCCCAGCCCATTTCTTTGTTTACGGCACAGGCCTGCGCGGCGAAGGCTTCATTCGCTTCAACCAAATCAAGGTCATCCACGGTCCAACCTGCTTTGGCCAGCGCCTTGCGCGACGCCATAACCGGGCCAACGCCCATGATGGCCGGGTCCAAACCCGCAGTTGCATAACCAGCGATACGACCCAAATGAGCTATGCCACGGTTCATAGCGTTTTCTTCGGTCATCAACAAAGTAACCGCCGCGCCATCGTTAAGGCCCGAGGCATTGGCAGCGGTCACCGAACCGTCTTTGGAAAAGGCAGGGCGGAGTTTTTGCATTGCCTCCATTGTCGCGCCCTGGCGGATATATTCGTCTTGGTCTACGACAATATCGCCCTTACGGGTTTTGATGGTGAAGGGGGTAATTTCGTCGGCGAACTTGCCAGCCTTCTGGGCGGCTTCGGCTTTGTTCTGGCTGGCGACGGCAAACACGTCCTGTTCTTCGCGCGAAATTTGCCATTGCTGGGCCACGTTTTCAGCCGTGGTGCCCATGTGATAGCCGTTAAATGCATCCCACAAACCGTCTTTGATCATCGAGTCGATGAAGTTTAGATCGCCCATTTTCTGGCCGCCGCGCAAATTGGCAACATGGGGTGAAAGGCTCATGCTTTCTTGGCCACCGGCCACCACGATTTCGGCGTCATTTAGCATAATATGCTGGGCACCAAGGGCCACAGCGCGCAGGCCCGAGCCACAAACTTGGTTGATACCCCAAGCCGAGCTTTCAATTGGCAAGCCAGCGGCGATATGCGCTTGGCGGGCGGGGTTTTGGCCCTGACCGGCGGTAAGCACTTGGCCTAAAATGGTTTCAGATACATCGGCCGCATTAACGCCTGCACGGGCCAATACAGCGCGGATGGCTTCGGCACCCAATTCATGGGCGGGCGTATTGGCGAATGCGCCCAAAAAGCTGCCAACAGCGGTGCGGGCGGCGGATGCGATTACGATGTTTGTCATATGGTGGTCCTTATTTCGGGATGTCGGGTTTGTTGCGGCGCAACATAACAAGGAATGACGGGCCTGTCACCAGTTGTCTATGTCGCGGATGAATTGGCGTCGCGGATGAATTGGCCGATGTCGCGCCAAATGGGTGGGGCCACCCGATCCGATGTGATCAGCCCCACATGGCCGGTGGGGGCCAGTCGATGCTGCGCGTCGGGCACCGCTTTAGCCAGCGCCAAAGCCCCTTCTGCAGGGGCAATACTATCATGCTGGCCTGCAACGACCAATGTCGGGCAGCGGATATTAGCGGCCTGCACAGGCTTGGCGTTGATATGCCAAGCTCCGGCGGCTGGCGTGTTGTGCAAATGCCAATCAAGCAGCAAGGTGCGTGCAGCAGGGGCGGCCATGGCAATGCCATCGGCAAGCCAATCTTCCACGGCCACAAATAACGCACCAGCTTTGCTTTCGTCTGGCAGGGTGGCGAATTTGCGAAATTTTCGTGCGAATGCCAATGGATTGAGCATGGCGAACAGTGATTGAAAAACATCGGCAGGGATATGGCCGTAACTGGCGGCAAGCGCGGTTAAGGCCGTTTCCGCCGCCACGCCATTGTGCTGACCAAACGCCAAGCGAAGTTGGGCGCGCATACCGCCACCGGCTGCAAAATCCCAAGGCGCACCAAGGGTGACCAGCCCGTTTATTTGGCCCGGATAGCGCGCTGCCAACCCCGCCGCCAAGGTGCCGCCCATGCAGTAACCGAGCACGGTTGCAGGCCCCGTTTGGGCAAGGGCGGCGCGGCCTAGGTTGATGTAGTCATCAATATCAAACGCAGCTTCTGCAGGCCCTGGTGCACCCCAATCGAGCATGAATGGCCGCAGCCCAGCACCCGCTAGCCGCGCCATTGCGGAACAGCCGGGCATCAAATCAAGCACATAAGCGCGGTTAACTAAGGAGGGTAAAACCATAACGGCTGGCGCATTTGCGGGGGTTTCAGGTGCCGTATAATCAAACAGTTTTGCAGCGCCAGATTGCCAGATGAGGGGCGCAGAACATGGTGGGCGGCGGTAGGGATGGGTTCGCCAACGGTGCAGTCCGGCCATTGTGGCGTCCATGCGTTTTGCCACTTCGGCGGCAACTTGGGCTGGCTCGGGCTGGTTCAGGCCGGAAATATCAAGCGATGGGTCCCACGGAAAATCTGGCCGACCCGCTGCGGCCGCCCCGGCAAGCCCGGCCTGATAGACAGCCACCATTTGCCCGATATGCTGGGCTAACGGCTGCGGCGCCCCTATTCTATGGGGGGCTGTCGTCATGGTTTCGCCTTTGGGAATGCGGGCGGTACTGGCAATTTTGCAGTCTTGGCGATACGGCACAAATTTTCTTCCCACAGGTCAAGATAGCGCTTTGCATCGCGCTGAGGTTTTTTAGTTTGGGGCTGGTCGGAATCGCTCATGTGTTCGCCATAGCATGGGCTTGCGCCTTCGCGCTTGCAAAAATTGTTTGCGGCAGCGCAAAAGAAGTCTAGACTGATGAAAATTGACAAGGAGTCGCGCGTGCCCGATCCTGCGCAGAATGCTGAACCGATTATTATCAAAAAATACGCCAACCGGCGTTTATATAACACCTCAAAATCAAGCTATGTGACGCTGGAAAACCTAAGCCAGATGGTACGTAAAGATGAAGATTTTGTCGTGCAGGATGCTAAAACCGGTGAGGATATCACCCGCTCGGTGCTTACCCAAATTATGTTTGAGGCTGAATCTAAGGGCAATAGCATGTTGCCGACGAATTTTCTGCGCCAGTTGATTGCGCTTTATGGTGATACGTTGCAAGGCGTGGTGCCGGGGTATTTGGATGCGTCGATGGAGACGTTTACGAAGAATCAAGAGGCCATGCGCAGCCAGATTTCGGCCGCTTTTGGGGCCAATCCAGCCATTCCCAACCTCGAATCGTTGGCCCGCACGAATATGGAATGGTTTGAAAATGCGATGCGCATGTTTTCACCCTATGGTCCAAATGGACTAACCGAGGACGGGGCGGCTGGGGCCAATACTGCACCATCTGGCAAGCCAGCGGTAAAAACGCGGGAAAATGAGCTGGATGCGCTTAAAACGCAACTATCAGATATGCAGGCGCAGCTTTCAAAATTGGTGGGCAAATCTTAGCACGCTGCGATTTTTGGGGCCATGTCGAGTAAGACCGGCGCATCGCCAGCACGGCCGCAATAATAGCCTTGCAAACAATCAACGCCGAGGGCGGCCGCGGCCCGCGCCTCATCAGCATTTTCTATAAACTCGGCAACAGTGAGCATATCAAAATGCCGCGCGAGGCGCACTAGCACTTCGACCAGCACAGCGTGGTCGGGGTTGCGATGAAGGCCGCGAATGAATTGGCCGTCAATTTTAACCATATCAAATCGAAATTTCCGGAAATACGCAAAGGCGGTTTGCCCGGCGCCAAAATCATCAATCGCAAAGGCGCAGCCCAGCTTGCGGTTACGGGATAGAAATTTGACCGTGCTATCAGGGTCACGCATGGCGCTGCGCTCAGTAATCTCCACGATCAGCCGTTCAGGCACCGCAGGGTTGAGCCGTGCGGCATGGGTTAAAATCGCGTTCCAAGCCAGATCATTGATTGTGCCAGCGCCGATATTGACCGAAAGCCGCACGCGGGGGTCTGCGGCCAGCAGGTCCAGTGTTATGCGCAAGGCAAGCCTGTCGAGCTTTTTGCCAAGCGGAGAATTTTCAACCGCGTTGATAAAGGCCCCGGCGCGCAGCACTTCACCTGAGGGCAGGCGCAGGCGCAGCAACCCTTCATGAAACGCGATGAGTTGATGCGGGCCGCTGCGCAAAACCGGCTGCCATGCCAAACCGATGCGCCCGTTTTGCAATGCATCCTGCACCAGCACCTGCGCGCCGCTTTGGTTTAGGATCAATCGGGGCGCAATTGGGTGGGTCATGGCGGCTCACTATTTCACGCGTTAAGATTGCTCTGAAACGTTTAACGGAGTATGAATATTCACCAATTGTTCTAAAATGAGAGATAAATGCAAAATCGGTGCAGTTGGTGCGGGGATGACCCGCTTTATATCAGATATCATGACGAAGAATGGGGCGTGCCTTGCCGGAATTCGCGCGGATTGTATGAGCTTTTGATGCTTGAATCCTTCCAAGCGGGACTAAGCTGGATAACGATTTTGCGTAAGCGCGAGGCGTTTCGTGCCCGGTTTGCTGAGTTTGACCCCGATATTTTAGCGCTCTGGGGCGAGCCGGAAATTGGGGCGGCACTGGGTGATGCGGGCATCGTTCGGCATCGTGGTAAGATTGTGGCAATCATTAAAGGCGCCCAAGCTTGGCGGCGGATTGAGGCGCAGCAGGGGTTTGCGCAGTTCATCTGGGAGACCGTTGGTGGTGTGCGGCAGGTGAACCGCGTTACGTCTCAATCTGACATCCAAGCCAGCACGGCTGAGTCCACCCAATTATCCAAACGGCTTAAGTCTGAGGGGTTTAATTTTTGTGGCCCGGTCATTTGCTATGCCTTTATGCAAGCAGCAGGGCTGGTGAATGACCATGCGCTAACCTGCCCGCGCCATGGGCAGGTCTGAGCGGTCGGTTCACAAATATGCCGCCCCGGATCAAGTCCGGGACGGCATTGTTTTTGTAGAATTTAATCCGCTGTTGCGGCGACCAGTGCGCGCAAAATGTCCTCAGCTTCGGCCCAATCAGCGGCCCCGGTCAGGCGGGCAATTTCGCGCCCCTCACCGTCTAGAATGATGGTGGATGGAAGGCCAAGCACGCCATAAGCACTGGCCATTTCGCCGCGCGGATCAAGGTTAACGGGCATTACAATACCGGTCTCGGCGTTGAATCGTTCAATATCCTCAATCCGGTTGCGGCCTGTGGCGATGGCCATGACTATGGCTTCGCCCTCAAGCGCTTGGCGTAGCGCGTCCAGGGCGGGCATTTCTTCGCGGCAGGGCGCGCACCATGTCGCCCAGAAATTGACCAAGCGAAGTTGGCCGTCGGCAGGCAGTTCCAGCGGCTCACCTGACGGTGCGAAATATCCAATATCAAGTGCTGTGCGTGGTTCGGCATGGATGACAAGGCGGCGCAGGCTGTCGCTGCGCATCGCTTGAATAGCGCTGCGGTCTTCGGCTGTTAGCGCCCCAGCATGGCCGGGGTTTGCAACCAGCGCGGTGGCGGCATATAGCAGGGCAAAGCTAAGTTTTCGCAGGGTCATGGCAGGCCTTGGGTTGGAGGGTGAAATGGCAGACAAATCAGATGCAAATGCAATGTGGGGCGGACGGTTCGCTGCCGGGCCAGACGCGATTATGGAGGCGATTAACGCCTCGATCAGCTTTGATAAGCGCCTTTATCGGCAGGATATCGAAGCCAGTCGCGCCCATGCCGCCATGCTGGCCGCCTGTGGTATCATTACTGATAGCGATGCCGCAGCCATTTCGGAAGGCCTGCTCACGATCTTGTCAGAGATCGAGGGCGGAAGGTTTGAATTTTCGACCGCGCTTGAAGACATTCATATGAATATTGAAGCGCGACTCAAGACGCTGATTGGTGAGCCAGCCGGGCGTTTGCATACGGCCCGTTCGCGCAATGACCAAGTGGCGGTCGATTTTCGCCTTTGGGTGCGCGACCAATGTGATGCCGCAATTGCCAGCATAAGCGCGCTGATGGGCGTGCTTGTGGCGCAGGCCGATGCGGGGGCTGATATTATTATGCCCGGATTTACACATTTGCAAACCGCGCAACCGGTGACTTGGGGCCACCACATGTTGGCTTATGTTGAAATGCTGGCCCGTGATCGGGCCCGGTTTGCCGATGCGCGGTTGCGGATGAATGAAAGCCCGCTTGGGGCCGCGGCGCTGGCGGGCACAGGTTTTGCGATTGACCGGGAGATGACGGCAAAAGCGCTTGGCTTTGATCGGCCAACGTCCAATAGCCTTGATAGCGTTTCTGACCGCGATTTTGCGATGGAATTCCTGAGCGCGGCGGCCATTTGCGGCACGCATCTTAGCCGCTTGGCTGAAGAACTGGTCATCTGGTCCTCGGCCCAGTTTCGATTTGTGATTATGTCAGATCGGTTTTCGACCGGCTCATCCATTATGCCGCAGAAAAAGAACCCAGACGCGGCTGAGTTGATCCGCGCCAAGGGTGCGCGCATTAACGGCGCACTTGTGGCGTTCTTGACGATGATGAAGGGGCTGCCGCTGACCTATTCCAAGGATATGCAGGAAGATAAAGAACAGGTGTTTGACGCGGCCGATACGCTGATGCTGAGCCTTGCAGCCATGTCAGGCATGATGGCCGACCTGAAGCCCAACCCGCCAGCGTTGCGTGCTGCCGCTGGGGCCGCATTTTCCACGGCGACCGATTTAGCCGACTGGTTGGTGCGCCGCCTAAACCTACCGTTCCGCGATGCGCATCATGTGACCGGGGCGTTGGTAAAACTGGCCGAAACTAAGGGCTGTGACCTTGATCAACTGACGCTGGCCGAAATGCATTCGGGCCATCCGGGCATTACCCAAGAGGTGTATTCGGTGCTTGGCGTTGATAACTCGGTTGCCAGTCGCACGAGCCACGGTGGCACAGCACCGGCAAATGTGCGCGCACAAGTTAAACTTTGGAAGGAACGGTTGGGATGAAAGCTATTTTTGTTATGCTGATACTGGCCGCGCTTGCCAGTTGCGGTATTAAAGGCGACCCACTACCCATTGCCGCAGCGCATGAAACAACTTTGGTTTAACAGCTTAGAATCGGGGTGGTCTCTGCGCGGTCCGGTCTGCCGAATTCATAGGCTAAATACACCGCTATGCCCAAGTTCAATAGGGCGGGAATGAGCATATTGGCGAGAGCCTTCATCATGTCCCAATGTATTATATTAGCTAGTAAGTCAAAGTGATTGCAATTTTAACGTGTATATGTAAATAAATTTAATGAACATACCCACCATAAAATTGGAAATTTCGATGCTTAGACTTCTGAAAATTACACTGGTTGCACTTTGCTCTTTTATCCTACCTGCTGCCGCTGATAACGCCGCGCGCGGGCCAATTTTGGTAACGGTGAGTGGGGCTTTGACAAACCCGTCACGCGGGCCTGTTAACCCTGATTTTGACAAGTTTTTTGACTATAATGAAGTCGAGTTTAGCCAAGCCGCCAGTTTTGATTATGCCGCTTTGGCGTCGCTGACGCAGGCGCGCATTACCACAGATTTTCCTCAATTTGGCGATCAGCATGAATTTGAAGGCCCCTATTTGGCCGATTTATTGCAACTTGCAGGGGCGACGGGCGGTACAATTTGGTTGCGGGCGCTAGATGGGTATGCGCTTGAACTGCCCTTGGCAGCACTACTGGCACAGGAACCTATTCTAGCCATGAAGCGCGACGGTCAGTTTTTCGGTCTTGGTGATTATGGGCCTTTGCAATTGGTTTTTGCGCGCGGAACCAACCCCGCCTTGACCGACCTTGATGATTCAACCTGGATCTATTCAATTTACCATATTCATGTTGAATAGCAGGCAGCATCACAATCAACTGGGTTGAATGCGCGCCCCCATCGCGCTAGGTGCGATAAACGATCGGGGGCACCATGTCACAATTGCGAATTGCCTATCTTGTTTTGGCCATCATCGGCGCGGTTGTGCCGATGTATTTCTTTGTGGATTGGTTCCAAACCTACGGATTCAGCCTTGTGGGCATAGTTGAGGCTTGGACCGTTAACCAAGCCGCGCGCGGGTTGATGTGGGATTTGACCATTGCCGCGCTAGTGCTTACGCTTTGGGCAATTGCTGAAGCCACGGCGCGCAAGGATTATCTGCCACTGATCGCGATCCCGGCCACTTTTTGCATTGGCGTTTCCTGCGGCTTGCCGCTTTATTTATTTCTGCGCTCGCGCCCTTTGGATTAGTCATGGATCATTTTCTGTATAACAACGGCGCGCTGCATGCTGAAGAAGTGGCCATTGCCGATATTGCACGCGCGGTTGGTACCCCGTTTTATGTGTATTCAACGGCCACACTAACCCGTCATTATCAGGTATTTCAGCAGGCTTTGGCAGGCATGGAGCATTTGATTTGCTACGCGATGAAGGCCAATTCCAACCAAGCCGTGCTGCGCGTTATGGCCGGACTGGGCGCGGGCATGGATGTGGTTTCAGGTGGTGAATATGCACGTGCAAAGGCCGCGGGCGTACCGGGTGAACGGATTGTGTTTTCCGGCGTAGGTAAAACCGCGGATGAAATGCGTATGGCGCTAAGTGGCGGTGTGCGCCAGTTTAACGTCGAAAGTGAGCCGGAGCTTTTGGCGCTGAATGCTGTTGCTATGTCGATGGGTGTGGTTGCGCCGATCACCATCCGGGTGAACCCAGATGTTGATGCCAAGACCCATGCCAAAATTGCCACCGGCAAGTCAGAAAATAAATTCGGCATCCCAATATCCAAAGCGCGCATGGCCTATGCGCAAGCCGCAGCCCTTCCGGGCGTAGAGGTTGTGGGCATTGATGTGCATATCGGTAGCCAATTGACCGAGCTTGCCCCTTATGAAGCCGCGTTTGGTAAAGTGGCCGAACTTACTGAAGCCCTGCGCGCCGATGGCCATAATATTAAACGGCTCGACCTTGGTGGCGGCTTGGGCATTCCTTATGAGCGGTCAAATTCCGCCCCGCCATTGCCACTGGATTATGGTGCGGTTGTGCGCCGGACATTGGGCCATTTGGGCTGTGAGATTGAAATTGAACCGGGACGCTTGATTGCCGGCAATGCCGGGCTTTTGGTGGCCGAGGTTATTTATGTAAAGCAGGGCGAGGGGCGGGATTTTTTGATCCTTGATGCCGCAATGAATGACCTGCTGCGCCCCGCAATGTATGACGCTTATCACGAGATCATTCCGGTGGTTGAGCCTGAAGCTGGGGTTGAACAACAACCCTATGATATTGTTGGTCCGGTATGCGAATCGGGTGATACATTTGCCCGCCAACGCCTTATGCCCGCGCTTGCCGCCGGTGATTTGGTGGCGTTTCGCACGGCCGGCGCTTATGGCGCGGCAATGGCGAGCGAATATAATACCCGCCCGCTTATTCCTGAAGTTTTAGTGTCTGGTGATCAATTTGCTGTGGTTCGGGCACGTCCGAGCTTGGAAGAGATCATCAACCGGGATAGCATCCCACCATGGCTGGCTTGAAACCTAAAAACCCGCATTTGCGCAAACCCGATTTTGCGCCGCTGTCTCCCTATGCCGGCCGCATTTTTCTGACGCGGCTAAGCTTGCTGGCCGAATCGCTGCTGGTGGCGTTTTGGCCATTGGCCAGCCTGTTGGCCGTGATTGCCGCCGCATTGTTATTGGGCGCTTGGGGGGCGATGCTAGCCGATTGGCGCCTGCCAACGGTAGGATTATTGGGGCTTGGTGCGCTATGGCTGCTACTGCGCGGTGCGCGGCGGTTTCATATGCCAAGCAAAATGGATGCGGTTGCCCGACTTGATTCGTCCATGCCCGGCCGCCCACTTGCAGCATTGCTAGATACGCCCGCCAAATTAGGCGATTATACGATTAGCCAAAACCTGTGGCTGGCGCATATTGCTTCAATGCGCAAGGCGGCGGCGGGGGCGCGGCCACCGCGCCCGCATGTAAACCTAAAACCGCGTGACCCTTTTGCATTGCGACTGCTGGCTGCCACGGCGCTGATGGTGGCTTTGGTCTTTGGCCGTCTACCAAGCGAGCAGGAAATTCTAAGCCCCGACGGCGTTGCGCTATCCGATGTGCCTGTAGCGAGCTTTGAGGCTTGGGCGCGCCCGCCCGCTTATACTGGCTTGCCGGTGATGTATCTATCGCCCGAAAACTTGGCTATGGCGGCGCTTGAATTGCCCATCGGGTCTGAATTTACGCTGCGCCTGTATGGCACTGGAGATTTTGCGCTGGCCGAAGCGGTTAGCGGGGCCGACCAACAGCTTGAACCTGGCGTGTTTGACCTTACCTTTCCCATTGCCCAATCGGGCCGGGTGCATTTGCGCGATGGCAATGCAACCATGGGGGACTGGGCCATTCAGGCACGCGGGGATTTGCCCCCTGCATTGCAAAGTGATGAACCGCTGAGCAAGGCGCGCTCGGGTGCGATGGAGCTGAATTTTACCGCACAGGATGACTATGCCATCACCGGGGGTAGCTATTCTATCGCGCTCGATTTAGACGCGATTGACCGCCGTTATGGCCTGCTGACAGCACCCGTTTTGCCGGAAAACCTGACCGGCCCGCTTCCGCTACCGTTTCGCGGTGATCGTGGTGATATAACCGAGATGTTGAGCGAAGATTTTAGCCAACATATATTTGCCAACCTCCCAGTGGTTATTACCCTTTCGGTTGACGATGGGGCCGGGCAATTGGCCGAGATAACCCGGCACGACACCCTGCCTGCACGTTCATTTTTTGACCCGCTGGCAGCGGCGATAATTGAACAGCGGCGAGATTTGATGTGGTCGCCTGAAAACGATGTGCGCGTTTCGGATGTTTTGCGCGCGATTTCCTATGCGCCCGAAGACGGGCTGTTCCCCTCTGCCAGCAGTTATTTGATGACCCGAGTTGCAGTTCGGCGCATGGGTTATATGGCACAAGATGGTTTGGATACGGCTGAACGGGCCGAGATTGCTGCGTTGTTATGGAATGTTGCTGTGCAAATTGAAGAGGGTGATTTGTCGAGCGCCGAAGCCCGCTTGCGCCGCGCCCAGCAGCGCTTGGCTGAGGGACTGCAAAACGGAGCAAGCGAGCAAGAATTAGCCGAGCTAACCGACGAATTGCGCGATGCAATTGACGAATACCTAGACCAAATGGCCCGCGAAATGCAGGAAAATGGTGAACAACAAAGCGCTGAGGCCCAGCCACAGGGGCCAACCATGTCGCAAAATCAACTGCAAGAAATGCTTGACCGAATTGAGGAGATGAACCGTAACGGGCAGCGTGATGAAGCACAGCGCCTGCTCGATCAGCTAAACCAGTTCATGGAAAACATGCAGATGACCATGCAGCAAACCCCCGGTGGTGAAGGTTCGCCCGGGGAAGGCATGCAAGATACTTTGCGCCAGCAGCAAGAATTATCAGATGACGCGTTCCGCCGTTTACAAGAAGAGTTTCGTGAGCAAGGGCAGGGTGGCAATGGCCAAACCCAAAACCCAGAAGGTGAAGAAGGCTCACCGCCGGACGCCGAAGAATTGTCGCGCCGTCAGGAATCCTTGCGTGAATTTTTGGATGGCATGCAGCGTGATGGTGAGGATAGTGAGGCGCTGAGCGAAGCCGAGCGCAATATGGCTGAAGCCCGCGACAGGCTACTAGAAGGCGACCTTTCTGGCGCTTTAGATGAACAAGCCCAAGCGATGGAAAGTCTGCGCCGCGGCATTCGTGACCAAGAGGCACAGGACCGCGCAGGCGTGAATGGCGAAGATAACCCCGCCAATGCCCGCGACCCGTTGGGCCGGCCGGTGGGCACGGAAGGCAGCATTGATCAAGGTGATACAGCCGTGCCCGAGCGCAATGCCTCTGAGCGGGCGCGCGAGTTGCTTGATGAAATTCGCCGACGTGCAGCAGACCGGCTGCGCCCCGAAGGCGAGCGGGATTATTTGCAACGGCTGCTCGACTTATTTTAGCTGTTTGGCAAAAAATACGCCGCACGTTGCGGTGCGGCGTAAGAATTTCATGAAATCGGTTAACCTAACAGACCGGACACCGTATTTCGCAGGCTGTTGATTGTCGCAATAATAACGTTAATCGGGCCCTCTAGCGCTGGAACAACGCCAATAATGGCGCTGCCAAAGACATAACTTATCGCCATAAGTGCGCAGAAAATAAACGCCACAATCAACCCAAACCTGCGGCTGCGGCCCGACGATTGCCCACGCTCACGCGGTTCGGCGCGCGGCTTGGGGCTGGTTGGTTCATTGCGCGCTTTTTTGGCGGGGCGTTTGGGGCCGCGATCATCGCGCAGGCTGGCGCGCAAATCATCAATGCTGCTGCGGCCATTGGCCTTTTCGCTTCGCAACAATTCGCTGCGAATATTAGCTAGTAGCGCGGCTTCATCTGCCTGTGCTTCTGGGGGCGGGGTCATTGTTGCCGGCTCATCCGCCTCGCCTTTGTCAGCAGAACCAGCCACGTTGCGCGCCCGACGCACTTCGTCTAGCGGCACAGGTGTATCATCGGTAGGGCTGGCAGCGGGTGCAAATTTCTGCACGGCTTTGAGCTCTGCAATAGCCTCGGTCAGTTTGCGCGAGGCTTTGTTAGGTTCAGGCTCTGGTGCATGCGGTTGAGTTGCTGCAACCTGTTCAGGCTCCTCTGCGGGCTCATTTTCAAGCTCGCTTTCACTATGCGCCTGCGCAGTGGGCGGCTCTGCGGGGGCTGGATTATTGACTGAATCAGCTTCTTCCCAAACAAAATCGTCGTTGTCGTCGTCGTCGTCTTGGGTGGATGGCTCGTTGTCGTCAGCGAAGTCAGGCTCGTCATCGGTGCTCGCCTCAAATTCCCAAGCGCGTGGGGTATCGGCGTCATCGTCAATTTTTGGATGCGGACTGCGCTGAAAATGCGCCAAGTTTTCCTGCAGAGGCGCAAATTCTGCCTTGGGCTCTCCATCATCTTCGTCGGCTTCATCCTGCGGATCAGCGTCTGGTTCTGTTTCGTTGGTATCCGGTTCAACATCATCCGTCTGGCTATCATCCGGGCCAAAAACGGCAGCGATGTCAGCAAGTTCATAAGCCGATTCGCCGCTGTCCTCAAGCTCGTGATCGGCCTCGTCCTCAGCCTCATCAGCGTTTTCAAGCTCGACTTCAGCTGTTAGCCTAGCATCAACTTCATCAGGGTCTGGCGTGTCGCTTTCTGGCGATTCATCTCCGCTATCCAAATCCGAATCTTCCGATGCTTCTGGCTCGCTGCCCGCTTCAGCAGTTTCTGGCTGATCGGCAAATGGGTTTAGATCATCGGTTTGCACCTCAGCATCCGGCGCGGTCTCAATTTCTGGGGCAACCACGGGCGCGTCACTAAACAAGGGGCGGGCTGGAATCTCTTCGTGTGCAATATCAGGTGGTGGCGGGGGCACACGAAATTCATCATGCGCGCGTTTTGGCTTGGCTGATGGCTCAGCCGGGCTTGGCTGACCCGTCAGCCGCGATTCGCGATCCGCGCGGATGGTAGCGTTATCGGTCGTTTCGGCAGTATCTGGTATGCGTTGCGCACCGCCCAAGCTTGCTGTTGGTGCGGGGATGTCATCAAAATTCGGGGCATCGGCCCCAAAAATAGGTTGACCTGCTGGCGTTTCGGCCACGATTTCAGGCTCAGGCTCAGGCTCAGGCTCAGGCTCAGGCTCAGGCTCAGGCTCAGGCTCAGGCTCAGGCTCAGGCTCAGGCTCAGGCGTCGCGCTGAATTCTACATCATCATCGTCAACCGAGGCTTCATAGGCCGCGTCTTCGTCAAGATCATCGGATGTAGCGTCAGCTTCGGCGGCGGGTGTTTCAATAAAAGCGGCCGATTTGGCGGCCTTGGGCCCTTGGTGCCATATTGTTTGGCATGATGAACATTGAACTTCGCGCCCCTCAGGGGGAATTGCCGAATCGGCGACCTGATACTGGGCGTCGCATGACGGACAAACAATCAGCATACAGCTCGCTCCCTCTACCTGTTTTTGACTGGCGCGAATCAGTCAGGATTAAGTTCTAGCCGCTCGTTGCCAACATTCCAACCGGTTCGGCGGCCAATAGACTTGAGGTCTGACCTTATTCGTGGGATTGATTGGCAGCAACAGGAGGTGCAAGCGTGATAACCTTTGAGCAGGCTGGATTTGCTTATGGTCGCACCGCGATCCTGAATGGCATTACACAAGAATTGGCGACTGGGTCGTTTCATTTTCTCACCGGGCCTTCGGGTGCTGGGAAGACGACCTTTCTGAAACTGTGTTATTTGGCACTGCGGCCAACCAGCGGCACGGTTAAGCTTTTTGGCCATGATGTCAGCAAGTTAAGCCGGGACCGCGTGGCCGAAATGCGCCGCCGAATTGGCGTTGTTCACCAAGATTGCCAGTTTCTTGACCATCAAACAGTGCGCGCAAATATTGAACTGCCGATGAAAGTTGGTGGCCGTAATATTGGTAAAAACCGCGCCAATGTAGATGATTTACTGTCATGGGTTGGTTTAACCAAGCGCGCTGATGCGCTGCCATTGGAGCTTTCGGGTGGCGAACGCCAGCGGCTAGCCGTAGCGCGGGCCGTTATTATGGCACCTGAGGTGATTATTGCCGACGAACCGACAGGCAATGTTGATTGGGAAATGGGCCATAGGCTGCTGACCTTGCTGGTTGAGTTGAACAAAATGGGCAAGACGATTATTATTGCCAGCCACGATCTGAACCTAATTCGTGCAGCCAAGCCAATGACGACAACGCGGGTGCTGCGGCTGGTTAAGGGCCAATTGGTTGCTGCGGGGGCAGACCTATGAAACGGGCTTTTATGATGCGGGTCTTTGGGGCCTATTCGGTGGAGCAAATTGTGCCACCCCGCGGCAATGCCGCTTGGGCCACAATTTTTGCAACCGCCACCATGACATTTTTGGCTGTGGCCGCCTTGGCCGCCGCGCTCGGGGTTTCGCGCCTCGCCGATGCATGGTCGTTGGATCTTGCGCAAAGCGCAACGGTGCGCATTTCGGCGCCCGAGGAAAACCGCGACCTGCAAATTGCCGCTGTGCTCGAAATATTGAGCACGACGCCTGGAATCGCCAATGCTGAATTGCAAAGCGCAGATGAACAGGCCCGCCTGCTTAGCCCTTGGTTAGGCGAAGACCTTCCCCTCGATGCCCTGCCGCTTCCGGTGACCATTGCTGTTACGCTTGATGGTGCGGGCCCTAACGTTGACGCGCTGGCGCTGCGCCTCGCCGCCGATGCGCCCGATGCGGCATGGGATGACCATAACCGCTGGCGCCAACCGCTGCAAAAAACCACCAATCGGCTGCGCATGTTGGCCATTGCTGCGCTGGTAATTATCGCCGCAGCGCTGGCTGTCGTAATTTCGCTCGCCGCCCGCGCAGCCCTAGCCCAAAATGCGAATGTGATTGAAACCTTGCGTCTGGTGGGCGCGCGCGACCGGTTCATCATCTGGACCTTTGTGCGGCGCTTTACGATGCGGGCGCTGATCGGGGCTTCCATTGGGGCCATTCTGGCTGTGGTGGCCGTGCAGGCCTTGGCCGATGCGACAGAAGATGACACTTTTTTATCGGTCATCGGCTTTGGTGGCTTGGATTGGGCATTGCTCCTCGCCGTGCCGCTTATTGCCGCTTTTGTCGCCTTTAACGCAACACGTCTGGCGGCCATGCGCCACCTTTCGCAACAGGCTTAGCGCGCATCTATGCTTTTAATCCGATCGCAACTAGCCGACCTGATCATGTATGTGCTGATGGCCATCATGGGTATTTTGTTTGCGCCAGCAGCCATTTGGTCACGCGCGGGGGCCTATTGGGCCATTAAAACCTATTGTCGCACAATCTTTTGGGTGCTGAGGGTACTGTGTGGGCTCAAGGTTGAGTTTCGGGGCGAAATTCCACAAGGCGACGTGATTATTGCCTCTAAGCACATGTCATTTTTGGATGTCATGATGCATGCCTACGCGCTGCCACGGGTTAAGTTTGTGATGAAACGGCAGCTGCGCTGGGCGCCGATTATTGGGCTTTATGGCATGCGCATTGGCAATGCGCCTGTGGCACGTGGCAAAAAAGGTGGTGCTATGCGCCAATTGGTCAAAGATGTTCAGGCAGATGCCAAAAACGATGGGCAACTGGTAATTTACCCGCAAGGCACACGGGTTTTGCCCGGTTCGGCCAAGCCATATCGGGTTGGTGCGGGCGTTCTTTATACGCGCATGGGCAAAGATTGCGTGCCGGCGGCTACCAATACCGGCGTATTTTGGGCGCGGCGCAGCCCCTACCGTTATTCCGGCACGGCTGTGGTGGAGTATCTACCCATGGTCGAGAAAGGGCTGAGCCTTGACGATTTTATGGCCCAGATTGAAAACTTGGTTGAAACCCGGTCAAACGCGCTTATGGCCGAGGCTGGGTTTGAACTGACGCCGAAAGCCTAAGCGGCCAGCGCTTTATTCCCAAGATCAATGAACTTTTTACGCCGGGTCATGCGCCGCTTTTTGCTATCAATCTTGGACACTTCGTCCAACATTTGGGCAATGGTTATCCCAACCGATTCAATCGCCGCTTTGCGATTACGCTGCGCGCCGCCAACGGGTTCGGTTATCACCTTATCGGCAATGCCCAGCTTGTTCAGGTCCTGCGCGGTCAGCCGGAGGGCTTCGGCGGCTTCGCGCATTTTGCCAGCGTCTTTCCACAAAATAGAGGCGCAGCCTTCGGGCGAAATGACCGAATAAACCGAATGTTCCAGCATGGCGAGTTGATCAGCCGCCGCAAAGGCCACCGCACCGCCAGACCCGCCTTCGCCGATCACGATTGACAAAACAGGTACATTGATTGACAGGCATTTATCGGTGGACCGGGCAATCGCCTCAGATTGTCCGCGCTCTTCAGCACCTTTGCCGGGGTAGGAGCCCTGCGTATCGACCAAAAAGATCACAGGCAGGCCAAACCGGTTGGCCATATCCATCAGCCGAATAGCTTTGCGATAGCCCTCTGGGCGCGCCATGCCGAAATTATGGTTGATCCGGCTTTTGGTATCATGGCCCTTTTCATGGCCAATAACCATTACGGCCTGCCCGTTGAACCGCGCCAGACCACCCATAACAGCAAGGTCTTCGGCAAAGTTGCGATCCCCTGCGAGCGGTGTAAATTCTGTAAATAGCGCGGCAATATAATCGCGGCAATGCGGCCGGTCGGGGTGGCGGGCCACTTGGCACTTTTGCCAAGCTGACAGGTCTTTATAGATATCTTTTAGCTGCTGGGCGGCTTTGACATCCAGCGCTTTCGCCTCTGATTCCGTATCAACGCCACCGGCGCTTTTGGCCATGGCGCGTAGTTCGGCGGCCTTGCCTTCAATTTCGGAAAGGCCCTTTTCAAAATCGAGGTAGTTTTGCATGTCACCGCCCTATTCTATGGTCTTTGACATATGACCGGAGCGGTAGAAAATTACAAGAGATGGGTGTGCTGCCCCTCATTTTCCGGGCGAGTTTTGGCAAGTAGAAACGGCAATTGGAGCCGAAACCTGCTGCCCGTGCCTGGCTCACTAACAACTTCAATGGTTCCATTCATCAATTTGACAAGCGCCATTGTTATCGCAAGGCCCAAACCTGTGCCTTTAGATTGCCGCGCCTTGCTGCGGCCTTCTTGAAAAAACCGATCAAAAATTCGGCTCAGGTTTTCAGGTGCAATGCCTTGTCCGGTGTCGATGATCTGAATTTCAAAATTTGCATATGCGCCGCTGTGCTGAACGCTCGTTTCTATGCTGACTTGCCCCTGCTCAGTGAATTTGATCGCATTTCCAACCATGTTGATGAGTATTTGTCGCAGCGCGCGGCCATCGGCCAAAATCTTTGGGAAACCGTCGTTTGGCATTTGGAATATCAGCGCGATGCCGCGCTGGCTGGCTTCAGGGCGCAGCAATTCATCGACAGTTTGCAAAACGTCCTGAAAATTAACCGGCGCAACGGCGAGCTCCATGCTGTCAGATTCAATCCGCGCGACATCCAATAAATCGTTAATCATTTCGAGCAAGCCATTGCCGGACCTAATCATCACTTCCAGCATTTCACGCTGGCGCGGGCTCAGGCTTGTTGTGCGCATCACTTCGCCGATGCCAAGAACGCCGTTTAGCGGGGTGCGCAATTCATGCGTGACTGTTGCCAAGAATTCGGTTTTGCGAACATTGGTGCGTTGCGCCTGCAGCATTGCAATTTCAAGTTCACGTGCTGCGCGCAAGATTTGGCGAAGGCAAATACCAAGCGCCAACACCAAGCCGATAGCCAGCGTCAGGATCGGCAAGGCGGCAGCGCGCAGCGTCAAATCACCCGGCCGGGCGGTGTTCCAGCACAGCCAAGCGGCGTTTTCACCGGGGATAAGGTTTTGGCAGGTGCCTGCGTGCCCGTCGGGTTGCGGGCCAAGAATAACTTGTAAATCCTCCACCAAAACCTGGTCGCTGATTTTGGTCAGATAACCTCCCGTTACTTTGATGCCCGAAATTAGGCGGGGCAGATCATCATCTTCCACACCTTCAGGTGGGCCCGCATTCGGGATGACCCGCGTTGCCATAAAACGCCATACCGCGCCGTCCAGCAGCACGTAGCGCGCTGCAATATAGGGGGGCGTGGCGGAATGCTGGCTAAGGTCACCCAACAATCCATCCACAATTTCGCGCGGCAGCAATTCGATGTTGGGCAAATTTGAACGCCCCGCGACCCAACCATAGCTAGCGGCGTTCGCGTTTGGCACAATGACATGAAGTTCTGTGTTGGCTCCGATGCCACTCACCGCTGAGCCGATATTATCGGTCTGCCAATCAATATAATTGAAGCGGATCGCGCGATATGCGTCATCCCAAATGGCATAGTCAATCAGCCCGCCACGTTGAATTTCGTCTTGAAAATGGAGCGCGATTACAACTTGATGCGCCTTATCAGCCACCTCTTTATTGTTGTAAAGCCGCGTTACCCACCATTCGGTTGCCACAAGCCCCAAAATGAGCGCGACAGCTGCGCCAAAGAGCAGCCACAGCAACGGGCGCGACAAAAATCGCAGCTCTTGGGTTGATGGTGAATCGGCAAGCTGCATTTTGGCTCCGCGCTCAGTCGGGCTAAACTAGGCAGCAGTTGCAAATACGAGGTTAACGCGTCGCGGGGGCGCCAATCATTTCTGACTGGCGGACAATCACCTGAGCTTGGCGGATTGACGCCAGATCAACCAACCGACCTTTATAAACGGTCGCGCCCTGGCCTTCAGCTTCTGCCTTGGCCATTGCGGCTAAGATGTCGCGTGCCTCAGCGATTTGCGCCTCGGATGGGGTAAATACCTGATTTGCCAGCGCGATCTGCTTTGGGTGGACCGCCCATTTACCAACCATGCCGAGCGTTGCTGCCCGCCGTGCCTGTGCCAAAAATCCCTCATCATCAGAAAAATCGCCAAATGGGCCGTCAACCGGTAGCAAGCCATGCGTGCGGCAAGCGGCGACAATCGCCACGCTCACGGCATGCCATGGGTCAGCCCAATGGCGCGTCGCCGTGTCACCATCGGCAAGCATGTAGTAATTTGCCTGCGTGCCGCCAATGCCAGTTGTTTGCATCCCCATGCTGGCGGCATAATCGGCGGCGCCAAGGCTCATCGCGGCCATGCGCGGGCTTGAGGCGGCGATTTCATTGACATTCACCAAACCAGCAGCGGTTTCGATGATCACCTCAAAGCTAATGCGTTTGGCGCGGCTTTTGGCGGCCTCAATCGCGCTCACCAATGCATCCACGGCATAAATATCGGCGGCACAGCCGGATTTCGGGATCATAATTTGGTCAAGCCGGTCGCCAGCCTGTTCCAGCAAATCAACCACATCCCGATACCAAAACGGCGTGTCTAACCCGTTGATCCGCACAGATAAATACTTACTCCCCCAGTCCACCGTGTTAATGGCTGAAATGATATTGGCACGGGCCTGAGGTTTGTCAGCAGGGGCGACAGAATCTTCCAAGTCCAGATTGATTACATCTGCCGCACTGGCCGCCATTTTCTCAAACAATGCCGGGCGCGAGCCGGGGCCAAACAATTGGCAGCGGTTGGGGCGGGCAGGAGCGGCGGGTTGGATTTTGAAGCTCATGAAAGGGCCTGTCGGTTATTTTGTTGCAAGAATACTTGGCCACGAAAAACAATCTTGCGCGGTCAATGTCAAGCGGAATGCTGCAACTGCGAAGGATTAGCCGCGCGGCACAAGGCGCATAACTATAGCGGCGGTCATCATTGCAAAGATTGATGAGAGCCCCATCATAACCAAAAGCGGCCATATCCCAGTTTCAACGGCCATGAGCGCCCCGGTTATGGCAGCAATTCCAGCCCCACCAGCAATGTTGATGGCCCCGCCAAGGCCGGAGGCGGACCCGGCCAAATGGGGGCGCACTGAAACCATACCTGCATTGGCGTTGGGCAGCGTTAGGCCATTGCCAATGGCCACAACCAGCATGGGCAAATACAGGCTAAGCGGATGGTTTAGCCCTGAACTGAACAGCACGAGCGACAGCCCAACACCCAAAAGTGAAGTTGAGGCGCCATAAAGCATCATATGGTTAAACCCGAATGCCTGCGAATAGCGCCCCGACAGAAAATTGCCGAACATATAGCCAATTGAGACAAGCGCAAAATACATGCCACTGCCTGCCGGTGTTAAGCCAAAAAGCGTTTCGGCCACAAATGGCGCACCGCCGAGGAATGAGAAAAACACCCCCGCGCTAAAGCTTGCTGTAATCGTATAGCCCCAAAACCGACGCGAGCGGAGCAAATGCGGGTAAGCGCGAAACTGCGCGGAAAAGCTGGTTGAGCGATGATAGTTGGTTTCGCCCAAATCCTTCCAGACAAGCACGAGCACACCCAAACCAGCGATCAGCAAAATACCAAATGAGGCTTGCCAGCCAATCAGATGATCAAGCCAGCCGCCAATGGCCGGGCCTATCATTGGCGCGAGCGACATGCCCATCGTAACATAGCCGATCATGCTCGCGGCTTTGGCCGGTTCAACCATATCGCGGATAATGGCCCGTGAAAGCACCATGCCTGTGGCGATGGTGGCTTGGATCATCCTAAAAAATAGGAAGCTGTAAATATCGGGCGCGAGCAGGCAACCAATGCTGGCAAAGATAAAAATTACGATGCCCCACAGCATAATGGGGCGGCGGCCAAATCGATCTGACAAGGGCCCGATGATCACATGCAACACGGCCGTCGTGGCTAAATAGCCAGAAATTGCAAGCTGCGCGAGCGCATAATCTGCCCCAAACCACGCACTGATCGAGGTGAGCGAGGGCAGGAAAATGTTCATCGTTAGTGCCGCAAGCCCGGCAATTGCCACCAACGTCATTAGCTTTGGCGGGCTGTTGTCAGGTGCGATCATCGGTTGCGGCCAAAGGGGCGTGATATGCGCAATTCAATCGTTTCAATACCGGGGTTGATGGCGGATAAATCAGCGTTTGAACGGTGGTCATAGGAAAGTGATATCCGCCAATCATCGTGAATAAAGGTGCCCACTTCAAAGCCGGACCGGAATTCAAGCGGCAGGCCCAAATCAACCTCACCACCCTGAAAATAAAGCCCCGGCGCAAAGCTAAGGCCCAAAAACATATCTTGTTCACCAAGCTGAAAGCCGAATTGTTGATACAGCCCATAGCCGAGCCAAATGCCACCTTCATCGGTTACAGAACCATCCCAAACGGTGGTGAACCGGCCGAGCCGATTGTCATAGTAGTGGCCCGAAACTCGGCGCCAACTGTCTCGCCCTCAAACTGTAGGGTGCCAAGCGAGAAGGACAGTTCGTCGGTTGGGTATTGGCGCAGGTCATCAGCGCCAAATAAACTGGCAATCCAAAACACTATCGCCAGCCGCCCATCCATTATTGCAGGTCCATAAACGCATTTTGCAGGCGCGAAATCGCCAGGGTCACATTGGCGCGTGTTGTTGCCAGGTTAAACCGCACGAAGCCCGCACCCCCGGTTCCAAAGGCTTGGCCGGGGCTTGCGGCGATTTTAGCATCGCTTTGAATGCGGCGGCGAATTTCGGTATCATCCATGCCGGTATTCGAAAAATCGACCCATGACAGATAGGTTCCATCAATTCGCATGGCCTGCACGCCTGCAATTTCGCTGACACCGGCCTCAAATATCTTTCGATTTTCATCAAGATATTTGAGCACTTGTTCCAACCAACCATCGCCGTGCCGATAGGCCGCTTCGGCCATCAGCGGGCCATAAAGCGCGGTATGGGTCGACATGGCATTAAACACAGCTTGGAATTTTGCGCGCAAATCAGGGTTTTCAATAACGGCGCTGCCAAATTCCATACCCGCAATATTAAACGTTTTGCTGGCTGAAACCAGTGTAACCAACTGGTCCGCCACTTGCGGGGCGGCAACACGCATCGTTACGTGTTTGCGGCCAGGGAAAACAAGGTCATGGTGGATCTCATCGCAGACCAGCACAAGATTACGTGCAATACAAAAATCCGCCACCGCCGCCAATTCTTCGCGGTCCCAAACCCGGCCACCGGGGTTATGCGGTGAACAGAAAACCAACATCCGCTCGCGCCCGGTTAGCTGCTTGGCGAGCGCATCAAGGTCCATATAATAGCGGTTATTTTCGACGCGCAGTGGGCTTTCAACGACGACGCGGTTATTTGCCCGAATGACCGGTGCGAAGGACATATAGAACGGGGTGAACTGGATAATACCATCGCCCTGCTCAGTATAAGCCTGCACACAATGCGCAAAGGCGTTTACCAGCCCGGCGGTATTGATAATCCATTCGGCTTTAACATCCCAGCCATGGCGCCGTCGCATCCAGCCGATCAGCGCATCGCGGTAGGGTTTATCATTGCCGTAATACCCGTGAACCCCATGTGCTACGCGCGCAGCAAGTGCATCGGTAATGGGCTGGGCGGCGCGGAAATCCATATCCGCTGTCCACATGGGCAGGCCGTCATCGGGTGAAACGCCGAAGATTTTTTCCATATTATCCCATTTATCAGAATGGGAATTCCGACGTTCAATCGGTGTATCGAAATCAATACTCATAGATGTCTCCGGCTTGGTGCGGCGCTAAGCTAACCGATTAAAACTTGGCGGCAAGGGGAGGCGACGGCTTGCCGCATAAATTTCCGCAAAAACCATGCATGCACTGGGCTTGTGTGCCCCGCTCCCATCGCCTATTTGGTCGATATGACCATCCGACCGATCCTGATCCACCCGGATCCCCGGCTTAAGAAGAAATGCGCTGAGTTGCTCGGCGTTGATGCAGACCTGCGCCGTTTGGCCGAAGACATGCTGGAAACCATGTATGATGCGCCCGGCGTCGGCTTGGCAGCCCCGCAAGTTGGCATTCTAAAGCGGCTGTTTGTTATAGATGTTGCGCCGAAAGAGACGACCCCGCAGCCGCGTGTGTTTATAAATCCCGAACTTACATGGCAGTCAGACGCGTTGAATATTTATGAGGAGGGCTGCCTGTCAATCCCCGAGATATTTGAGGAAATCATCCGCCCAGCTGCGGTGCGCATGCGATATTTGGACATGGATGGAAAGGCGCATGAGGATGAGTTTGACGGCTTGGCAGCGACCTGCGTGCAGCATGAGTTGGACCATCTGAATGGCAAGTTATTCATTGATTTTCTGTCAGTCGCGCGGCGTGGCTTGATTACTGGAAAGATGAAAAAACTTAAACGCGAACGCGCGCGTGACTAGGCCATTTTTGCAATGGCCCGACCCGCGTTTGCGCCAAGCGGCTGCGCCTGTGGCATTGGTTGATGACGAAATCCGCGCTATTTGGGATGAGATGCTGGCGGCGATGTATGCGATGCCCGGCATCGGCCTTGCGGCCCCACAAATTGGCGTGATGCTCCGGCTCGCCGTGGTTGATGCAGGGCATGACCGGGCGGCAATTCGCATGGCGAACCCAATAATCGTTAAGGCCTCAACCACTTTGCATGAGCATGACGAGGGCAGCCCAAATCTGCCGCGTATATATGCCAAAGTAAGCCGACCCGACCGGGTGACACTGCGGTTCTTGGATGAAATTGGCGAGCAGGTTGAGCATGAATTTACCGGGCTTTGGGCGACCTCTGCACAGCATCAGGTGGACCATCTGAACGGGCGGATGTTTTTTGATAGGCTCGGCCCAGTGAAACGGCGCATGCTGATTGACAAGCACATGAAGCAGCGAAAGCGGGGGCAATGATGCGGATTGTCTTTATGGGAACACCGGAATTTTCTGTAGTGGCATTGGACGCATTGGTTACGGCTGGGCATGAGGTTGTGGCCGCCTATTCCCAACCACCACGCCCGGCGGGCCGCGGTAAAAAAGATAGGCCAAGCCCGGTGGCCATGCGTGCCGAAGCGCTTGGTATTCCTATGAAAACGCCGATTACACTGCGCGACGCGGCAGCGCGGGCCGCGTTTGCCGAGCTGAATGCCGATATTGCAGTGGTTGTTGCCTATGGATTGATTTTGCCGCAGGTGGTGTTGGATGCTCCGCGCCTTGGTTGCCTTAATATCCATGCTTCATTGCTGCCGCGCTGGCGTGGTGCCGCCCCCATTCAGCGGGCCATTATGGCGGGTGACGTTGAGACTGGCATATGCATTATGCAGATGGAGGCGGGCTTGGATACGGGCCCGGTTTTGGCCTGTTCACGCCTTAGTATTGATGATGAAACCACAGCCGGTAGGCTGCATGACCAACTCGCAAAACGCGGCGCAGATGATATCGTTCATGTCTTAACTAAATTGGACCAGCTAACACCTACAGCGCAGCCAGAAACGGGTGTTACCTATGCGGCAAAAATTGAAAAAGCCGAAGCCCGCATTGATTGGGCACTGCCCGCTGCACAGGTCTTGCGCCAAATCCACGGGCTTTCACCTTTCCCCGGCGCTTGGTTTGAATTTGTCGGCGAGCGGATAAAGGTTCTGAATGCGCAGTTGGCGGATGGTGCAGGCGCAGCCGGTACCGTATTGGATGACCAGTTGACAGTGGCCTGTGGGGCTGGCGCATTAAAGCTGGTCACGCTCCAGCGGGCCGGGCGGGGGCCATTGCCGGTTGCCGATTTACTGCGCGGTTATCCTGTGCCCGCAGGCAGCACAATTTGAAGCCCTTCCAATTTGCGCGCAAGGTCCCCATATTCGTTAGAACCGGGGGGATGCGATGCCGTTCATTTTGCTTATCATCATTGGCGCGGGCGTTGGGTTCATTGCGACGCGCGTGCTGAATTTACAGCTTGGCTTGCCGCAAACCATTGCGCTGGGTGTAATCGGGGCGCTGGTTGGTGGCTTGCTGGTGCGGCTGATTCTGGTGGGGCTTGGCGTGGCTGGTGGGCTGCTTGGTGCTTTAGCCGGGGCCGTTTTGGTGGCCGTGCTAATTAAAGCACTGATGAAACCCTAACCTGTTTAAATGGCGCCATGCCCTCGCGCGCTAACTCATCAGCGCGTTCGTTTTCTGGGTGGCCTGCATGGCCTTTTACCCATTCCCAATGGACAGTATGGCGGGCTTGTTCTGCGTCTAATTCTTGCCACAAATCTACGTTTTTAACAGGCTTTTTGGTCGCAGTTTTCCAGCCGTTTTTCTTCCACCCATGAATCCAGCGGCTAACCCCATCTTTGACATAAACGCTATCGGTTATAATCGTAATTTGGCTTGCCCGGTCTAGTGCTGCAAGCGCGCCAATCGCAGCTTGCAACTCCATACGGTTATTCGTGGTCGCGCTTGCACCACCGCATAATTCGCGTTGTTTAACTATGACATCGCCGTTTTTGGCTTGCAGCACCACACCCCAACCGCCCGGTCCGGGGTTTCCTGAACAAGCACCGTCGGTATAGGCAACCAAATCAGGCATAACGCCCGATCAATAGGCAAGCGATGGCGATAAGCGAGGTGACGAGATAAAGTTTTGACCAAGCGGAAGGGCTACGCAAAACAAATGCCAACAATGCGCCAACAGCAATGCCAATAGTCAAAAGCATTTGACCGTCTTGAATGAACGTTGCCGCCATGGCGCAAAGGACTAAGGCGAAGCCTAGCAGGTTGGACAAAATACGTTGGCTGCCGACAAGTAGGGCGACACCCATCAGCGTTAGCCAAGTCGTTCCGCCGATTGAGAGATGCGCTTCGGCTGAGGCCCAATAAGGAAGTGGTGAGGCCAAAGGCGGATTGAAGCCCAGCTTAAATGCCGCGCCGTATATGAGCGGCGTGAGAATTAAGATCGTTAACAACCGGCTGATCTGGCTCATGCAATTGCCTCTCTTAAGATGCGGGGAACCTTGAATTCGACGTTTTCTGTCGCGGTTTCCACCTGTTTTTCGGTTACATTGTAACGCGAGCGGAAGGCGTCGAGCACCTCGTTAACCAATATCTCGGGTGCGGAGGCACCCGCCGTTATGCCAATGGCCCGCACACCTTGCAGCGCCCGCCAATCAATATCGCTGGCGCGTTGCACCAGTTGCGCATAAGCACAGCCCGCCTTTTGCCCAACTTCAACCAAGCGGCGTGAATTGCTGGAATTCGGCGCGCCAATCACTAGCAGCGCGTCAATCGACCCTGCCATCGCTTTTACGGCGGCCTGCCGGTTGGTTGTGGCGTAGCAAATATCTTCTTTATGTGGGCCGATAATGGCGGGGAATTTGGCTTGTAACGCGGCCACAATACCTGCCGTATCATCCACCGAAAGCGTGGTTTGGGTAATGAAGGCAAGGCGCGAAGGGTCGCGTGGGGCAAGCAAGGCGACATCAGCTTCGGTTTCTACGAGCAAAACCTCTCCCCGAGGTAATTGCCCCATTGTGCCAATGGTTTCCGGGTGGCCCTGATGGCCGATCATCACCAGTTGTAACCCGGCTTCATGGTGGCGCTCGGCCTCAATATGCACTTTGGAAACCAGCGGGCAGGTGGCATCAACATAAATCATCTGCCGGGCCTGCGCGGCGGCGGAAACCGATTTTGGCACACCATGGGCCGAGAAAATAACCGGGCGGTCAGGCGGGCAATCATCGAGTTCTTCAACGAATACAGCACCCTTGTCGCGCAGCGTATCGACCACAAATTTGTTATGAACGATTTCGTGGCGCACATAAACCGGTGCGCCCCATTTCTCAATGGCCAACTCAACGATTTTGATTGCCCGATCAACGCCAGCACAAAAGCCGCGCGGCGCGGCGAGATACAAATCGAGCGGGGGATTAGTGGACATCAGATCACCTAATAAGTTGACCCTTTGAAGCGTGAAAGCCACCAAGGGTCAACCACTGTTGGTTCACTCTTCCTCGACCATTGAATCCATACGCGCCATTTCCGGGCGCGGTGGGCGGCCAATAACGTCGCGCAATTCGTCCAATTCGATGAAATTATCGCATTGGCGGCGCAACTCATCGGCGATCATCGGCGGGTTGGACCGAATTGTGGACACAACAGAAACGCGGACGCCTTGGCGCTGCAAACTTTCCACCAATGGCCGGAAATCACCATCACCAGAGAAGATGACAATGTGGTCAACATGGGGGGCAAGCTCCATCGCATCGACGGCCAGTTCAATATCCATATTGCCCTTCACCTTGCGGCGGCCCATGGAATCGGTGAATTCCTTGGCAGGCTTGGTGACCATGTTAAAGCCGTTGTAGTTTAACCAATCAACCAAGGGGCGGATGGGCGAATATTCTTCGTTTTCCAGCAAAGCGGTGTAGTAAAATGCGCGCAACATTTTGCCGCGGCGCATGAACTCTCCGCGCAACAGTTTGTAATCTATGTCAAATCCCAAGGCTTTCGCCGCCGCATATAGGTTTGACCCATCAATAAATAATGCAAGACGTTCATCACGGTAAAACACTTTTATCTCCAAAAAAATGGTGCTGCGAGGCAGCAAATCTGTTATCCGATAAAACCGGCATTCGCAGCCGGAACATAATGTCTTTCAATCAATCCACAATATGGCGAACACAACTGTGACCCGACGTTATTCTTATATTGCAATTGGTGCTAACCTGCAATCAAACACTGGTGCGCCAAAACAAACCCTTGTGGCCGCATTGCAAGCCTTGAAGCCCGAATCACTTTCGCTGGTTGACCAAAGCCAATGGTATCATACCCCCGCTTTTCCGGCCGGATCGGGCCCTGATTTTGTGAATGCGGTTGTAAAAGTTTCAAGCGATATGTCTGCTGAGCAAGTGTTGAGCGCGCTTCACCGGATTGAAGCAGGGCTGGGCCGCGAGCGAGGGCAAAGATGGGGCGCGCGGGTGTGCGACCTTGATTTGCTAGACCATGAGGGGCAGGTTTTGCCAAACATTGCAACTTGGCGGCATTGGTATGACTTGCCGCTTGCAGCGCAGCAGCGCGAAGCGCCTGATCAACTGATATTACCCCATCCACGCCTTCAAGACCGGGCCTTTGTGCTGGTGCCATTCGCCGAAATTGCCCGCGACTGGCGCCACCCTGTATTGGGTTTGAGCGCTATAGAAATGCGCGACAACTTGCCTGAGGAAGAAATTGAGCAGATTCGTGCAGATCGTGGGGGTTGATTTCCCCGCGCCCCTTGCCAATCTGATGGTTTAAGGCTAACACGCCCCTTCTTTCATTGAAAGCCTGTACAGGAGTCCGCGCATGGCCCGCGTCACCGTAGAAGATTGCATCGACAAAGTTCCCAACCGGTTTGAGCTCGTGATGCTTGCTGCCCATCGGGCACGTAAACTATCTTCGGGCACTGTGCCCGAAGTGACCCGCGACAATGACAAAAACCCTGTCGTTGCATTGCGTGAAATCGCAGATGAAGCTCTTGGAGCAACTGAATTGCGCGAATCAGCTATTCAGGCACTACAGCATCAGATTGAAGTTGATGAGCCAGAAGAAGACCAGATGGCCCAATTGATGGGTGCGGGTGCTGCTGATGTTCCGCAAGGCGATGATATGACAGAAGAAAACCTGTTGCGAGCCTTGATGGAAGCGCAAACCCGGAGCTAAGCTCCGGAACGGGGGCGCGTGATGATCGACGCAGAATCGCTTGTTGAATTAGTTCGCCGCTATAACCCGCAGAGCAACGCTGATCTGATCCGGGCCGCCTATGTTTTTGGCGCTGCTGCCCATAAAGGGCAGTTTCGCCAATCGGGCGAGCCGTATTTCGTGCATCCGATAGAAGTCGCCGCGCTGCTAACGGAAGTGCGGATGGATGACGCGACAATCATTACTGCGCTGTTGCATGATACGATTGAAGATACACGTGCAACCTATGAAGACATCGCCAAGCAATTTGGTGAAGAAGTTGCGCAATTGGTTGATGGCGTAACGAAGCTGACCAATTTGGAACTGTCCTCGGTGGAAACCGAGCAGGCCGAAAATTTTCGCAAATTGCTGATGGCCATGTCCAAAGACCTGCGGGTTCTGTTGGTGAAATTGGCAGACCGGCTGCATAATATGCGCACAATTAAGGCGTTGCCACTTGAAAAGCAGTTAAGAAAAGCCCGCGAAACCATGGACATATATGCGCCATTGGCTGGCCGGATGGGTATGCAATATATCCGTGATGAGCTTGAAGATCTAAGCTTTCAAGTGCTGAACCCCGAAGCACGCCTGTCCATTTTACGCCGCTTCGCCAAGCTACGCCACGAACATGGCGACCTTATTCCGCGCATTACGGATGACATTGGGATCGCGCTGGATGCTGCCGGGGTGGATGCCTATGTTTCGGGCCGTGAAAAGCGCCCGCATTCCGTTTGGCGCAAGATGGAGGAGAAAAAACAGGGGTTTAACCAGCTTTCCGATGTATATGGCTTTCGCATTGTAACGATGAACGAGCGGGACGCCTATATCGCGCTTGGCGCGGTTCACCAGCGGTGGCAGGCGGTGCCGGGCCGGTTCAAAGATTATATCAGCCAGCCAAAATCGAACGGTTATCGCTCGATCCACACCACTGTTTCGGGGCGTGATGGCAAGCGCGTTGAAGTACAAATTCGCACTCGCGAAATGCATGTCGTTGCCGAAACTGGCGTCGCGGCGCATTGGTCATACAAAGATGGTGAAAAGGTTTCCAACCGATTTGCTGTTGACCCATTCCATTGGCTGCGTGGCATTACCGAACGCCTACAAGAACCAGAAAACCCGGATGAATTTTTGGAACATTTCAAAATGGAAATGTTTCAAGACAAAGTATTTTGCTTTTCGCCAAAGGGTGAGGTGATCAAGCTGCCCAAAGGGGCTACGCCCATTGATTTTGCCTATGCAATCCATACGCGCTTGGGAAATTCCTGTGTTGGTGCCCGCATTGATGGCGCGCGCATGCCGCTTTGGACACGGTTGCGCAATGGCCAGCAAGTTGAAATTTTACGCAGCGAAGGCCAGCGCCCGCAGGCCAGCTGGGAAGAAATGGTTATAACGGGGCGGGCCAAATCGGCCATTCGGCGTGCCTTGCGTGACGAACATCGTGGTGCACATATCAAACTTGGGCGTGAAATTGCCCGGGTTGCGCTGGAACGTGTGGGCAAAAAAGCGACCGATAAGGCACTTGAAACCGCTGCGCGGCAATTATTGCTTGGCACTGCTGAAGATTTACTGGCACGGCTTGGAAACGGTGAATCAAGCGGCCATGATCTGGTTGGCGTGCTGTATCCGGAACTGTTGAAAGACGTTCACACAGCCCAGCCTGGCGCCGGAGTTGATACATTGATCGGGCTGGCGCCGGGCCAATCTGCCCATAACGCAACGTGCTGCGGCCCCGTGCCGGGCGAGCGGATTGTTGGCATTATGGTCCCCGGTAAAAGTGTTGTTATTCACGCGATTGACTGCGCAAAACTGGCCGAATTCGATGATTTAACCGAAGAATGGCTGGACCTACGCTGGCCGGCTGAATCGGGAAAGGCGATACATTCAACGCGGTTGGTGCTAACTATGGCCAATGATGCGGGGGTGTTGGGGCGGATTTGTACATTGATTGGCGAGCACCGTGCAAATATCGTAGATTTAGAGTTTACCGACCGTAAACCAGATTTTTACCGTGTTATGACAGAGATTATGGTGCGTGACATTGAACATTTGCAGAATGTGTTGACGGCGATTGAGGCCGATACCGACATAGCCGAGGTTACCCGGTTCCGTGATTCCACCAGTTGGCAGCATAGCGATTCGGGAAAACCAAACAGTAGCGCGGCGAAAAGCTAATGGTATTCAAGCGCCGCATCCCCCTGTCATTTCTGCGGCGTCTGCGCAATTTGTTCATGCCTGCAACCGGCTGGCGCCGGGCGATGAATTATCTTGGGCATCGGGTAAAACGCCTGCCCGATTCGCCTCATCGGATTGCGGTAGGTATTGCCTGCGGTGTTTTCGTTTCATTTAGTCCTTTATTTGGCTTACATTTCTTTTATGCGGCGTTCCTCGCCTTCATTCTGCGCGGCAATGTTCTGGCATCGCTCATTGGCACTGCGATGGGCAACCCATTCACATTCCCAGCCATTGTCAGTTCTGCACTTTGGGTTGGAAACCGGCTAGTTGGCGGCGAAGGTGAGCATCATGGATTTGTACGAATCCAACATGCATTTGTTGATGCGTTTGCGGGCCTATGGCATTCCTTCACGAGTTTGTTTGGAATTGGAGAAAACGAACTTTATCGCATGGGTGGCTTTTTTACCGACGTCTTTTTTCCCTATATCATTGGTGGATCGATTGTTGGTTTTTTTGTGGCAATTGCGACCTATTTCATTTCACTTCCCTTGATCCGAAAATATCAAAAGAAGCGCCGCGACCGGCTTATGGCGCGGGCGCGGGCGCGTAAGGCAGCCCGGCTTGGCGCTGACCGCGATGCGAGCTAAGCTTCACGTTAAATTTGGAGGATGACGATGGATGTGAAAAAAGCCGACGGTCGGCTACGTTTGGGTGTTAATATCGACCATGTGGCAACGGTACGCAATGCGCGGGGTGGGGCCTATCCAGACCCATTGCGCGCAGCCCTTGCCGCCGAAGCGGCTGGCGCTGATGGTATTACCGCACATTTGCGCGAAGATCGTCGCCACATAACCGATCGTGATATTGAAGCACTGATGGCGCGGTTGACCTTACCGCTTAACTTTGAAATGGCGGCCACAGCAGAAATGCAGGCCATCGCACTGCGTCATAAACCGCATGCCGTTTGCCTTGTGCCCGAACGACGCGAAGAGCGTACAACCGAAGGTGGGTTGGAAGTTGCGCGTGAGGAAAACCGCCTTGCACATTTTATTGCGCCGATAAAAGACGCAGGCTGCCGGGTTTCAATTTTTATTGCGGCAGATCGCCGTCAGATTGAAGCGGCCGCGCGGATTGGCGCCCCAGTTGTTGAACTGCATACCGGCGCATATTGTGACCACCATGCTGATGGCAACTTTGCGGCGCGTGATGCTGAATTTACCAAACTCTGCGATATGGCGGCAATGGCTCAGGATCTTGGGCTTGAAGTGCATGCAGGCCACGGGCTGACCTATGACACCGTAAAGCCAATTGCGGCCATTGCGCAGGTGCAAGAGCTAAACATCGGCCATTTCCTGGTGGGTGAAGCCATTTTCTGCGGGCTAGACCAGACTATCCGCGCCATGAGAGCACTGATGGATGAGGCGCGTTTCCCCAATTCTGGGGGCACCGCATGATTTTGGGCATAGGTTCGGATCTTGCAAATATTGAGCGCATAGAGGCAACAATTCAGCGCTTTGGTGATCGATTTCTGCAACGAGTATTTGCGCCTATCGAGCGTGAGAAGGCCGATTCTCGCCGTGAACGGGTCGCCACTTATGCCAAAAGATGGGCCGCCAAAGAGGCTTGTTCCAAAGCATTGGGTACCGGGCTACGGATGGGCATTGCTTGGAACGAAATGGTCGTAAAAAACCTTCGAACCGGCCAGCCGACCATGCATGTATCCGGCGGAGCGGCTGCAAGATTGGCCCTGATGACGCCCGTTAACCATATTGCCACCATTCATGTAACACTGACGGATGACCACCCTTGGGCGCAGGCCTTTGTGGTAATTGAGGCCCAACCGCGCAATGCAGCGGCTACGCCTTGACTCGTCGCGCCGCGCTTGCGACATAGCGCCAAGTATTTAGGAGATAGAAATGGCTGCGAAACAAGCAAAACAGCGTGGATTTATTAGTGAATGGGTGCGCACGATTTTCTATGCACTGTTGCTCGCTGGCGTCATCCGCACGCTGATATTCCAGCCATTCTATATCCCGTCGGGTTCTATGAAATCAACGCTGCTCATCGGTGACTTTCTTTATGTTAATAAATTCGCCTATGGCTATTCCTACGCCTCCTGCCCACGGTTGTTTGGTGTAGAATTTTGTGGCTTTGCACAGGGTAGCAATGCGCGCGTTTGGGGTTCCGAGCCTGATCGAGGTGACGTTGTTGTTTTCCGCCACCCGATAACAGGCGCCGATTTTGTGAAACGGTTGATCGGGCTACCGGGGGACCGCATTCGCATGCAAGATGGCATACTTTATATTAATGACGTGGCCGCCGAGCAAGTGCCCGATGGCATTTTTGTTGAAAATTTCGGGGCACAGGGCCCCATGGGTAACATGCCTCGCTGTGCAAATGGAACACAAGGTGTTGGCGGCGTTTGCGAAAAAGGACGGGCTATTGAAACTTTGCCGGGCGGTGTTTCGCACGTTGTCCTGAATGTCGGCAACAATGAAGCGCTTGATAATACTCAGGAATTTGTAGTTCCGGAGGGTAAATATTTCTTCATGGGTGATAATCGCGACAATTCTACTGATAGCCGGGTTGCCTTGCCGCAGGGCGTAGGATTTGTGCCGTATGAAAATATTGTCGGCCGAGCTGATCGGGTTATCTTTTCGTCTGCTGGGCGGTCACTACTGGCCTTCTGGACATGGCGTTCTGACCGCTTTTTTGCGGCTGTCGAGTGAACGAGGCGGCCGAAACCACCGCCTTTGCGGCGCGTCTCGGCCATAATTTCGTTCGCCCTGAACTGCTAATCCGCGCGCTGACCCATGGGTCGCGCGCGGCAAATGGTCAGGCGGATTATCAGCGGCTTGAGTTTTTGGGCGACCGGGTGCTTGGCCTTGTCATTGCACAGGCCCTGTTTGAAGGTGATCGCGGTGCGCGTGAGGGCCAGCTTGCCCCAAGGCTTAACGCGCTAGTCCGCAAAGAAACCTGTGCCGAAATAGCCGAGTCAATTGAGCTTGGATCAGCGTTGCGACTGGGCCGTTCTGAAGCACTTTCTGGCGGGCGGCGCAAATTGGCAATTTTGGGCGACGCGATGGAGGCTGTATTGGCCGCCATTTACATTGACGGCGGGTTAGAAGCAGCGCGCAACGTCATATTGGCCCTATGGGATGACCATATTCATACCGCCGAGTCTCGCGCAGCTGACCCGAAATCGGCTTTGCAGGAATGGGCACAGGCACGCGGCATGGCCTTGCCCGATTATCAGGATATTGCCCGCTCTGGGCCAGACCATTCACCAAAATTCACCATCCGAGTTGTCCTTGAAAACAAACAGTTTTCAGAAGCGACAGCCCCCTCAAAACGCGCTGCACAGCATATTGCTGCACAGCAATTATTAGCCGAGTTGGAATGAACATGAGCGAGACACGTTGCGGGTTTGTGGCCCTAATCGGTGAACCTAATGCCGGAAAATCAACACTCCTAAACCGAATGGTTGGGGCAAAAATTTCAATCGTTACACATAAGGTGCAAACGACGCGGGCGCGCATTCGCGGTGTAGCACTTGAGGGTGACGTTCAGCTTGTATTTGTGGATACGCCCGGCCTGTTTGCCCCGCGCCGACGGCTTGACCGGGCCATGGTGAACGCGGCGTGGTCGGGTGCTGCAGATGCTGATATTGTAGTGTTGTTGATTGAAGCGCATCGTGGGCTTACGGCTGGCGTGCAAAGTATTCTTGATGCCCTGCGTGAGCGCATGAGCGAAGGCCGCGAAGTTGTATTGGCGATCAATAAAATCGACCGTGTTAAAGCGGAAGAACTGCTTGCGCTTTCGGAACAGTTAAATGCTGAATATAATTTTGTATCAACATTTATGATTTCGGCTGAACGTGGGCATGGAGTCGATACATTGCGTAAATATTTGGCCGAACGGCTGCCAAAAGGCCCCTGGCTATACCCCGAAGACCAGATTGCTGATTTGCCAATGCGGATGATTGCCGCTGAAATGACCCGCGAAAAGTTGACGCTGCGACTGCACGAGGAATTGCCATATCAATTGACCGTTGAAACCGAAAGTTGGGAAGAAAAACCAGATGGTTCTGTCCGGGTTGGCCAGCTTATTTATGTAATGCGCGACGGTCATAAGGGCATTGTGCTTGGGGCAAAGGGCGCGACCATAAAGGCTGTTTCTACGGCGGCGCGGATGGAACTGGCAGAGTTTTTGGGCCGACCCGTACATCTGTTTTTGCAAATTAAGGTTCGTCCGAATTGGTTGGAAGAGCCGGAGCGTTATTCTGAAATGGGGCTCAATTTCTCAGACGGTAACTGATGGCCCGATTGACGGCATCATTTTGGGTGCATGCGTATTTAACACGGTTACGTTTGGCCAATATTCCTGCTTTTGTAGTCGCACATGGTGATAATACGGCAGGGGCGGTGATTGTTAAGCTTGCAACGTTGGATGGTAATGCCACTTGTTATCAACGCGTTAACGACGCGACTGGTACGCAAAGTTGGGTGGAATTGGCCGCTGGACCAGAGCGCGATGTTGATGCTGCCATTGCCCGGCAACGTCAGTTTGACCGCGATATTTGGATTATAGAGGTTGAGGATCGCGCTGGCCGTCACCTGCTCGATGAACTGGGCCTTAAAGATTAAACACATTGGCATGTGCCAAATGGCAGCCTAAGATTGAGTGATGGATTGGCGCGACACTGGCATCTTGTTAACTATGCGGCGGCATGGCGAAAGCGCGGCCATTATTGAGGTTTTCTCAGAGCAACACGGCCGGCATGCAGGCGTCGTGCAGGGTGGCGCGTCTCGGCGATATGCCCCCATCCTCCAACCGGGTGCACAATTGGCACTTGCATGGCGGGCCCGGCTTGAGGACCATATTGGAACGTTTAGTGTTGAACCAATAACGTCGCGTGCGGCGGGGTTGATGGAGGACGCTGGCAGGCTTGCAGCATTTGGCTCTATTTCAGCGCTACTGACACAAGTTATGCCTGAGCGCGAGCCGCATCCACAATTGTATAGTTTAACGATTAACCTTGTAGATGCTTTGGCTGGCGGGCAGCCATGGGTCGCTGATTATATAGGGTGGGAGGTGCTGTTGCTCCGCGATTTGGGGTATGGTTTAGATTTAAACCAGTGTGCGGTTTCTGGCAGTCATGAAGATTTGACGTATGTTTCCCCCAAATCTGGCCGGGCCGTTGCACGTGGTGCTGCCGGTCAATGGGTTGACCAGCTTTTGCCCCTGCCTAAAGTTTTGCGTGGTGGTGCCGCCGAGGGTTTGGATGATGTGCTTAATGCATTGAAAACCACAGGTTATTTCCTCGAGCACCGCCTGTTCCCATCGCTCGGAAAAGACAAATTGCCCGAGGCGAGGGGGCGGTTATTGGCCAGTTTGCGGCGCCATTTCCAATAACCGGCGCGCAATCACCTGCGCCTGAATTTCGGCAGCGCCTTCAAAAATGTTCAAGATTCGGGCGTCACAAAGCACGCGACTAATTTCATATTCTTCGGCAAAGCCGTTGCCGCCGTGAATTTGAAGCGCATTATCGGCGCAGGCCCATGCAACGCGGGCCCCGAGCAGTTTGGCCATCCCAGCTTCAAGATCACAACGCTGGCCATTATCTTTGGTGCGTGCCGCGTGATAGCTAAGTTGGCGCGTTAGGGCGATTTCAACAACCATCATGGCGATTTTCCCCGCAATACGTGGAAATTTTATTAGCGGTTTACCAAACTGATACCGTGATTGCGCGTAAGAAAGGCCCAATTCCAATGCATTTTGTGCCACACCGATGGCACGTGCGGCTGTCTGAATCCGCGCCGATTCAAATGTTTGCATCAATTGCTTAAACCCCTGGCCCGTAACCCCGCCTAATAGGTTTTCTGCTGGAACGGTAAACCCGTCAAACCCAAGTTCATATTCTTTCATGCCACGATAGCCGAGCACGGTAATCTCGCCGCCGCTCATCCCTTCGGCGGGAAAATCATTGCCGTCCGTGCCGCGTGGTTTGGGGGCCAGTAGCATGCTCAGCCCGGCATAATTACTGGTGTCAGGGTCGGTGCGCACAAGCATGGTCATCAGATCGGCGCGCGCCGCATGTGTGATCCAGGTTTTGTTACCTGTAATACTATATTGGTCGCCGGTCAGCGTGGCGCGGGTGCGCAGGCTGCCAAGATCAGAGCCCGTGTTGGGTTCGGTGAATACTGCCGTTGGTAAAATTTCGGCGCTGGCAATGCGCGGCAACCATTCAGACTTTTGCGCTTCAGTGCCTCCGCACATTATCAATTCTGCTGCAATTTCTGAGCGGGTGCCAAGCGAACCAACCCCAATATAGCCACGGCTGAGTTCTTCTGAAACCACGCACATAGCTGTTTTCCCAAGGCCCGCCCCGCCGAATTTTTCAGGAATTGTTAGTCCGAAAACACCCAATTCGCCCATTTCTTTGATAAGGGGTAATGGGATGAGTTCGTCGTTGCGATGCCATCCATGCGCGAATGGGCGGACACGTTCTTCGGCAAAGCGACGAAACTGGTCGCGGATCATCTCAATCTCATCATCCAACCCGGATGCGCCAAATGTGGCGCTGCCATCGGCTTCAATGACGCGTTCGACCAACTGCGCCCGCGCCGCGCTGGTATTTCCCACAGTCATAAGTAACTGGGCCGCATCATCTGCGGCATCAAGCTGGAACCGTGCGATTTCGCCCTGCGACATGGGAATGCCACCGTAAATTTGGGCCAAATATTCGCCATAGCCGATTTGAAGAATGAGCTGTTCCAACTCACCGAATTTTCCAGCCTCTGTAAGGGCATTGGCCCAAGCTAAAGTTTGCTGCAGCGCCTCAACATAGGTGGCCAGCCATGCAAGTGCATGTGCGTCGTGTTGTTGCAAATCAAGCGCCACAAGGTCAACCCGCCCGTTTTTAACCAGTGAGGCGGCCAATTTACGGCGTTGGGTTTCAAACTGCATTTGCGCCCAATTCAATGCGGCTTGGCATTGTTCGGTAAGTTGCGGCAGAAGAATGGGGGAGGGGGTTGTCATGTCGGTCACGATCGGCCTTGTTGCATTGCGAAGTGAAATTGTGCGATTGCGAAGAAGCTAAGCGAAAACGCGCGGGGCGTCAATTGTAAGCGCAACAAAATAACCAGTTATTGGGTAATTGCAGAATTATATTAGCCACGAGATTTCCATTGTAAGTTATGCGGTCGGGTGAAATGAAAGATTTATGACCCAATTGATCAGCGATTTTGGCTTGCTACCGATGTTTCTTGCAGCATTGGTTATGTTATTTGCTGGGTTGGTAAAGGGCACGCTTGGGTTTGGCATGCCGATGATCGCTATCAGCGGGCTCGGATCTATCTACGCCGCCGAAATTGCGATTGCAGCACTGATCATTCCGACCTTAGTTGCAAATCTTTGGCAATCATTGCGCAATGGCCCGGTTGAGGCTTTGTTAAGTCTGCGGAAATATTGGCTGCTGAATGCGGTGTTATTGGTCACTATTTGGCTGTCGGCGCAACTTGTTACCCGCATTCCCGGCCATATGCTGTTTTTGGTGCTTGGCGGCGGTGTAACTGCGTTTGGTGTTATCCAAATTGTCGGTTGGCGGCCACGGCTTAACCCACGCCATCAGCTTAGGATGCAGGGCGTTGTTGGGTTGGTTTCGGGGTTTTTCGGCGGGTTGTCAGGCGTTTGGGGCCCGCCGATCTTGATGTTTCTGCTCGCGCTGAATACGCCCAAAATTGAGATGGTGCGCGTGCAAGGCCTTAGTTTTTTGACCGGGTCAATTATTTTAGGTGCGGCACACTTGAATTCGGGTGTGCTGAATAACAGCACAATCCCGTTTTCAGCGTTGTTGCTGATCCCGGCAATATTGGGGCTAATGGTCGGGTTTAAGCTGCAAGATAAGCTTAATCAGGAATTGTTTCGCCGGGTTACACTGGTTGTGCTGGTGCTGGCCGGACTTAACCTGCTGCGCCGCGGAATGGGGATGTAGGGGCGCCGAAGCGCCCCTAACCTCAGGCAGCTTTAACCGCGATCGCCATAACATCATCGCCCACATGCTGGGCATATTGTGCGAAATTTTCGGCAAACATGGTCACAAGTTTTGCGGCTTGCGCGTCATACGCGGCAGTGTCCGCCCAAGTGGCGCGCGGGGTCAGTAATTTGGGTTCAACCCCGGCAACGCTACGCGGTACTTCAAAGCCAAAATTGGCATCCGTGCGGAACGCGGCTTGTTCAAGTGCACCTGACAAAGCTGCGCTCAGCAAGGCCCGCGTGGCGCGAATGGGCATGCGCCGCCCGCCCTTGCCCGCCGCTCCACCTGTCCAGCCGGTGTTGACCAGCCAGCATTGCACGTCATGTGCCGCAATTTTGTCACGCAACAACGCACCGTAAACCTCGGGACGCCTTGGCATGAAGGGGGCGCCAAAACAGGTTGAAAAGGTTGGCAGGGGTTCCGTAACCCCTCCTTCGGTGCCCGGCACCTTGGAGGTAAAGCCCGATAAGAAGTGATACATCGCCTGCGCGGGGGTTAGTTTGGCAATAGGGGGCAACACGCCAAAGGCATCACAGGTTAGCATAATCACATGGCGCGGCATACCAGCACGCGCGGTTTTTGATGCGTTTGAAATATAGTGCAGCGGATATGCGCAGCGCATGTTGGGGGTGATGCTGTCATCGTCAAAATCGAGTTCCAGCGTTTCAGGATCAAACACCATATTTTCAACCACGGTGCCAAATTTATGGGTTGTGGCAAAAATTTCCGGCTCAGCCTCGGCGGAAAGGTTGAGTGTTTTGGCATAACAGCCACCCTCAAAATTGAAGGTGCCAGTGTCTGACCAACCATGCTCGTCATCGCCAATGAGCACGCGGGCTGGGTCAGCAGATAATGTGGTTTTGCCGGTGCCAGACAGGCCGAAAAATACCGCTGCATCCTCTGGCGCGCCGGGGGCGTGGTTCGCAGAACAATGCATGGGCATTACGCCCTGTTCAGGCAGCAAGTAGTTTAATAGGCCGAAGACTGATTTTTTATTTTCGCCCGCATAGGCCGTACCACCGATGAGGATGAGCTTCTTTTCAAAGCTCGTAACAATAACGGTATCGCTGCGACAACCATGGCGCGCAGGGTCCACGCGAAAACTGGGGCAATTGATGATAGTGAAGCCGGGGACGAATGCGTCAAGTTCGGCCCGTTCGGGGCGGCGAAGTAGGTGGCGAATGAAAAGGCCGTGCCAAGCCAACTCGGTCACCACGCGCACATTCAGCCGATAGGCTGGATCGGCCCCGCCGAAAAGGTCTTGCACGTAAAGTTTGGACCCAGCTGTGTGGGCCAGCAAATCGGCACGCAGCCGCTCAAAGGCTGCCGGGTCCATTGGTTGGTTGTTTTCCCACCAAATGCTGTCTTCAACCGAGGCTTCACGCACGACGTATTTGTCTTTGGGTGCGCGCCCGGTGTGCCGCCCGGTTGTGGCGAGAAACGCGCCGCCAAGGCCTAGCCTACCTTCGCCATTTTGAATGGCGGCTTCGATCAGCGCTGGTTCGTTCAAATTGTAATGGACTTCATTGGCATGTGTGATGCCGGTATTCGCCAAAGTATGTGACGGATTAACCTTGCCAGTTTGCATACTGAGCAGACTCCGATTGTCGAAAGACGCGCATTGGCGGCTCTCGGTCCCCAAGAATGCCATGCCGCCAGATCAGAAGGGCCTTTCCGATCAGGGAATCACTGATTCCCCGCAGGCGACATCGACAATTCAGCTTTACGCGTGCTGCATTGCAAAATCTACCGTGTAAGGGGTGCCAAATCCGCGCAGGGCGATTATTTACGATGGGTTGCAACGGCGCGGCTAATGCACGAAGCTGTTGCAAAGACAGTGGATACAACAGGACGCCACATGGCAACGATCGCTCTGGTTGATGACGACCGAAATATTCTTACTTCTGTATCTATGGCGCTTCGGGCCGAGGGCTTTGAGGTGCGCACCTATAATGATGGTGCCACCGCGCTTTTTGCCTTGATAGATGAACCGCCTGATTTGGCTGTGTTTGACGTGAAGATGCCCCGGATGGATGGGTTGGAGTTGCTGCGCCGTTTGCGCCAGCAATCCAAACTGCCTGTTATATTCCTAACGTCGCGCGATGATGAGTTGGACGAAGTTTTGGGGCTGCAACTGGGTGCTGACGACTATGTGCGCAAACCGTTTTCACAGCGTCTGTTGATCGAACGGATTCGCGCAGTGCTGCGGCGCTATAATATTGCCGAAACCGCAGGCGCACCCGCCGAGCCGGAACTAGAAGTATTGCAACGCGGAAATCTGACAATGGACCAAACCCGCCATCAGGTAAACTGGCGCGGCGCGCCGGTAAACCTAACGGTGACCGAGTTTATATTGCTGCTGACCTTGGCCAACCGCCCCGGTGTCGTAAAATCACGCGACCAGCTTATGGATGCGGCCTATACTGACCAAGTCTATGTTGATGACCGCACAATTGACAGCCATATCAAGCGCTTGCGCAAAAAATTTCGTGCGCATGATGCCGATTTCTCGTCCATCGAAACGCTGTATGGTGTTGGTTACCGTTACAACGAGGATTAGGCATGGTTGAAGACCGCATTGCTGAACATGCGATGTTGGAACGGCCCTCCAGCAGAAGTTTGCGGGGCTGGGTGCGGCGCAACCGGTCGCCTTTGGCACGCAAAATCATCATATTCAATGTCATTGGCCTTTTGGTGCTGGTGTTTGGCATTCTATACCTCAACCAGAATGACAATTCAGCAATCGAGCAAAGCCATGTTCTGTTAAATGGTGAAGCGCGCGTGATTGCGGCATCACTGGTAGATATTCCGGAAGAAGATCTGACGGCTCGGTTTGAACAGGTGTCCCGTGGGTCAGATACAAATGCTGTTTTATATGGCGCTGAAGGCCAGGTTATGGCCTATATTATGGGACGGCCTGACCTTTCAAACACGCCCGAAACCCCAGCCGATAGCAGCGCGTTAATGCGCGGCTTACAGTCAATTTGGGGTGCAATTGCCGGGTTTGGGCTTGACCCCGCAGGCAGTGCCCAAACTGACCCGTTGGTCAGTTTTTCTGACCTTGCCAAGCGCGCAATGCAAAGCGGGATCTCGCAGCGTGAAACCATTATTGATACTGACGGCCAGATGTTTGTCGCCGTGGCTGAGCCCATTAATACTACTCATGCAGTGGTGCTTGCGACATTGCGGGGTGAAATTGACAGTCGTATCCGCGATGCACGCGAACGCATTCTCGAAATGTTCGTCTTGGCAATTTTATGCTCAATCATCCTGTCGGTATTTCTTGCAAATTCCATCGCTCGCCCGCTTCGCCAATTGGTAAATGCAACCGATGTTGGGTCTGGGCGGATTAATCCAGCCCGCATTCGTATTCCTGATATGTCAACGCGGCCCGATGAGGTTGGCGATTTGTCACGCGCTTTGCGGTCTATGACCGATGCACTGTATGAGCGGATTGAGGAAAATAAGCTCTTCGCAGCTGATGTAGCGCATGAATTAAAAAACCCGCTCACCTCGCTTCGATCTGCAGTCGAAACGCTCGACTACGTGAAAACTGACGCCGACCGCGCAGAGCTACTGGCAATTATTAAGGTTGATGTAGATCGAATGAACCGCTTGGTGACGGATATCTCCAACGCGTCGCGGCTTGAGGCTGAATTGGTGCGCGATACATGGCGCCCTGTTGCACTTGATAAACTGTTGCGCGATTTGGTGCGCCATCAAGATTTGCAGGCCGATGCGGCGGGTGTGAAGCTAACGGTGCAAGCCCATGGCCAAGACCTTACCGTTCGCGGCCTTGAAAGCCGATTGGCGCAGGTTTTTGCCAATATTATTGGCAATGCGTTAAGCTTTGTACCGCAAGGCGGCCAAATAAATGTTGCGATTAACGGGCAAGATGAAGATCAGGTGACGATTACAATATCCGATACCGGCCCCGGCATTCCGGTTGAAAATCTTGATGATATTTTTAATCGCTTCTATTCATCGCGCCCAGATGTTGAGTTTGGTGACCATTCTGGCCTTGGGTTGGCTATTTCACGCCAAATTGTTGTGGCGCATGGGGGCACGGTTGTGGCTGCAAATCGTGACGATGGGCAAACAGGCGCGGTATTCACTGTGATCTTGTCGCGATGACCAACACCATCCATGCTAGCGGCGCTGCGATTGCGGGGCAGGGCGTGCTGATATTGGGGGCAAGCGGTTCAGGAAAATCAACATTATTGCTACAATTACTGGGCTTAGGCGCCACGCTCATTGGTGATGACCGGCTATGTATTTCAGTGGAGGATGATGTGGTAACTGCAAGCGCCGCGCCTAATTTAGCGGGGTTGGTTGAGGCGCGTGGCATTGGCATTCTGGCCGCCCCAACCTGCGGCGCGGCCCGTATTCGGCTGGTGGTTGACCTTGATCAGCCCGAACCTGAGCGGCTCCCACCGCGGCGTCAGCATCACGATTTTGGCACGCCCCTTGATCTTGTGCTTGGGAAGGGCAATTTGGCATTGGCACCAGCTATTTGGCTGCTGTTGCATGGGGTGCGGGTGGCATGATCTCTGATGTGAGTAAACGACAAGAGCAGCGCCAGCATGTTGTGCTGGTCACTGGCCCATCCGGTGCCGGCCGTGCAACCGCGTTGAATGCGTTGGAAGACCTTGGTTTTGAAATTATTGACAATCTGCCGCTTAGCCTGTTGCCGCGCCTGCTGTCTGGCCCACCCATGCCACGGCCCATGGCCATTGGGGTGGATACGCGGACGCGCGGGTTTTCGGCCACGGCGTTGCGTGCGGCGCTTAAACGGGCGGCGCTTGATGCAGAACTGCAAGTGCAACTGCTTTACCTTGATTGCGCGCGCGAGGTTCTGTTTCGCCGTTATAGTGAAACACGGCGCCGGCATCCGCTATCAGCCGATGGCTCGCTGCAAGCAGCCATTGACGCCGAGCGGGCGCAGCTTGAAGGGTTGCGTGAACGGGCCGATATTTTGATAGATACCTCAAACCTCAGCCCGCATGATTTGCGGGCCGAACTGGCGCGGTGGTTTGATGACGCTCGCACGACTGTGCTGGCCGTCTCAATCCAGTCATTTTCTTATAAACGCGGCCTGCCGCACGGCGTGGATATGGTGTTGGATTGCAGGTTTCTGCGCAATCCCCATTGGGATGCGGCATTACGTCCGCAGGATGGACGCAATGCCGATGTGGCCGCCTATGTGCGCCAGGATGCAAATTACGAACCGTTTGTTAATGGCCTGATTGGCATGTGTGATTTGCTGCTTCCTGCCTACCGGGCTGAAGGCAAATCGTATTTTTCCATCGCCTTTGGGTGCACTGGCGGTCAGCACCGCTCGGTTGCGATTGCAGAAGATGTGCAAAATCGGCTTGCGCAGGCGGGGTGGCATGTGTCAATTCGCCATCGAGAACTTGAGACGCGGGGTTAGTGGTAGCGTGGCACAAGCTGCATCAGGAAAAATTGGCATTGTTATCGTGGCCCATGGTGGGCTCGCGGCCGAATATCGTGCGGCGATGGAACATGTCGTTGGCCCATTGCTGGGCGTTGCCACAGTTGCAATTGGCCCGAATGATGTGCGCAGCGCTAAGCAGGCTGAAATTTGCAATGCGATTGACGCAGTTGATGCAGGTACGGGCGTTGTGATTGTGACCGATATGTTTGGCGGCACGCCGTCAAACCTAGCGCTAGCGGCTTGCTTAACAGACCAACGTCGCGTGCTATACGGTGCAAACCTGCCACTGCTGGTGAAGCTGGCCAAGGCGCGCCACAAGCCACTGCCTGACGCCGTGGCCTGCGCCCTAGAGGCTGGCCGCAAATATATTGATTGTTGTGTTCCCAATGTAAGCTCGCTCAACGTGGCGGCGCAGAAATGATTTTGCAAATTCAGAACGAAAAGGGCCTGCATGCGCGGGCATCGGCAAAATTCGTGGCCGTGGTTGAATCTTTTGACGCCGAGGCCCGCGTGCGCCGCGACGGCATTGAAGCCGTGGGTGATTCGATTATGGGCCTGTTGATGCTTGCCGCAGCCAAAGGCACCGAGATTGACGTGCAAACCAGCGGTTTGCAGGCCGATGAATTGGCAACGGCGCTTAAAGTATTGGTTGACGATTTATTTGGTGAGGGACGCTAGCGCGTCGGCACCGGCACGTCGCCGCGATAATCGTAGAACCCACGATTGGTTTTACGGCCAAGCCACCCAGCTTCGACATATTTAACCAGCAAAGGGCAGGGGCGGTATTTCGTATCGGCAAGGCCTTCATGCAACACATTCATGATGGCCAAGCAGGTATCAAGCCCTATGAAATCGGCCAATTCGAGCGGCCCCATCGGGTGGTTTGCGCCGAGTTTGAGCGAGTTATCAATGCTTGAAACCGTGCCAACGCCTTCATAAAGCGTATACACCGCCTCGTTGATCATCGGCATTAGGATGCGGTTCACAATAAAGCCGGGGAAATCTTCGGCACTGGTTGAGGTTTTACCAAGCCGCTCAACAACAGCCGCCAGCGTTTCAAAGGTTTCTTGGTCGGTGGCGATGCCGCGGATCAGTTCCACCAATTGCATAATTGGCACCGGGTTCATGAAATGGAACCCCATGAAGCGTTCGGGCCGGTCGGTGGCGGCGGCGAGTCGGGTGATGGAAATTGATGAGGTGTTTGAGGTTAGAATCGTTTGTTTGCCCAAATGCGGCGCAAGGCTGGCGAAAATCTGTTGTTTAATGGCCTCTTTCTCGGTCGCGGCCTCAATTATCAGATCGCAAGCACCAATGCTTTGCAGTTCGGGCGTTGGGTGGATATTGGCCAGTGTTGCGGCCTTGCTAGCCTCATCCAAACGGCCCTTAGAGATTTGACGATCAAGTGCGCCAGCAATTAGTTCAATCGCGTGTTCAACAGCGCCGGGCGCAACATCATGCAGGCGAACTTCATATCCGGCCTGCGCCATGACATGGGCAATACCGCCCCCCATTTGGCCTGCGCCAATGACACCAACAGTTTTAATTTCCATGCCCATCATCCTCAATTTAGCCAAACAATAGGCGTTCGCAGGCCCCCGCCGCAACCGCTATTCGCCAAAAGAAAAGCCCCGCCAACGGGCGGGGCCTTGTGGCTTCGCAAGTGGCAATTTTATCCCAGTGCTTTTACCAAGTCTGGCACAGCGGTAAACAAGTCAGCCACCAAACCATAATCAGCTACCTGAAAAATTGGGGCTTCTTCGTCTTTGTTGATGGCAACGATGACTTTGCTATCTTTCATACCGGCAAGATGCTGGATGGCGCCCGAAATCCCGATCGCAAGATAAAGATCTGGTGCCACAACTTTGCCAGTTTGTCCGACCTGCCAATCATTCGGGGCGAAGCCCGAATCAACCGCAGCACGGCTGGCGCCAACGGCGGCGCCTAGCTTGTCAGCCAATTCTTCGATGATCGCGAAGTTTTCTTTGCTGCCAACACCGCGGCCACCCGATACGACAACCTTGGCCGATGTCAGTTCTGGACGGTCAGATGATTGCACGCGGTCTTCAACCCAGGCCGAGAGGCCCGCATCGCCAGCGGCCGCAGCGGCTTCAACGGCGGCCGATCCACCCTCACTCGCAGCATCAAAACCAGCGGTGCGGATTGACATAACCTTTTTAGCATCGACTGATTTAACCGTTTGAATAGCGTTGCCCGCATAAATCGGGCGTTCAAACGTATTGGCGTCGACAATACCCGTCACATCAGAAATGACCATAACATCAAGCAAGGCAGCCACGCGCGGCAACACGTTTTTGCCGATGGCTGTTGCGGCGGCGGCAATATGTTCAAACGCGGGTGCCAATGAAACGATGAGGTCAGCCAAAGGTTCGGCCAATCCATGGCCATAGGCGGCATCATCGGCACATAAAACGCGCGAAACACCTGATAGGCCAGCGGCGGCTTTGGCCGCGTCGCCACAGGCATGGCCTGCAACCAATACTGTTACATCGCCCAAACCGGCCAAAGCGCTAAGCGCTTTGGCGGTCTGATCCATCGAAATTTCTGCGCCGTTGACTTCGGCAAGTAGTAAAACAGCCATCAGATCACCCCTGCATCTTTGAGTTTGCTTACCAGTTCCTCGACCGAGGCGACCTTGACACCGGCCGCACGCGTCGCCGGTTCGGTGGTTGAAACAATGTTCAGCCGTGGTGACACATCGACGCCATAATCAGACGGTGTCTTTTCATCCATTGGCTTTTTCTTGGCTTTCATGATGTTGGGCAGGCTGGCATAGCGCGGTTCGTTCAGGCGCAAATCAACGCTCACAATTGCCGGCATTTTCACCTTAATCACCTGCAAACCGCCATCAACTTCGCGGGTTACGGTGGCGCTGTCGCCCTCAATATCAAGCTTGGAAATGAACGTCGCTTGCGACCAACCTAGCAGGGCTGCCAACATTTGGCCCGTGGCATTCATATCATTGTCAATTGCCTGCTTACCGCAAAGCACGATGCCGGGGTTTTCTTCTTTAACAACGGCGGCCAGAAGTTTGGCCACGGCCAGCGGTTCAATGTCATTATGCACATTGTCGGTGGCTTCGATCAGAATGGCGCGGTCGGCCCCCATTGCAAGGGCGGTGCGCAATGTTTCCTGCGCCTGCTTCACACCAATGGAAACCACAATGATTTCCTCAGCCTTACCAGCTTCACGCAAGCGAATTGCTTCTTCGACAGCAATTTCATCAAACGGGTTCATCGACATTTTGACATTCGCAAGATCAACACCGCTGCCATCCGCTTTGACACGGACTTTCACGTTATAGTCGATCACGCGCTTGACGGGCACCAGCACCTTCATTGCGTATCTCCAATTTCCACGCCCCGAAGGGCAAAGCTATGGCCACGAGGTTTAGCGGATCTGATGGCAATTAAGCGTGAAAAAGCGACGCAAAATTTCAGAAACCGCCGCATTACGACAGGCCGGACCGCGGGCACCAAACCATTTGGGGCACAAATGCGCAAGCGGGACATAGCGTCACGCTTGTAGGGAAAATTGACTAACTTGGTGGGCAATATTTAGCGGTTTGCCCCCGGCACCCATAGCACATCATCAGCACCGTCATTATTTGCAACGCGCGCCGCAACGAAAAACCAATCAGACAGCCGGTTCAGGTATTTGACAGCCGACGAGTTGACGGTTTGCGCAACTGCAAGCTCGGTTGCCAAACGTTCGGCCCGGCGTGAAACGGTGCGGCAAATATGGAGATGGGCCGACAGCGCGGACCCGCCGGGCAAAATGAAGCTGCGCAATGGCGACAGGTTTGCGTTCATTGCGTCAATTTCAGTTTCCAACCTGTCGACCTGCGCCGCGTTTACGCGCAGTGGCGGATATTCCGCTGTGGCGTCTTTTTCCATTTCCGGGCGGCACAAATCGGCCCCAAGGTCGAACAAGTCATTTTGAATCCGCGCTAGTGCGGCATCCATTTCACCTGTTGCATGCAGCCGCGCTACACCCAGCGTGGCATTGGTTTCATCAACCGTGCCATAGGCTGCAACGCGGGCATCATGTTTGGCCACGCGCACGCCATTGCCAAGCGCGGTATCGCCTTTGTCACCCGTTCGGGTGTAAATTTTGTTCAGAACAACCATTAGTTTTTTGACCGCAAATACAGAAACAACATAAACAAAACCACGGCCAGAAATTGGAGCGCAATACGCAGCCGCATGATTTTATTGGCATATTTTCGGTTGAATTCGCCCCCTCGGGCAAAGCCAACAACGCCAGTTACCAGCACGCCCAGCACCGCAAGACAGGCGACGATAACCAGGATAAATAGTGGATCTTGAAACATGGTAGCTTCCTTTTTGTTGGCACATTAGACTGCGCAAAGCCGTTGCGCCATGCAATTAACCGCGACGGAAAATCGCATCTGACAGGGTATCGGGCAGAAACCGCTTGGCTAGGCGGACAAAATAGGTGGGTTTAGTCACAAAATAGCGCGCATTGGGTTTGGGGCTTTCAAGCGCATGGATAAGCTTGGCGGTGACGGCGGCGGGCGGCAGCTCAAACCGGTCTTTGGCGGTTGAGGGGGTGTAAAGCCGTGGCCGCAGCCCTTTTTCGTAGGCCAGCTTTAGCGCAGATTTTTCCCAGTCGATCCACCGCTCAAAATGCGGAATTGCATTTTCGCGAATGCGCGTGGCAATCGGACCGGGCTCTATCAGGCTAAAATGCACGGGGCTTGCGTGGTTTTCATAGCGCAACGCGTCGGTCATCCCCTCCATCGCGTATTTCGTTCCAACATAGGCGCCACGCATACGCAATGCAGCGAGGCCAAGTACCGAGGAGCAATTGATAATCCGGCCAGCGCCCTGTGCCTTCATGGCCGGTAAAACGAGGCGGATCAGGTCAAACTGGCCAAATAGATTAACCTCAAATATCGCACGCAGGGCATCGCGGGGCACATCCTCAATCGCGCCGGGAATGGCATAGGCGCCGTTGTTAAATAGCGCATCCAAGCGGCCATCCGTGCGGCTGAAAATGTCCGCCACGGCCAACTTCATCCCAGCCTCATCTGCATAGTCGAGTTGCAGGCTTTCCAGCCCTTCGGCGTTTAGTCGGTCCACATCTTTTTGTTGGCGGCACGTTGCAAAAACGCGCCAACCGCGTTTGGCCAATGTATGCGCAGCATCATAACCGATGCCTGATGAGCATCCGGTAATAAGGATGGTTTTCACAGTGATCAGCCCTCGATCAATCCTCAGCCACCAAGCTGTAGCCGGCATGGCATGTGGTGCAATTGTTCAATATAGCGGCGGTTGCCGCCAAAATATCAGCCTGCCCAGCGCCGCCCATTGCCAGTGCTGCAAGGTCATCCATCGCCTGATGTGTGGCATAGCCAAGGGTTTTCATGTCGAGTGGAATTTTTGCCATTAGGGCCAGTGATTCACCTTCGGTAGCAGCCATACCCAGCGGCGTTACCAATGCTGGAATCGCGGCAATATCGTCGCGCGCAAGGGCATCGACAACACCTTGGGTTGCTTCCAGCATGGCACGCATTTCTGCCAGCACGCTGTCACGTTCAGCCGTAGTTAGAATAACCGCCATGCGGCCATCGCTGCCTGCCTTCGTTTCCCCGACTACAAATTTATAGGCGAAGAACGCGAACACGACGATCAGGATGACGTTTAGGATAACGGAAATACGCTTAATCATCTTAGCCCCAATTCGGTTAAGCAAATTCTAGGGCGCATTGTAAGCCGCTGCAATGCGGCGAATGTGCAATTGACGCTGGACCGCCAGAACCACCCGATATAGACGATATCAATGGCTGATTTGCTTGATGACCCCAATATGCGCGATGGCTCTGCCACCTCGAATGAAACCCTGCGCCGGGCGCTGGGCGATCGGTATTTGCAATATGCGCTAACCACAATCATGCATCGCGCGCTGCCTGATGCGCGTGATGGGCTAAAGCCTGTGCATCGGCGTATTTTATATGCGATGCGGCGGCTCAAGCTAAATGCCACAGGAGGCTATCTGAAGTCGGCCAAAATTACCGGTGATACGATGGGGGATTTTCACCCTCATGGCGATGCCGCAATTTATGATGCAATGGTGCGGCTCGCCCAAAGTTTTAACATGCGCTACCCGTTGGTGGATGGGCAGGGCAACTTTGGCAATATTGACGGCGATAATGCAGCGGCCGCGCGTTACACCGAAGCAAGGCTTACCAAGCTTTCCGAGGCTTTGCTGGATGGGTTGGATGAAGACGCCGTTGATTTTCGCCCGAATTATGATGGTCGGTTAGAAGAACCTGTTGTGCTGCCTGCCGCCTATCCAAACCTGCTGGCCAATGGGTCAAGCGGTATTGCGGTGGGTATGGCCACCAATATTCCGCCGCATAATGTAGGCGAGTTATGCGATGCCTGCCTTCACCTAATCAAAGCGCCGAATGCGGCCATTGAAACATTGCTAACCCATATGCACGGCCCTGATTTCCCCACGGGCGGTATTTTGGTGGAGCCGCGGGATTCAATACTGGCGTCTTACAGTTCCGGGCGCGGCTCGTTCCGACTGCGTGCGCGCTGGGCGGTTGAGGATTTGGGCCGCGGCACTTGGCATATTGTTGTGACTGAAATTCCCTATCAGGTTCAAAAATCCAAACTGATTGAGAAAATCGCCGAGCTGATAAACGCCAAGAAAATACCTATTCTGGGCGATGTGCGTGATGAAAGTGCCGAAGATATTCGCCTTGTGCTGGAACCCAAAAGCCGCACGGTTGACCCGGCTGTGCTGATGGAAACGCTGTTTCGCCAATCCGATTTGGAAACACGTTTTAGCCTCAATATGAACGTGCTGATTGATGGCCGCACCCCGGTTGTAGCCGATTTGCGCCAAGTTTTGCGGGCATTTTTGGACCATCAGCGCGATGTGTTAATGCGCCGCAGCCGCCATCGGCTTGCCAAAATTGATGCGCGGCTTGAGGTGCTTGAAGGCTATATCATTGCCTTTCTTAACCTTGATCGGGTGATCGCCATTATCCGGACGGAAGATGAGCCTAAGCCGATCTTGATGGCTGAGTTTGAGCTGAGTGACGTGCAGGCTGAGGCCATTTTGAACATGCGTTTACGCAGCTTGCGTAAGCTGGAAGAAATGGAATTGCGGCGCGAACATGACGCGCTGTTGATTGAACACGCCGCAATTGACGACCTATTGAATGATGAAGCCCTACAATGGGGGCGGATCTCTGATAATTTGCGTGAAACCCGAAAAGCCTTTGGCCGGGCCGCCGTGGGTGGTGAACGTCGCACCGAACTTGCTGATGCGCCCGATATTGAAGAGGTGCCGCTTGAGGCGATGATTGAGCGTGAGCCGATTACGGTTGTCTGTTCCGCAATGGGTTGGATTCGGGCCATGAAAGGCCATATCTCGGCTGAAACGGAGCTTAAATTTAAAGATGGCGACGGCCCGCGCTTTCTTATCCATACTGAAACGACCGATAAATTGCTGCTTTTTGGCAGCAATGGGCGGTTTTATACCTTGCCGGGCTCCACTCTGCCTGGCGGGCGCGGCATGGGTGAACCCGTGCGCCTGATCGTCGATTTACCTAATGAGGCGGAAACGCTAGCGTTGTTCATTCATAACCCCAAGGGCAAGTTGCTTGTCGCATCTTCGGCAGGTGATGGGTTTATTGTGGCTGAAACCGATTGTTTGGCGCAAACCCGTGCTGGCAAGCAGGTTTTGAACACCAAAGACGGTGTGCGTGCCGCCATTTGCCGCCCGGTGCAAGGCGATAGCGTGGCCGTGGTCGGTGAAAACCGCAAGTTACTGGTTTTCCCTCTGGAGGACTTGCCAGAAATGGGGCGCGGCAAAGGCGTGCGCCTGCAATCATATAAAGACGGCGGATTGTCTGACGCGACCACCTTTACCCGTGCCGATGGGTTAACATGGAAAGACCCAGCTGGCCGCACCCGCACCGAAATTGATTTGGACGAATGGACCGCCCCGCGGGCCAAATCGGGCCGCATGGCCCCGCGCGGCTTTCCACGCGATAATCGGTTTACCAGCTAAGCTGTAGTGGGTTTTTGGGTTTTGCTACGGTTACGTGACGCAATTTAGGCAAGGTAGTTATGGCACATATTACACTTTTGGACGGGTCGATTGGGCAGGAATTGGTGAAACGGTCCAAGGCTGCGCCTACGCCGCTTTGGTCAACCCAAGTGATGGTGGATGCGCCCGAACTTGTTGGGGCGGTCCATGCCGATTATTTTGCAGTTGGGGCCACAATCGCGACCACGAATAGCTATGCGCTTCATCGTAGCCGGCTTGCGCCGGTTGGGCTGGAAGACCAGTTAGCAAACCTAATCCAAACATCGCTAACCCAAGCTCGCGCCGCGCGTGATGCCGCTGGGCATGGGCGCGTGGCCGGGGCGCTGGGGCCGCTTTTGGCTTCGTATAGACCAGACCTAACGCCCGACCCTATGCTTGCCGCAACGCGGTATGCTGAAATTGTGCGTCTAATGGCTGGGCAAGTGGATTTGTATTTGATCGAAACCGTGTCTTCCATATTAGAGGCTGAAGGCGCCTTGCGCGGCTGCACCGCGGCTGACGCGCCGGTGTGGCTGGCGTTAACAGTGATGGATGACGACGGAACACGGCTGCGTTCAGGCGAAGATTTGGCCGATATTGCACCGTTTATCGCGCAATTCCAACCCGACGCGGTTCTGATCAACTGTTCGCGCCCCGAAGCGATTCCAGCCGCGCTAAATGTTATTGCGGGCTATGGCCGCCCCTATGGCGCCTATGCCAACGGCTTTACGCGTATTTCTGATGAATTTTTGAAAGACCGCCCAACCGTGGCCGCATTGGAAGCGCGGGTTGATTTGAACCCAGCGGCCTATGCGCGGCTTGCCATGGATTGGGTTGAGCAAGGCGCGACCATTGTTGGTGGCTGCTGTGAGGTGGGGCCTGCGCATATTGCAGAGCTTGCGCGCCAGTTGCGCGTTGCAGGGCATGTAATTGTATAGCCGAGGTTAGAGGCTTGGTGCATCGTTGAGAAGACAATAATCGCTTGCTAATTTATGCGCCTCAACGCGTTGGGCGTTTGGGATGTCATTGCGCATCGCGCGCTCTAATGCGGCCGCATCATCCAGCCCGTAACTACGCCAACGGGCCACAAGGCGCGCTTGTAGGACGTCCATTGGGGCATCAATTTGCAGTGTGATATCAAACAGGGCTCCCAAGTCGCGCCAACCGGGTTCATCAAGCCGAAGATAATTGCCTTCAGTAATGACAACCTGAACCTCCGGCCCAATGGTTCGTGCCGCGTTACGCGATAGATCGGCCGCGCGGTCAAATACCGGCACCAAAGCCTCAATATTGTTGAAGTGGCGCAAGCGATACAGCATGGCAGCATAGCCGCGCAGATCAAAGGTTTCTGGCGCGCCTTTGTTTGCGCGCAAACCGCGGGCAACAAGCAAGGCGTTGTCCAAATGATACCCATCCATAGGCAGTATGGCGGCGATCAACCCGGCTTCTTGGCAATGTGCCAAAAGCTGGTCGGCAAGGGTTGATTTTCCGCAACCCGGTGCGCCGCTTAGGGCTAGAATGCAGCGCGGTTGCCGCGTCAATTTGGTTTTGAGAATCGGAAAGAGATCTTGTGTGTTGGCAATAGTAAGCATCGTTTGTCCTCTAAGCTTGCGGTTCTGGTCAGCTTATCGCGTTTTCAGTAGCCGGGACAAATGGGCAGATTGCAGGATGATTCCTTGGCCATAAAACAAAAAAAGAGCGGGCATTGCCCGCTCTCTATCGCCGTTAGGCGTAGTTGCTTATGCCAGCGCCAGGTTGGTTGCCGATTGGCGACCATCGCGACCTGACTCAAGGTCAAAGGTCACTTTCTGGCCGTCGGGCAAGCTGGACAGGCCAGCGCGCTCAACAGCGGAAATATGAACAAATACGTCTTTGCTGCCGCCATCGGGCTGGATGAAGCCGAAGCCTTTGGTGGCGTTGAACCATTTCACGGTGCCAGTGGCCATCGTGTGTCTCCTCATTGCGCTGCCCGCAACATGCGGCAGCTCGGCTTAGTCAGTGCAAGATCGAAGGACTGTGCCGAAAAGGTGACAGTGGACGATAGAGATAACGTAGCGCGCGTTCTATACACTGGATTCCAATAAAAAAGCAAGTGGAATCGCAATTGAGACATAGAAGGCCAACAGCCACCGCTGGACTCGCGTTCTGTTGTATCGCTATTGGGGGCGGGGGCAATGGTTATGCATGTGAAAAACGAAACGCTAGACATATTGATTATTGGGGGCGGGCCAGCTGGGTTAATGGCTGCAGAGCAGCTGTTAGGCGCTATGCGTCGGGTGGTCGTGGTAGATGCCATGCCGAGTATGGGCCGCAAGCTGCTGATGGCAGGTAAATCAGGGTTGAACCTGACAAAGGATGAACCTCAAGACGCGCATATTACCAATTTTACACCGGATGATTGGCTTGAACCCATGTTGCGCGCCTTTGGTCCAGAGCAGGTGCAAAGCTGGGCGCGTGGGTTGGGGCAAGACTTGTTTACCGGGTCCACGGGGCGGGTATTTCCAAAATCTATGAAGGCATCGCCGCTGCTCCGGGCGTGGTTGGCGCGGCTGGCAGAGCAGGGGGTTGAATTTCGCAACCGGTGGCGTTGGGTCGGCTTGCAAGATGGTGTTTTTACGTTTGAAACACCGGCTGGCCGCCATGATGTGCAACCAAAACGCACAGTTTTGGCCTTAGGCGGTGCAAGTTGGCCGCGCTTGGGTTCAACTGGCCAATGGGTCGAAATACTGGAGCCGTTTGGGGTCAACATCACTCCGTTCCAAGCCTCAAACATGGGGTTTGCGCGGGGGTGGAGCGCGCATATGCAGCCGCATTTTGGCAAACCCATCAAGCCGGTGCGGCTAACCGCCGGGGCCAGTATAGGGCGCGGCGAGATTGTGATTTCGGCGCGTGGCATTGAGGGGGGCGGGATTTACCCATTATCGCCTGCATTGCGCGCGGGTGCCCCCTTGCAGCTCGATTTACTGCCCGATTTTACGCAGAACGATGTTGTAGCCAAGCTTGAAAAACGGCGCAAAGGTGACAGCCTTTCAAACCATTTGCGCAAGGCGTTCCGGTTCGATTCAACCAAAATTGCGCTGTTGAATGAATGCCTGCACCCCTTACCGGATACGCCCTCCGAATTGGCGAGGCTGCTGAAAGCCCTTCACCTATCGCTGGATGGCCCCTATCCGATGACCCATGCCATTTCAACCACGGGTGGAATCGCCCGTGATGCGCTTAGCGACGGGCTTGAACTTCTCGCGCTGCCGGGGGTATTTGCGGCGGGTGAGATGTTGGATTGGGATGCACCCACAGGGGGCTATTTGCTGACGGGTTGTCTCGCAAGCGGGCGATGGGCTGCGTTAGCGGCAGCATCCCACTCCACGCAATCCAAGGTTTAATTTTTGATTGCCGCGCTTGTTAAGTCTGGGTTGCAGCAGTGACGAGAATTGTGTGAAGGCCACCGGATGATTGAATTTAAGCGCTTGCTTCGTGTTTGTCTTACATTGACTCTGCTTGCGTCAGTAACGTTTTCGGCGGTCTCATTTGATAAATTTGTTTAATTGCCAATAACCGGTCTGCTCGTTGCGCGTGCGAGCGATCAAGTAGAGCGCGCGCTAAGCACTG
>Ga0105054_10000534_pt1 | contig 60076 bp, 74 predicted proteins | sample BON02_FD_78091 | JGI IMG/M metagenome (GOLD analysis project Ga0105054, IMG submission 78091) | Freshwater microbial communities from Lake Bonney liftoff mats and glacier meltwater in Antarctica - BON-02 (megahit assembly) | ecosystem: Environmental > Aquatic > Freshwater > Ice > Glacier...
TAAACATAAAATAGTTTTAGATATATCTAAATGCAAGTGGCGGGCACAGAAAAGGCCAGGCCGCCGCAATGCCAGCAGGCTTCTTTTGCAGATTATACTGTAATTACAAGGTTATTAGTCTTTGTAGACGAACGCTTCCAGATGTTCGGCCACTTCACGAATCGGCCGGCGCAGGCGCCCGTCGGCATGGATCATCACGGCTGTGATCTCGGCTTCGGAAATCAACTGGCCGTCTCGCAGGCAGGCCTGCTCGAACCGGATACGCGGCCCGTCCATGCCGAGGTAGCGCGTGCGGATGTGCAGCAGGTCGTCCACCTTGGCCGGGCGCTTGTAGCTGACATTCACATTGGTCAACGTGAACGCGGCAGGATCCTCACGGTCCAGCAACGACTGGTGCGAGATACCTGCATCGCGCAAATGATCCGACCTGCCACGCTCGAAGAAGCGCAGGTAATTGGCGTGGTAGACCATGCCCGTGAAATCGGTGTCTTCGTAATAGACGCGCACCGTGATCCAGTGCTGGCGTTGATCATCGAAATTCTTGGTGTCGCGTGTCGGCTGGGTCATGCCTTCCGCGTTAGCAGATCACCCTTGGTCCGTCATCTCCAGCGGACCGGTTTCGTACCCCAACTCTTCTGCACGGGTCTCGATGCGGGCCAGGGTCCCGGCGTCGAGGGATTTCTCGCGCGCGAGTATCCAGAGATACTTTCCGCTCGGGTCACCGACAAGTACGGCCGAATAGTCGGGTTCGAGATGCAGGATCCAATAGTCGCCCCAGGCGAACGGCACCCAGGACGGCGCGAATTTCACCTTCAGGCGCGCATTGCCGGACTGCTCCATCACCCGCGCCATGCCCTTTGCCACCTCTACGGGACCATCCACGCTGCCCTTGTGGCAGGTATTGATCACATCGATCCGGCCATCGGCCCGCTGGACATATTCCGCTGTCACACCGGCGCAATTGTTCTCGAAGCTATTGGGATAGCGGGCGATCTCATACCAGAGCCCTGCATAGCGTGTTAGGTCGACCTGCAGAACGGTGGGCGGGGCCGTTTCAGCGGCGCGGTAGTCCGGCTGGCTGGTGCAGGCAGAGAGCCCAAAGGCTGCGGTTAAGGCAAACAGGCTGTGGCGTATCATGGTGAAGTCCTCCTGCTCTGCATACGCGCCATAACGCCTTTCGGTTTCACCCTTGTCTGGCCAGAGTGCCGCGCACATGCGAAGCCGGATCATTGCCAACGCACAGAGGCGTCATGACTAGCCCTCCCCGCACCAGCCTCACCCCCATCCTGCGCGGCCTGCGCGGACGCTGCCCGGCCTGCGGCAAGGGCCGCCTGTTTACCGGCTACCTTCGCCAGGCGCCCACCTGTTACCATTGCGGCGAACCAACCGGCCAGATCCGCGCCGAGGATGGCCCGCCCTGGCTGACCGTGCTGATCCTTGGGCCCCTGCTGGCGCCGCTCACCTTCATTGTCTCGATGAAATCGACCCTGCCGCTCTGGCTCAGCCTGCCGGCGCTCGGGGCGTTCGCAATCGGCGCCGTCCTGTTCCTGCTGCCCCGCGTTAAAGGAGCCTTTATCGGCCTCCTCTGGCGGATGCAGCAAACGGCCTAGGCTTACTTCTCGCCGAACAGGCCAGATTGCGCCCCGCCCGGCACCGGCAGGCCAAGTCGCTCATAGGCGAGCGGGGCCGCCGTACGCCCGCGCGGCGTGCGGGCGACATAGCCCTTTTGCATAAGGTAAGGCTCGATCACGTCCTCGACGGCATCGCGCGCCTCGGACAGGGCCGCTGCCAATGTCTCGACGCCCACCGGCCCGCCGGCATAAGTCTTCACCAGTGCATGCAGGTAGCGTCGGTCCAGCGCGTCGAGGCCATCCTCGTCAATCTCAAGCCGCTTCAGCGCCCGGCCTGCTGCGGCCCGGTCAATCTTGGCGCCCTCGGCCTCGGCAAAGTCGCGCACCCGGCGCAGCAGGCGCAGCGCAATACGCGGCGTGCCCCGCGCCCTGCCCGCAATCTCGACAGCGCCGTCTTCCGTAATGGCGGCGCCGAGTTTCCGGGCCGCTGCCATAACAATATGTGCCAGTTCCTCCGGCTCATAGAATTCGAGCCGCAGCGGAATACCGAAACGGTCGCGCAGCGGCGTTGCCAGCAGGCCGGCCCGCGTTGTTGCGCCAACCAGCGTGAAGGGCGACAGGTCCAGCCGCACGGAACGCGCCGACGGTCCCTCTCCGATCACGATATCGAGGGCATAATCCTCCATGGCCGGATAGAGGATTTCCTCCACGATCGCCGGCAGGCGGTGGATCTCGTCAATGAACAGGACATCATTCGGCTCGAGGTTTGTCAGGATCGCAGCGAGGTCGCCCGCCTTGGCGATCACCGGCCCGGAGGTCGCCCGGAAACCGACGCCCATTTCTCGCGCCAGGATCTGCGCCAGCGTCGTCTTGCCGAGGCCCGGTGGGCCGAACAGCAGCACATGGTCCAGCGCTTCCGAGCGCCCGCGTGCAGCATCGACATAGACTTTCAGGTTCGACTTGGCTTTGCGCTGACCGACATAATCGTCAAACGTCTGCGGTCGTAGCGCGCGGTCCAGCGCATCGCCGCCCTGCGCGTTGGGATCGGACAACTCACCCTCGCGGCTCACCGGCTAAGTTCCTTCAGCGCCGCCTTGACCAGCGGGCCGACGTCGGAGTCACCGGCTGTCGAAGCGGCAGCCGCCACAGCCCGTGCCGCGTCGCTCTGGCCGTAGCCGAGGTTGACCAGCGCCGAGATCGCCTCACCGCGTGGCCCTGTTTTTGCCGCGACCGGCATGCTTGCCATACCCGCGGCGCTCGCCGCATCGAATTTGCCGAACCGACCCATCGGCGGCGCCTTGCCGCCAAGGTCGAGCACGATCCGCTCGGCCAGTTTCTTGCCGACGCCCTTGGCCCGCTCCAGCACGGCGGCATCGCCAAGCGCTATCGCGCCCATCAGTTCTGCCGGTGAAATCGCATCGAGAATGGCCATCGCTGCCTTGCCCGCCACGCCATGCACATCCTGAAGGCGCACGAACCATGCGCGCTCCTCGTCCGTCCCGAACGCATAAAGTACGATTGCCGCTTCCATCACTTTCGTCTCGACATGCAGCACAGCGGTTTCGCCTGCATGCACAACGCTCAGCAGGCGCGTACCCGCCTGGCAGACATAGCCGACGCCGTTGACGTCGATCAGCACATGATCAAGGCCGAGCGCCGCAATCGTTCCGGTCAGGCGTCCGATAATCATGCCGCCCCCCGCTTCATCTCCAGCGGCAGGTGGTGCGCCGCGCAGATCGCGCAGGCGAGCGCATCGGCTGCGTCTTCCTTCATCTCGCCAGCACGCGGCAACAGGCGTTTGACCATGAACATGACCTGCGTCTTGTCCGCCGTGCCGGTGCCAACGACCGACAGCTTGATCTTGCGCGGGGCAAATTCGGCCACCGGCAGGCTGGCCAGCGACAGGGCCGCCATGGCGGCGCCCCTTGCCTGGCCGAGTTTCAGCGCCGAGCGCGGGTTTGCATTCACCAGTGTTTCCTCGATTCCCGCTGCATGCGGCGCATGCAGGCGGGCGATTTCAGCCACGGCGGTGAAGATGCCAGCCAGCCGCGCGGCCATTTCCATGGTCGTGTCGACGGAGATAACCCCATGCGCCACATGCGCGAGGCGGGCGCCGGTCTGCTCGACCACGCCCCAGCCGGTATGGCGCAGGCCCGGGTCAATTCCGAGAATTCGAATCGTCGCTGTCATGACACCTACCCTATCAGGGCATGAGGTTAATGACAGCTTGCATTTTCCCCGTTTGTTCCTGCGGCGATAAAAAACGGCCGCGTTCCAATTGGACGCGGCCGCAAAATGTATGGCGTAAAAGCCTATTCGGAGAAACGCGGCACCAGGACCTGGTCAATGACATGGATCAGACCGTTGGCCGCCTCGATATCGGCCATGGCCACGGTCGCGGTATTGACCCTGATCTCATTGCCTGTCGCATCGACCAGTATGTCCTTGTTTTTGAGCGACGCCATATTCCTGGACTTGCCGATGGGATCGCCGGACCGGATAGTGCCCGGCACGACATGATAGCTCACCAGAGTGACGAGCTTATCCTTTTTCTCGGGCTTCAGCAGGTCTTCCAGCACGCCCGGCTCCATGGACGCAAAGGCCTCATTGGTCGGCGCGAAGATCGTGTGAGGCCCGGGGTCTGACAGGGCTTCGGTCAGGTCGGCCGATCCGATGGCGGATACTAGCGTCGAGAAATCAGGGCTCGAACCGAGGATGTCGATCACCGTCGGCAGGGCAGACGGCACAAGCGGAACTGCCTCGGACCCAATCGTGGCGGCCTCAGCCGTTTCGGGGACAGGTGCCACACGGTCGCCTCGCTCCGGCGTTGTCGGTTTTGAGCAGGCTGCCAGCAGCAGCAGCACGCTGGCGGCCATCATTATCAGGATAACGGATCTCATCTTGCAGGCATCTTCGCAGTTCTGCCGGGATGGAACGGGAGGATCGCGCGGTTGAGTAGGAGCCAGCCCGGTAAGGAGCGCGACTCAAACAGAAACGCTGCTGGCCGGCAAAATGTTCCAGGCGACGTCGCTCAGCTCATCCATTTCAGCACACGCGGCTCAATCGGGTTCGCGAAATCCCGTTGCTCTGCGCGGGCCTCGACCCATTCGCGCTTCAGGCGCTGGTACCACTTGGCCTGCGCGTCGATATCGTCGATCCAGAGCATCGCCTTCTGGTGCGCCAGCCCCATGTTCTGCAGGTCGACCATGTCGCCATCCTGGCGCAGGAACTTTTTCGCCATCGGGATGGCAAGGGGGACCGCAAGGTTGAGGAGCGGCGCGCCGGTCCACCAGGTGAACTGGGTGATGCGCGTGCGCTTGGGCGCTTCCGGCGTCAGGCAGGTCAGCGTCAGCAGGCGGGTCTTTTCGTTGGAAATGATTTCCCAGCGAAAGCCCGGCAGCTGGAAGCGGATTTCCGTTTCAACATTGTCGCCGAATACCCAGCGATAGAGTTTCGAGTTCGAACTCGGCGCATGCCGGTCAATCGCCCAGCCGCGCTCTGTCGGAATGAATTGCTTCTCTTTCAGCTTCAGGCCGACAGAGGGCGGGCGCCACCACCATTGATTATGCACAAAGGGCACATGGGCCGGATCCATCAGGCCGACGACGGCGTCGTCCATGTGCGCATTGAACACGTCGTGGATGACGAAGCCCGGCTTGTCAGGCAGCGGCCCGAATTCCGGCGGCGGCACGGCGGGCGGCATGTCCACGCGCGGATTGTCAGCGACATAGAGATAGACCGCGCCATAGGCCTCATGCACGCGGTAGCGGCGCACCTTCACCTTGGACGGGTCGTAGCTGCTGCCTTCGGTCAGGCTCGGCATCAGTTTGCAGACACCGTCGGTGCCGAAGCGCCAGCCATGATAGGGGCATTGCAGGGCCCACTCGCCATCGGTTTCCAGCTGCTGGCCCGCCGAAAGCGGCACCAGCCTGTGCGGGCAGATATCGCGCAGCGCAAATGCTTCACCCGCCGGCGTGCGGCCCACGACAACGGGCTCACCGAGCATCATGATCCGGTACTGTTGGCCCTTTTTCAGCTCGCTCGACGGCGCCGCCAGGTACCAGCTGTCGGTCAGGTATCCCGCGTCGGTGATGCCTGTCTTCGTCTGGGGAGGGGTCTGTGTGTCAGCCATGGCAAGCCTTATGGCGCAGGCGTGACAGTGATGTCGATACGCCAGGTGCCGATCTCTTCGCCGCCCTCCCAAGGGCGGTGATTGACCATGTGGAGCGTAGCCGTGCCCGGCGCGGTCGCCGTCAGGTCAAAAGCCATGAAGTGATTGCCGCCGGTCACACCGGGCTGGTTCTGGAATCCCGGATCAGTCGGGCGAGTTGCCTCGTCGGCCAGTTCCACGAAATCGGGCAGGTCTTCGATCTCCCAGACATAGCCGGCCGTGGGAATGCTCTCGAGTTCGATACGGAGTGTCTGGCCGACCTGCATCGCCACCTCGCCGTCAGCCTGTTCGGCCCCCGCATAGAGCAGGCCGTCCGGCAATTCGGTCACAGGATCTGCCGCTGGCCCCATACAGGCTGCAAGAAAGGGTCCAGCAAGGGCCGCAGGGAACATGGAACGCACCATCTGAAATCCTCCATCTGCGCTCTGCATAGCAGGAACTGGCCTGCGCGCCATCACGGCTCGTTGCGGATCAGTTCCGGATCGCGCCTTCGAACGTCACAGAGGCGCCACCTGCGCGGAAATAGTCGGTCCAGAAACCCCGCAAGCGCGCGTCCAGCTCCGGATCGAGCGGCGGACGACCGGGATTGTGCGAGCGGCCAAAGCCGACAATCCGCACGTCCGCGCCTTGCACGGCTGGCAGGTAGCGAAACTTCTCTGCCAGCGCCATCGCGGCGTCCGGCTCCATCGACCCGAATTCGCTCCACGGCACGGCCTGGCTGTTCTCCAGCATGTCGGAAAAGATATAGACATGGGCAAACGGCTGGCCGCCGGGCGGTGCCTGCGTCCACTGCGCAATTGTCGACATGATCGCCGAATGGTCAGCCGAGGCCGATCCCAGAACGGCGGGGGCCAGTGTATGGGCCAGCTGGACCATGAACTGGCGCTTGTCGGCCAGGGCCTTCATGCTGCTGCAGCCGCCCATCATGGAATCGAGCGCTCCCTGCCCCTCGGGACAGCCCGGCTTGCACGCATTGATCAGGCGCGAAGACTGCGTGTAGTGCTCGCCGATAGTTGCAAGCACGATCCGGTCGCCGGGGCCCAGCTGGTCGACAACGGTGCCGATGCTCTCGGTGATGACGGCGCGATCAGTATCGTCATAGGGCGTTGTCTGGTCGATCAGGAACAGGGACGAGGTTTGCCCGAAGGCGCAATAGCCTGCGGCCTGCGCGGCCGAAGGGGCCTCATTCGACCCGCCCGAACAGCCTGTCAGGACCAGTGCAACTGCCAGAAATAGTCGCTTCATTCAGGCGCCGAGCCTGCGCATCTGGTTGGCAAACCGGCGCTTCTCAACGACCTCTTCATCGGCACGTTTCGCCCGCATGGCCGCCGCCTGTTTTTCGAGTTTGCGCTTCTGGCGATCGACCTTCTCAAAGTCGGGATGCTGGTCATGGCAGAAATAGGCGGCCGAAACGCCGACAGCGACAACCGCGAGATTGATCAGCATGAATATCCAGCCATCAAGACCCAAGCCGGACTTCAGTGCAATAATCGCCGCGCCGCCATATTGCTGGCTCTCAAGCGCTTGGCCAAAGACCATTTCAGGCTGTGTGATGAAGGCGAGATAGCCCTGCCGCAGGATCGACACGCCATAGGCTAGCGCAATGATCAGGGCGATGACGAGGGCGACTTGGATGGCTTCGCCCCACCAGTTCTTGCGCCGCGCATTGTACCCGAACCGGCACATGATCATGCCAAGCCGGTGCGCCAGCGTGACAAGCAGTCCGCCGACCAGAAAGGATACGAGAAGGGCCACGGCAGGGCTTTCCTGAAAGAAAAGCTCGAAACTGAACCGATTGATCGGGACTTCCGCCACGGCGAGCGCGACCATGAACGGCCAGTAGAACCAGCCCGAGGAATAGCGCGGCTGACGTTGTTCTGAGGCCTAGATATCGTCCCAGGTTTCATTCGTGTGCTGGAGCTGGTTGGCCAGGCTCTCCTGCCGCGGGGTCCAGCGTGTCTCGACGGCTTCCATCCGGCGCGAGAACTGGCGCTCGAGGATGTCTGCGCCCGTGCCCGCAGGCACCGGGACGTCAGGGCTTGGCTCTGCATCGGGAATGGGGGTCGGCGTCAGGCTTGGCTGACCCGGAACGACTTGAAGGGAGGACGGCGACCGGCCCGTTGTGTCAGTGCTCATCAGACAATTGTTCCCAAGCTTTTCGACCCGCCTTCACCTTAGCCGTGTTAATGTTTGCGCGAAGCATGTGGCAGCTTCAAGGCGAAATGCCAGCGACACCTGCGATGCAGCGCGCCACCGCACATCCGGCATGCCGTCCAAGCCCACTTCCCGTGCGGGTAAAGCGCCGCTATATGCGCCCCATGACCCCACGCGACAAAATCCGGAACTTCTCGATCATTGCCCATATCGACCACGGCAAGTCGACGCTCGCTGACCGCCTGATCCAGGCCTGCGGCGGGCTGACCGACCGTGAAATGAGCGAACAAGTACTCGATACGATGGATATCGAGAAAGAGCGCGGCATCACGATCAAGGCCCAGACCGTGCGCCTCAGCTACACGGCGCAGGATGGCGAGACCTATACGCTGAACCTGATGGACACGCCCGGCCATGTCGACTTTGCCTATGAGGTCAGCCGGTGCCTGGCCGCCTGCGAAGGCTCGCTGCTCGTCGTCGATGCCTCGCAGGGCGTCGAGGCCCAGACGCTCGCCAATGTCTACCAGGCGATCGACCAGAACCATGAAATCCTCCCCGTCCTCAACAAGGTCGACCTGCCCGCCGCCGACGTCCAGCGCGTCAAGGACCAGATCGAGGACCTGATCGGTCTCGACACGGCTGATGCGGTCGAGACCTCGGCCAAGACAGGGCTCGGCATTCCCGATGTCCTCGAAGCCATCGTCAAACACCTGCCGCCACCGCGCGAAGGCGATGCCACCAAGCCACTCAAGGCGGCGCTGGTCGACGCCTATTACGACCCATATCTCGGCGTCGTCGTCGTCGTCCGGGTGCATGACGGCGTGCTGAAGCCGAAGCAGACGATCCGCATGATGCGCACCGGCGGCGTTTACGAGATCGACAAGGTCGGCACGTTCAACCCGAAGCTCACCGAAACCGACGCGCTCGGCCCGGGCGAGGTCGGCTATTTCGTCGCCTCGATCAAGGAAGTCGGCGAAACGGCGGTCGGCGACACGATTACCGAGGACAAGCGCCCCTGCGAAAAAGCCCTGCCGGGCTATAAGGACGTCCAGCCGGTCGTCTTCTGCGGCCTGTTTCCGATGGACGCCGGCGACTTTGATGACCTGCGCGCGGCCATGGGCAAGCTGCGCCTCAACGATGCCAGTTTCACCTGGGAAATGGAAACCTCCGCCGCGCTCGGCATGGGCTTCCGCTGTGGCTTCCTCGGACTGCTGCACCTTGAAATCATCCAGGAACGCCTCAGCCGAGAGTTCGACCTCGACCTGATCGCGACCGCCCCCAGCGTGGTCTACGAGCTGACCATGACCGACGGTACGGAAGTCGAGTTGCATAACCCGGCCGACATGCCGGATGTGGTCAAGGTCGCCGAAATCCGCGAACCATGGATCATCGCCACGATCTTCACGCCCGACGAATATCTCGGCGCGATCCTGAAACTCTGTCAGGACCGCCGCGGCATCCAGACCGAGCTCTCCTATGTCGGCGGCCGGGCGATGGTGAAATACGAATTGCCGCTCAACGAGGTGGTGTTCGACTTCTATGATCGCCTGAAATCCATCAGCCGCGGCTATGCCAGTTTCGACTATGGGATCGTTGGCCACCGCGCCGAGAATCTCGTCAAGCTGCAGATCCTCGTCAATGAAGAACCTGTCGATGCCCTCGCCATGCTGGTCCACCGTGACCGCGCCGAGAGCCGGGGCCGGCAGATGTGCGAACGGTTGAAAGACCTGATCCCGCGCCAGATGTTCAAGATCCCGATCCAGGCCGCCATCGGTGGCCGGGTCGTGGCGCGCGAAACTATCTCGGCCATGCGCAAGGACGTGACCGCCAAATGTTATGGCGGCGACGCCACTCGCAAGAAGAAGCTTCTGGAGAAACAGAAGAAGGGCAAGCAGCGTATGCGCCAGTTCGGCAAGGTCGAGATTCCGCAGGAAGCGTTTGTTGCGGCACTTCGGATGGATCACGACTAGGGCGGCTTCCCCATTTCCGTATCCCCGGCGTAGGCCGGGGTCTCTTGGCGCTTGTCCCTTTCTCCAATGGCCTGAGGTCCCGGCGTTTGCCGGGAACACGGGATATGGTGGTTTCAGTCAGCACGGGGCTCGTCCTTCGACTTCGCTCAGGATGAGCCCCTTTGGGAATCCCACTCTCCATTGCCGCAGACCCCTGCGAAGGCAGGGGTCCATGGACGAATGTCCCCCCGGCACCCGTGGCGACATTCGTCCATGGATACCTGCTTTCGCAGGTATCTTCGGGGGGAGAGTTGCGGGCGCCTCCGGGAACACCTCCCGGTGCCCGGCAAACCTGTCTGATTGAGGCGGGGATTCAGCTTGAATTGTCCCACTTTTCCAGCGCGGCGTTGAGCAGGCCTAGCAGGGCCGTGGCGATAGCGCCGAGTTCGGGGCGGAGGCGGTGGGCGCTGGCCATGGTCAGGGCGGCGGGCCTGGGGTCGCCGCATTCCTGCTGGCGGGCGAGGAAGGGCGCGGCGGCCACCGGGCCGCTTGCCCGGAGACTGCCGGGAAAAAGCGCGGGCGCGTCGGGATCGGCCTCCGGCTGCACCCGGCCCGACAGGGCGAAACGGCGCGGGGCCGGGAAGGTGGCGATCTCGGCGCCCTCGGGGAGCGGCGTGGGGGTGGCAGGGGTGAGGCCGGTCCGTGGCCGGACCGCTGGCAGGGAGAGAGCCAGCGCCATCAAGGTCGGCAGGCGCCGCACGATGATCTCGAGCTGTTTCAGCCGCCCCGAGGCGCGGCGCTTGAGACTGCGCCGCAAGGTCAGCGGGCGTAGGTGGATATTGGTCAGGCCGATAATGTTCGTCAGCGCGAGCCGCGCCGGTTCAAGGCCGTGATGGATGATGTCGGACGGATGGCTCATGGGGAGCAGTATAGCGCAGGCAGGGTATGGGTTGGACAAGGGGGCGGAGAGAGGGAGTGCAGGGTGGGTATCACTGCGCCGGCAGCACACATTTGTTCGACCACTGAAGTTTGATGACGGTTTCAGCGACCGGACGGCCATCTAAAGATGGCGTTTTTAATTCTCCGTTAAATAGAATATTGACTCTACTTTTGATTTGAACAATGATCCGGCTACCGAAGGAGCAGCACGGTCTCTCTAGCCGGGCTCCATTTGAAGGGATCGAACAGTGGACTTTTCACTTGGAAGATCAGGCAGGATTTTGGCGGCCATTGCCGGGGGGCACTCGTGGCAGGCTGCACGGCCACCAGCACGTCCAATGCCGAACGCGATTACGGCGGCTCCAACATCGAACAGGCAACCTCTCGGGAACGCCCCCCCCTCCGGTCGTTGAAACGCTTGAGGATGGATCGAAGCGGATCGTCCTAGATGACCGGCATTTTACCTACGTTTTCGTAGATGTCGCGGAAGACGGCGCCGATGCAGAAGGCGTTGATACGGAAGAAATCGACGGCGATTCCGAAAAGTGAATCCCGCACATCAAGGGGATAGGTACGCACAATGCTGCGCATGGTTTCCAGAACAGCCCTCGCGGCTGGCACACTGTTGCTGCTCTTGCAGGGCGCCACTGCCCAAACGCCGATAAGTCCCACATTCGAATTTAATTATACTGATCCTGCCGGAGTGGGTTTTTACGACACCACGCCCGTCGCGCCTGTTGAGGGAAATACCGGCACGACCCTCGGCGAGCAAAGGCGCATCGCAATGGCGGCTGCAGCTAGCAACTGGAGCGATGAACTGCTCTCCCGGCAAGCACTGACCATTACCGTGGATGCCAGCATGCCGGCTTTTCCGTCTGGATTATGCACCAGCACACGCGGCCCGGTCGGACAGGCCCGGCCTTCAGAGTTGCGTGAAAATTTCGCGAACGTGCCCCGTCCCAACACCTTCTGCCCGATTGCACTCGCGCGTTCGATCTCAGGCGCGGACCTCTCCCCCGGCTCTCCAGATATTGTCATCCAGATGAATGGCGCCGTCGGCTCACCTGACTGCCTGACGCAAGGATTGTGGTATGGAACCCCGGGTCCCGAAACCGGTAATCGCATACCATTCGTGCAAGTTGCCGAGCATGAGATTGCGCACGGCCTGGGTTTCACCACCGGTACCAACTTCAAAACCGGCATCTTCATTTCGGGCGCCGATGGGGATCCCATTGTCTATAACACGATGATCGGCCAATCCGTTAATCCGGCCATATTCATAATCTGGCCGGAAATGACTCCCGCACAGCGCGTGAATTCTGCCACGTCCGCGCAACTGCTCTGGGACGGGACAAAGGCCAATCAATGCAGGATCGGTACGCTCACGCAGGGGCTGTCTGTCGAGCGGCACACGCGTGAAAATGTACGCACCGACCACACTGGCACCTGGATCATTCGTCAGCCATTTCGATCGGGGCTTTGCGCCAAGCGAATTGATGGAGCCCGTCCTGACGGTGACGTATCGGAAGGATATCGCTGTTTCATTGCTACGCGATCTCGGCTGGCAGACCAGGGAACAGAAGTGTACCGAACCGATCACGATGAACACATTTTGCGAGCATCATCATATCTGGGCCGGCTCTCCCACAACGAACACAACCTATTGGGATCCGCCCTATACCTGCACGGTCAGCTGGGACCAGTTGACCACGTCTGATTTCTGCCGGCACGATCACAAGTTCGCGGCGAATTGGACGACCTACTTGGACGGCCCCGCGCCTGCGACAAACTTCTGCGCTGATAAGACCATTCCCGATACGGCCGTTGTCACACGGGGGCTCTATCGGTCTCATTACCACCTGAATGCCAGCTCACCGACGATAGGCCCCGTTCTGTCCGATTGATGGGTCGGCGGTGCTGCGGGAGACCGTATAGGGAAACTGGGTGTTTCGGCTAACGACCCGGTTCGGCTGCCGTGGTCCCTTCTCGCGCCCGCTTGTCGGCGCTATATGCCCCCCATGACCCGCTCGCTTACCATCCTCGGTATTGAATCTTCCTGCGACGAGACGGCTGCTGCTGTGCTGCGGCTGGCGGATGGGCGCGTGACGCTGCTGGCCGACGTGATCCATACGCAGCTGGAAGAGCATGCGCCCTATCAGGGCGTGGTGCCGGAGATTGCGGCGCGGGCGCATGCGGAGATTGCCGACAAGACGGTGGCCGCCGCCATGAAGGATGCTGGTCTTTACTATGATGAACTGGATGGTGTCGCGGCGACGTCCGGCCCCGGCCTGATCGGCGGCGTGCTCGTCGGCATGATGACCGGCAAGGCCATCGCGCAGGCGGCGGGCAAGCCGTTCATTGCGGTGAACCATCTTGAGGGCCATGCGCTGAGCCCAAGGCTCGGCGGCGCGTGCCCTTTCCCTTACCTGTTGCTCCTGGTGTCCGGCGGGCATTGCCAGTTCCTCGAGGTGCGCGGGCTAGGCGACTACAAGCGCCTCGGCTCGACGATTGACGATGCCGTGGGCGAGGCGTTCGACAAGACGGCAAAATTGCTCGGCCTCGGCTTTCCGGGCGGCCCGGCCGTGGAACGGTTGGCGAAATCCGGTGATCCAAAGGCTTTCAGCTTCCCGCGTCCGCTGATGAACCGGCCCGGCCTCGACATGAGCTTTGCCGGCCTGAAGACCGCTGTTGCCCGCGCCGCCGCCGAAGCGCCGCTGACAGATAAGCGCCTCGCTGACCTGTGCGCCAGTTTCCAAGCCGCCGTCTGCGACGTGCTGGCGGGCAAGGCGCAGCGCGCACTCGAAGGCTTTGATCCGGGTGAAGGCGAAACGATCCGTTTCGTCGTGGCGGGCGGCGTTGCCTCCAACCAGGCGATCCGCACGGCGCTGAAAACGGAAGCAGCGGCGTTCGGGGGGCAGCTTGTCGCGCCGCCTTTGCGGCACTGTACAGACAATGCTGCGATGATCGCGCTTGTCGGGGCCGAGCGGATGGCCGCCGGACTGATCGACGCGATCGGAGACCTTGGCGCCGGGGCGAGACCCCGGTGGCCGCTGGATGAAGCGTCGGCGACGCTCGATCCAGCTTATGCCACGGGGCTCAAGGGCGCCAAGGCCTGATCAGGCGTCACTAAACTGCAAATTCAGCGAGGGCGAGCGTGGCTGCGAAGATGGCAACGGCGAACGGCACGGCTGCGATCAAGGCGTAAAAGGATTGGCGGGCTTCAGTTTTCGAGAGGGTCATCGGATTGCTCTTCACGGGGTCTTTTGGAAGGCACCATAGTCTTCCATGACTCTGATATAGCAGGCCCTGAAAAATAATCAATGAACGATATCAATTTTATTCATCGTTTAGGTTTTCTATCGATCCGGCATATGGGCGCCACACGATAGAGAGGCCAGCAAAAGATCGAGAACGCCACCCAGCTCCCGCTGCAATTTCGGCAGGGACAGCGCCGAAAACAGTTGCGGAAAGCGGAATTTCATCAGCGCAGACTGCATGAATTCAGCCGTTTCCTCCGGCCGGTCGAGCGCGCGGAATTCACCGGCCTGAATGCCATCATTCAGGATCTGCACCAGGTAAACGCGCTCCTGGGCCATCTGCTCGTTGAAATAGAGCGGGCGTTCCTGTTTGAGTACGTTCGCAACTTCAAGGATTTTTGCATCCTCTTCAATGGCGCTGAACGTCCGCTCGAGACTCATCTCGAAAAACTCGCGAAGCCTTGAAGAGGCTGAGTTTTTCTTGCGCGCGAGGACTGCGTAATCCTCGAAGACCTTGGCGTTGAACTTGCGCGCCATGGCCTCGGCAATGTCGATCTTCGAAGCGAAGAAGCGGTAGATATTGCCGGCAGACATGCTGCAGTCGCGGGCAATTTCCGACATGGTCGTCTTGCCGTAACCGTAGTGATGAATGCGCTCCATGGCGGCATTCAGGATCTGCTCGCGGGTGTCTGTTGTTTCATTCATGCGAAAACCATACTACTAATTTCTGAAGGATCAATGATTCATTCAGGTCACATTCGCCAGATTTGCGTGGCAGTGGAAAGCTCGCAGCAGTATGCCATAGCGGTTCGCACACTCAACCAGGCTCCGAGGAGACGCTCATGCCATTGTTCTGCCTATACTGTCTCGACAGACAAGATGACGGTGCCGCACTGCGCGCCAAGGCCCGCCCAGCGCATCTGGAATGGGCCGTGGGCCTGGGTGATGTCGTTCGCATGGCCGGGCCGCTGCTTGCGGATGACGGCGAGACGATGGTCGGGTCGATTTTCCTGGTGCAGGCCGAAAGCCTCGCCGCCGCCAAGGCCCTGTCGTCGCAGGACCCCTATGCGTTGGCCGGCGTATTCGAACGTGTCGACATCCGTGAGACCCGCTGGTCCATCGGGGACGGCAGGCCGGCATGAGACAGCTCGTCCTTGGCAACCTGAACTATTCCAGCTGGTCGATCCGGCCCCTGCTGGTCGCGCGCCGTGTCGGCCTGCCGGTTGAAGAAGTAGTCGTGCCGCTGGATTTTCCCGACACGCGCGCGAAACTGAAAGAGATCAGCCCGACCGCCAAGGTGCCGCTCCTCCTCTGGGACGGCCAGACGATCTGGGAAAGTCTCGCGATCACCGAATGGATCGCCGAGTGGGCCGCGCCCGGCCAGGTCTGGCCCAAAGACGCCAGTGCGCGTGCCGCGGCCCGCGCCGCCGCTTCAGAAATGCATGCCGGCTTTCCAGCCCTGCGCAGCCTGTGCCCGATGGACATCCGGTCGCGCCATGCCACCCCGGCGATGACTGACGGACTGAAGGCCGACATCGCCCGGATTGATGGCTTCTGGTGCGAGCTGCGCGATCGCTTCGGCAAGGACGGGCCGTTCCTGTTCGGCCAGTGGAGCGCCGCCGACGCGTTCTACACGCCCGTCGTCACCCGCTTTCGCACCTACAACCTTCCCCTCACCCCCATTGCGCAGGCCTATGCCGACGCTGTGCTGAGCGATCCGATATTCCGCGTTCTGGAAGAACAGGCAAAGGCCGAACCGTGGTGGATCAAGTATGGCCCGGATGGCCGGTCCAGCGGGTACCTCAAGCCGGTAGGTTGAGCAGGTCGTAGCCGAGATCATGCCGGAACAGCGTTTTCACCTGTGTCCGGTAAAGGTCCATCGCTTCACCCGTGAACAGGTCGGCGAGCGAGGTCTTGCGATTTTGCAGCACGTTCGGCTCGGCGTCCGGATCGGTGTGCTTTGCCATTTCTGCCTTCGTGCCTGCTGCGAGCGCCGCATCGATTGCGCCGGGCGTCAGGTCGAGCGACCAGTGCGCCGCCACGGCCTCCAGCACCGCGCGCGCATCCTTCAGCGTGTCTTCGTAATGGACGGTAAGAATCCGGCCGGGCGCATCGACACAGACATCGCCCCAGCGATTCCAGAACCGGGCGAGCCAGTAGATGTCGCATCGGTATTGCTTGCCGCCCGGATCACCTTTCAGATAGGCCAGCCAGTCGACCTTTATGTCATATTCCCATTTGGCGTGGTGGCTGGCGAGAATGGCCATCGGATGCCGGACGGCGAGCACATAGGGCGGCAGGTTGGCGGCGCGCCGGGCCCAGCCCCAGTCCGCCAGGCGGTGGGGTATGGTGTGGCTGAAAGCGAGACGCGGGATATCCGGAAAGGTGAGCTTGTCCTTGGGCCAGCCGATATAGGGCCGCACCGCGTTCTCCGAAAAATATTTCGGCCGCGCGATGCCATGCGTGTCGGCAATCGCAATCGCCAGCATGTATTTCAGCCAGTGCGTGCCGGAGTTCTTTGACGTCACCAGCATGCCGTCGAAAGCGCCATGGCGCAGCATGGAATAATTGTTCCAGTTGTCGTTGCGAACGCGGGCGCGGTAGGCGGCAGGAAGGGTCTCGATCATGCGGGGGGCCTAGCCTCAGACACGCCAGAGCGCAACGGGTGCGGAACTCATGTCTTGAGGCCAGCCCGATCGCGATACACTTGCAGCAGCGCCAACTGGTCGCGCGTGGGCGTGCCTTCCGCCTCGGAGACCGCCTCGAGCATGCCGTCGAGATCGACCACTTCCTTCGGGCCGAGATAGCCGTCGCCGACGATCTTCTGGCTGAGACGGCGCATGGTTTCCTGTGGCAGGGGCGCCTTGTTCGTGACCCATGCCGCATGCGCGACCAGTTCATGGGCTTCGTCCTGAGAGAAGCTGAATTGGCGCATGATCTCGTCGGAGATGGTGTCGCTTTGCCGGTCGGTCAGCGGGCCGCCGCGGGCGCGGGCGACTTCCATCATCATGATGGCGGCCGCCTCGCGGGGATCGTCGATCAGGTCGAGGCCATTTCGGCCGACCCGGTACTTGAAGGCGAGACGCCGCGGCAGGTTGGCGGCGGACCGCGCCAGATCAACCGCTTCACGCGCACCATCGCGGGCCATGCGCAGCCGCCACGACCAAACGCCGATAGCCACCAGAATACCAAGAATGCCGATCAGGAACTGCATCAAAAAAGTGTAGCGCGCCCCGAAGGGACGCGCCACACCCAATGAGTCTTAGGCGTTACTGCCCGCCACCTGCGGGGTCTGCGATGGCGTGGGCCTGCGCGAGGACGTAGGCGCGGATAGCTTCGGTTTCCTCGGGCGTCAGGTATTCGGAGAACGACACCATGCCATTGGCTGCGAGGTTGCCGTCGAGCACGACGCCCTTCCAGGCTTCGGGGTTGCCCGTGATGGCCGACCAGCGCAGGTCCGGCAGCACGCCGGAACTGGCTGCGAGCGCGCCATGGCAGACCATGCAATTGCGCGAGAAGGCCACCGCGCCCTGTGCGATCATCGCTTCGTCACCGAAGACATCAGCCTTGGCGGTCCGCTCGATCGGCGTAAAATCAGCGTCGGCGATAAGGCCGGCGCCACCGATCTTGAACGTGACCACCTTGCCGACAGTCGACGGCACCGCCGGGTCATAAGCATAGCCGGCGGCGAGGGCGAACGCACTGCCCCAGCCGGTCGTGATCGTCACGTATTGCTCGCCGTCGATCAGATAGGTGCCGGGGCCGGATGCGGCGCCCGACTTGACGTTCTGGCTCCACAATTTTTCGCCGGTTGCAGCATTGTAGGCGACAAACTCGCCATTCAGCTTGCCCTGGAAGACGAGATTGCCCGCCGTCGACAGCACGCCGCCATTCCACGCATTCTCATGCTCCACGGTCCAGCGGGGTTCCTGCTTGACCGGATCCCACGCAATCAGGCGGCCCTTGAGGGTTGAGCGAAGGAACTTGGCGACGTCAGGCGGGGCAATTGGCGGGATTCCCGACGAGAAGTCGGCGCCGGTATTCCAGCCGATCGTCTTGGTGCCGAACCTGGGATCTTCCGCATAGGCCTGCGGGATTTCCTGCGCCGGGATATAGGCCAGACCGGTTTCTGGGCTGTAGGCCATTGGGTGCCAGTTATGCGCGCCAAGGGGGCCGGGCAGTTGCTGGTGAGGCTCCTTGCCATAGCGGGCCGCAGCCACCTCCATCGGCCGTCCGTTCTCGTCGAGACCGGTTGCCCAGTTCAGTGGCACGAACGCATCGCCCGAAAGGTACTCGCCCGTGGCGGCATCCAGGACATAGAAGAACCCGTTCTTGGGAGCCTGCATGGCGACACGGCGCGGCGCGCCATCTTCGCCAAGCGGCAGGTCTGCCAGAATGATCGACTGGGTGGCCGTGTAGTCCCAGTTGTCGCCGGGCGTGGTCTGGAAATGCCATTTGTATTCACCCGTATTGGCATCGACCGCGACGATCGAGGACAGGAACAGGTTGTCGCCGCCGGCGGGGTCGCGGAACGTGCGGTTCCATGGCGACCCGTTGCCGACACCGAAAATGATCTGGTCGTTGACCGTATCGTAGACGATGGAATCCCAGACCGTGCCGCCGCCGCCATCGGTGACCCATGCGCCCTCGTCACCCCAGGTGACATTGCCCACGGATTCGAAAGCCTTGTCCGAGGCTTCATTGTCGGGTTGCTTTTTCGGGTTCGGCACCGTGTAGAAGCGCCACAGTTTTTTGCCGGTCGCCGCATCATAGGCGGTCAGGTAACCGCGCACGCCAAGCTCGGCGCCGCCATTGCCGATCAGCACCTTGCCGTTCACCACGCGCGGTGCGCCGGTTATTGTATAAGGCTTGGCCTGGTCGACGGTGACCGTGCTCCAGACCCGTTCGCCGGTTTTCGCGTTCAATGCTTCAAGCCGACCGTCGATCACGCCGACATAGACCTTGCCATCGAGGACCGCGACACCGCGGTTGACCACATCGCAGCAGGCTTTCACACCCACGGCGCGGTCAACATCCGGGTCGTAGGTCCACAGCGCGTCGCCTGTCTTGGCATCAAGCGCGTAGACTATGGACCAGGCCGACGTGACATACATGACGCCGTCGACAACAATTGGCGTCGCCTCAACACCGCGATTGGTGTCGAGATCGTGAGTCCAGGCAACGCCGAGGCGCCCGACATTTTCGGTATTGATTCCGGTCAGCGTCGAAAACCGCTGCTCGTCATAGGTGCCGCCATAGGTGAGCCATTCGGCGCCGCCACTGGCCGTCGCGATACGATTTGTGTCGACGGCGGCGAAGGCTGCTTCCACAGGCTTTTCGGCCACTTCGGCCTTCTCTTTCGGGGCACAGCCCGCGAGCAGCGCCAATGCGCCTCCCGCCATGATGAATGAACGCCAATGAGTCATGGCCTGGTGTCTCCCCTCGGTTTGAGTATGGCGGTCTGGTGCCGCTTTTGATGATTAGTGGTTAGGCTAGCCCTTCTACCGCAATTGTCGAGGTCTGTCGCTAGGTCAGTTGCCCGCCAATGTGCCGGATCGTTCGGCTACACCGCTGAGCGCGGTGAGATCGGCCTGCGCGGCGTCGATCGCCTGCGCAATGGCCGATTTCCATTCAGCGAGATTGCCTGCCGATGCGGCGCCGTCCGGGAAGTTCACGGACCGGGAGGTATTCACCACGCCGCCCTCAAGGTGATTGCCGCGCCTGACAAAACCGGCCAGCGCATCCTGCGCGCCGCTGCCTTGCGCGCCGTAACCGGGCACGAGGAACAGGCACTTCGGCGCCAGCTGCCGCAACTTGCGCGCCTCATCGGGCCCAGTTGCACCCGCGACGAGCATGAGGCTGGACCAGCCGTCCGCACCTTCAAGTCGCTGGATCGCGGGCTGAAGGGCCTCCACGACACGCGCATAGAGGGGCGCACCGCCCATGTCCTGCATCTGGAAATCCGCCGATCCGGGATTGGACGTACGCGTCAGCACGACCACGCCCTTGCCATTGGATTCCGCCGCCGACAGGAACGGTTCCAACGTGTCGATCCCCATATAGGGGTTTACGGTGACGGCATCACAGGGAAACGGGGCGGCCTTGCCAAGATAGGCCTGGGCATACCCTTCCGCGGTCGATCCTATATCGCCGCGCTTGGCATCTGCGATCACGATCAGGCCCGCATTGCGCGCCGCTTCGCACACAATCTGCAGTGCGCGCATGCCGTCGGGACCGAGACGCTCGAACAGGCCAACTTGCGGCTTGATGATTCCGGCCCGGCCGACAACCTGTGCGATGATGGCTTCACCCCAGCGCGCCAGCCCGTCTGGCGTGTCACCGCCGAACAGAGCGGGCACACGTCCGGCATGCGGATCAATTCCCACACAGAGCGGGCCCAGTGTGCGGGCGGCGGTGATCAGGCGGCTAGCAAAATCGCTCATGGCCGCACCTGGCAGGCAACCTTCACTACCTGAAGCCGGCGGCGGACATTGTCAGATTGCGGCCCGTAAGTGTTCACCGTAAACGCCTCATGGGGACCTTCAACGGTCGACACATCCAGACTGGTGAGGAACGCCTCAACGGAGGACGGCGCAGCGGTGTATATCCGGCCCCGGCGCGGGCTTTCAGCAACGATGACGCCGCGTACGCCGCCATCCTTGTCGAAGACAGGACCGCCAGAGATGCCGCCAAGCGTACCGATGAGGCCTTGGGTGCGCCCGATTTCGGCCCAGGCGAGGATCGGCTCGGCGCCATCGCGACGTCCGCGTGTGATGAGCTTGGATCGCGACAGAAGCTTGGTCGCCACTTCACCCGGCCGGCCTTGCGGATAGCCGACATGATAGCCTTCGTCGCCGACGCGCAGCGGCGCACCGAGAGCGAGCTTCACTGAAGCCGGGCTACGGCCGGTCGAAATGAGGGCAAGGTCATGGTCGGGATCAACCGTAACGCTTGCAGCCGGGACATATTGGTCGGGCGCCACCAGCAGGCCAACGCTGTTACAGCCTTCAACGACATGACGCGCCGTAATCCAGTCACCGGAATTATTGACTGCAAAAGCCGTGCCGATACCATCCTTCGGGGAGTCAACCTGGACCAGTATCTGCTCATCGAGGATGGAGGGCGGCGGCAATGTCGGGCCGTCCGATTCGAGCACTGTAGGAGGCGATTCAGGCGCATCAGCGTTGTTCTCGTTGGCAAACAACGTCCAGACCACGGCGCTGAATACCAGAAGATAAAGGACCCAATCAAACGACCTCATTTGTGCGTGCGTCTCCTCAACTCAAAACCTTTGCAGGGCCGGGTCCCACAATCCGGCCGCCAGAATCAGCGCCGACGAAATCTTTGCGGCAATCAGCACAATCGCCGCGCCAGCCTGATCCTGCTCGATCCGCTGCGGAATGTCGCGCAGCAAAACGTCCACGAGCCGGTAAACGATCAACTGGAGCAACAGGGCAATCACGCCCCATATCAAGAGGTCGAACAAGGACACACTCGATGCCAGCGTCGACGCGATGGGTATTGCGAGTCCCGTAATCGCACCTGCCAGCGCCAAACCCGCAGAGGCGTTGCCGCCTTTTACGAGTGCAAGTTCTTTCCATGGCGTCAGCAACACGTAGATAGTGCTTGCGACAACCAACATAGCACCTGCAGATGCAGTCCAGATCAGGAAGCGCGGAAACGCCTCTACAAAAGCACCAATTTCACCGTCCATTGAACCCGCCTATCTTGAACACATATTGTCCGAGGCCCTCCCGAGGCCGCCCTTATACCTAAACACAGCGCGCCTGCGCCTCAAGGAGACATCATCATGCTGAGCGGAAAAACTGCACTCGTCACCGGCTCGACGAGCGGTATCGGAATGGCGATTGCGACCCGCCTTGCACGCGAAGGATGCAATGTCGTACTCAACGGATTCGGGGACGAAGCCGCGATTGAAGCAGAGCGGGCCGGTCTGGCTAAAGAATTCGGGGTAAAGGTCGGCTATTCGGGCGCTGATCTCACCAACCCAGACGCGATTGAAGGTATGATGGGCTATGTCGCCCGCGATTTCGGCGGTGCAGATATCCTCGTCAACAATGCAGGCGTTCAATATGTCGCGCCAATCGAGGACTTTCCCGTTGCAAAGTGGGATCTCATTATCGCGCTCAACCTGACTGCCGCGTTTCACACGACGCGCATGGCGCTTCCCGGGATGAAGGAAAAAGGCTGGGGCCGTATCCTCAATACAGGCAGCGCCCATGCCAAGGTCGCCTCTCCCTTCAAGTCCGCCTATGTCACGGCCAAGCACGGCCTGGCCGGCCTGACCAAGGTGACGGCCCTCGAAGGCGCGAAACATGGTGTGCGCTGCAACCTGATTTGCCCCGGCTATGTCCATACGCCGCTGGTCGACGGCCAGATCGCCGATACCGCCAAGGCGCGCGGGATGACCCGGGAACAAGTGATCAAAGACGTGATCCTCGAGGCCCAACCCACCAAGGAATTCGTCACGGTGGAGCAGATAGCAGGCTTTGCCGCCTTCCTGTGCTCGCCGGACGCCGACCAGATAAATGGCGCGGAACTGTCGATTGATGGCGGCTGGACGGCCGAATAGGCGTCAGCCGCTACTCTTGCAGAACTTCAGTCAGGCACGCGGCGATCGTTTCGCTGGTGTCTTCGTGCGTGAAGAAGGTCTTCAGCTTCCAGTCCGCATCCATCAGATAGAGCAGGCTCGTATGGTCCATCGTGTAACCGGCTGAACTGCTGTCATCGTCGATGCGCGAATAGTCGGCGATGAAGGAATCGGCTGCAGCGCGGACCTGGTCTTTGGTGCCCGTCAGGCCGACCAGATTGTCGGGAAACGCAGCGGTTGTTACGTATTGGGCGAGCGTTTCGGGCGTGTCGCGTGCGGGATCGACCGAGATCAGGAGGGTCTGGGGCGGCGCCATGCCTTCCGGCAGCATCTTGTAGGCGCGCGCGATGCTGACCAGCGTCATCGGGCAGACGTCCGGACAATAGGTAAATCCGAAATAAATCAAGGTCGCACGGCCTTTGAACGTGTCCTCGGTGACCGTTTCGCCGGTGTGCGAGACGAGCGAGATGGGCCCGCCGATCTCCGGATAGGCGCGACTGAGGCACCCGGATTTGACCCCGCCGGAGCGAGGCGCTGCGGGTGCCGCGGCGGTGTCGGACGAGGGTGCTGAGGGGGAGCAGGCGGTGGCGGCAAGGGTGCCGAACACGACGAGGAGGGTGCGGAAAGGGAACATGGTAGCGATATGCCGGGAATGCCCCGCTTGGCGCAAGCGTCACGCTGCCGCATAAGCAGTTTCATGGACGATATTACGCGAGATTCCCGGTATGCGTTGGACGACGCCGTGTTCACGCTGGCGCCCGAGGGGCTTGGCTCGGCGCAATCGGCGCTGGGACGGACGCGGCTGCGCACATTCATCACGCTGCGCTGGCTGGCCGTGGCCGGGCAGACGGCGGCCGTGCTGTTCGTTGCCTTCGTGCTGGGCTTTGAAGTGCCACTGGCGCTGTGCCTGGCGATCATTGCCGCGTCGGCCTGGCTCAATGTGTTCCTTGCTTTTGCCTTCCAGAGCCAGCGCCTGACGCGCGGCTGGGAGGCGAGCCTGCAACTGGCCTTCGACACGCTGCAACTGGCGGCGCTGATCACGGTGACCGGCGGCCTGTCCAACCCCTTCCTGCTGATGCTGCTGGCGCCGGTGACCGTTGCGGCCCTGTCTGTCTCGCAGGCGCGCGCGACGATGGTTGCCGTCCTGGCGCTCGCCTCGGCGGCGATGATGCCGTTCTTCTCGCTGCCTTTGCCCTGGGTGGGCGGGGAGGCGATCAGCCTGCCTCCGCTCTTCCAGTGGGGCCAGTTCACGGCCCTCGTCGTGGGCCTCGTGTTCTTTTCCCTGTCGGCGGTCCGGGTCAGCCAGGATGAAGCCCGGCTGGTGCGAGCACTTGATGCGGCTAGTGTGGTGATGGCGCGCGAACAGAAGCTGTCGGCGCTTGGCGCCATGTCGGCGATGACGACGCATGAACTTGGCACGCCGCTGGCCACGATTCACCTCGTGTCCAAGGAACTGCTCGCGGAAATCGGGGCGGATGATCCCCATAGCGAAGACATCCGCCTGATTGCCGAGCAGGCAGACCGTTGCCGCGCGATCCTCGCCACCATCCGCGAAGCGCGTGAAGCGACGGATATCGTGCATGCGCTGATGCCGCTCGACGCGCTGGTCGAAGAGGCCGCTGCGCCATTCAAGGGGCTGGGCGTCGACCTAGTCGTGCGCGCGGTGCCCGGCGAAGGCGGCGAAGCCAAGGCGCCGATCCTCAATCGCAGCCCGGAAATCCTGCACGCGCTGGGCGCCTTTATCGAGAACGCGGTCAGCTTTGCCGATACGCGCGTGACGGCGGTTGCATCATGGACCGAAGAGCAGGTGATCATCACGATCACAGACGACGGACCGGGATTTGCCGCTGAAGTGATGCCAAAACTCGGCGAGCCCTACGTCTCCCAGCGCAGCGAAGCCCAGCTCGGCGGCGGCGACATGGGACTGGGCTTTTTCATCGCGAAAACGCTGATCGAACGCACGGGCGGACGCATTGCGACGCGCAACCGGATACCGCCGAAACGCGGCGCGGTCGTGCAGGCGCTCTGGCCAAGAGCAGCGCTGGAGGCTTCTAAATTGGCCTAGGCCGTGCAATGGGCCTATATAGAAATGGAATCATGAGAAGGAATGGGGCTATGGACCGCCCGGTGACTGTAAACATGCACGAAAGCCTCAAGGATGTGGAAGACCGTTCCTGCCTTGTGATGGATGATGACGGCCCGTTTGTTCAACGCATGGCGCGCGCCCTGGCCCAGCGCGGCTTCATCGTTTCCGCCGTTTCGACCGTCAGCGAAGGCAAGGATATTGCCCGCCTGAACCCGCCCGCCTTTGCCGTGCTGGACCTGCGCCTCGAAGACGGCAGTGGCCTCGACGTGGTCGACGTGCTTCACAAGCATCGCCCGGATGCGCGCGCCGTGATCCTGACCGGCTATGGCGCGATTGCGACGGCCGTTGCCGCCGTGAAGGCCGGCGCTGTCGATTACCTGTCGAAGCCGGCCGATGTCGACGACATCGTCCGCGCGCTCACCGCCACCAAGGACGAGAAACCGGCCCCGCCGGAAAACCCGATGTCGGCTGACCGGGTGCGCTGGGAACATATCCAGCGCGTCTATGAGCTGTGCAATCACAATGTCTCGGAGACGGCCCGGCGCCTGAACATGCATCGCCGGACCCTGCAGCGCATCCTGGCGAAACGCGCCCCGCGCTAAAGTCCAAGCCCACGGATGGCGCAAAAAACGTGACTGCAGCGTCACTTTATCTGTAACAAATGCAACAGTTGCAAACGATTCTCGCTTCGCCTAAGCGCGGCGGATGAAATCTTCCCGTGCCCTCCCCGCCTCGCTCCTGATTGCCTCATTTGCCGCCCCGGCTTTCGCCGAAACGGGCGACGCGCCAAGGCGCCTGGACCCGGTTGTCACGACCGCCACACCAAGTGCCGCGCCGCTGACCGACATTCCGATGTCCGTCAGCGTGATCGACGCCGGTGCGCTCAAGTTGGCGGATGCCTTCCTCGGGGCAGAAGACATTACCGACCTGCTGACCGGCGTCGACGCCGCCGTCGCCAACGGCACACAAGTGGCCTTCCAGATCCGCGGAATTGGCGCGGTAGACCATCAGGCGCTGACGCCGACGGCAGCGGCGGTCTATTCCGACGGTGTCTATCTGGCGACCAATGTGCAGACCGGCCTGATGCTGTATGACCTCGACCGGATCGAGGTGCTGAAAGGTCCGCAAGGTACGCTCTATGGCCGCAACGCATCTGGCGGAGCGATCAATTTCATCACCGCAAGACCGGACCCGGACCAGGCACGCTATGTTCGCGCCGGCTATGGCAATTTCAACCGCGTGGACCTTGGCGGCGCCTACGGGAACGCTTTGGAGAACGGCTTCAGCTATCGTCTTGCCGGGCGGTATCTGTCGCGTGACGCTGCCCTCGACAATACGGCTGGCCCGGCAGATGCGGGCGGCGTGCGCGACGAGTTCGGCCTGCGCCTCGGCCTCCTCTGGGAGAATGCTGGCGGCGGCGAACTGCTGGTGCGCACACATTACGAGGAAGACAATGGCGTCAACACCACGCCGCGCAATGACAGCCTTGACCTGGGCGATCATGAAATCGCGGTGGCTGGAGACGGCCTGCAGGACACGGATAATGCCTTCTATGGCGTGTCGGCCGAATACAGCCGCGCATTCGGGCGCTGGGACCTCACTTCGCTGACGGCTTTTGAAGGGTATGCGCAGCAATACGGCTTTGACTTTGATGGCGCCGTGGCCCTGTTCGGAAATCGCCGTTTCAATGCGAACCTCGCGTATGATAGGTCGTTCCGTCAGTATTCGCAGGAACTCCGCCTGCAGACGGACTGGGTCGGTGGGCACACGCTGATCGGCCTCAGCGGGTCGGTCGATGACTTCAGCCAGACCTACACGATCTGGTGCGGTGTGCTGGACCCCGCAACCCTGCTGGGCACGTGCCCCTATGTGGGAGCAGGCAGCCGCGCCGGGCCAGCACCCGTGTCGCCCGGCACCGCGATGACCCTGGTCACCGACATCAACCAGTCACGCACGGCGCTCGCCGCCTTCACGCATAATGAATTCGACCTGACTGAGCGCCTGGCGGCCACGCTCGGCCTGCGCTTGACCGATGAGCGGATCGAAGGGCATGGCAGCGGGCGGCATGTCTTTGATGACGGCACGGTCGGTTACAATAATGTCGGCGGCTTGGGCCTTGCCTTCGGATCGAACGCAATCGATGAGACACGCCTCAGCGGGAACGCCGCGCTGTCTTATGATGTCGGGCCCGGGCAGGCCTATGCGTCCATCTCGAACAGCTACAAGTCGGGCGGCTTCAATGGCGAGGTGCAGAACAATGCCACGCATTTTACCGACGAAGGCCTGTTCGATGCGGAAGCCGTGACGGCGTATGAGCTTGGCTACAAGGCGCGCCCCACGGACACGCTGAGCTGGAGCCTTGCTGCGTTCTGGCAGGATTATGATGCGCCGCAGGCACGGATTTTCGTGAGCTTCGCGCTGCCGGACGGTTCGAGCATCACGTCGAACTCATTGTCGAACCTCGATGCGGCCACGGTCTATGGCGCAGAGGCCGACATGACCTGGCGGCCAGTTGACGGCCTGACGCTGGACGCCGGACTAACCCTGCTGGATACGGAGATCGACCAAGCAACGAATATTGGCGGCAACGCCGCAGCGTTTGACGGCAATCCCCTGCCCTTTGCGCCGGACGTGTCAGCCACGCTGGGCGGCCGGTATGAATTCGCGCTGACGCCGGGCGTGGACGCGAGCCTCGCGGCCCATGCGAAATATCGCGGCGACTATTATCTCGACCCGGAAGGCCTTGAGACGCGGATGCAGGCCGGCTTCACCACATTGCAGGCCGAGGCGGCGTTCCAGTTTGCTGGCACGGGTCTTGGCGTCACGATCTGGGGGCGCAACCTGACCAATGAAGACTATGCGCTCTCGGGCTATGGCTTCATCGGCTACAATACGTTTCGGTCGGACCCGCGCACCTTTGGTGTGCGGCTGGATTACAGCTTCTAGCTTGTCGGCTTCATCGGCGCCATTGCGCCGACGACCATCGCTTCCGTGCCGAGCTTGACCGAAGCCTCGGGGTCGATCTTGAAGAAGGGCGAATGGTGCGACGGCGCAGTTTTAACGTCGGCTTCGGGTGTGCCGCCGACATTGAAATAGACGCCTTTGACGCCGGTTTCCCGCGTGACGAAATAGGCGAAGTCTTCGGCGCCCATGCCGCCGCGTGGCTGTTCAAACAGCGTGCCTTCCGGCAGTGAGGCCGTGAATGCGTCGCGCAGGAGCTGGGCCGTGTCGGCGTCGTTGATCGTGGGCGGTGTCGATTCCGTTTGGGAGCGCACGACTTCCGGCACGCCCATCGCGATGGCAACGCCCCGTGCGACCCGGTCTATCCCGTCGAGCAATTGTATCCGCACCTCAGGGTCATCGGACCGGACGGTCAGCTGCATCTCGACCTTGTCGCCGATGATGTTGGGCTTGGCCCCGCCATGGATTGCGCCGACCGTAGTGACGCCGGGATCCAGCGGCGCAATCGAACGCGACACGACCGACTGTAGTGACACGACAATCTGGGACGCCACGAGCTCCGGGTCGATGTCCAAGTGCGGGCAGGCCCCATGCGTGCCGACGCCATGGACGACAATGTCCACGCTGTCAGAGCTGGACTGCACGATATCGAGCGGCAGCAGGATACGTCAGGTCGGCACGTCGGCCGCAACGTGGAAGGCGATGGCGTAATCAGGCTTGGGAAAGCGGGTATAAAGGCCGTCATCCATCATGGCGTGAGCGCCGCCGGTACGTTCTTCAGCCGGTTGGCCAACAAGAACAAGTGTGCCGGACCATTCGTCCTTGCGGGCAGCCAGCTGTTTCGCGGCGCCGACAAGGGACGTGACGTGCACATCGTGCCCGCAAGCATGCATCACCGGTTTTTCAATGCCGTCGATATCGACCTGCTTGACCGTGGACGCATAAGCGAGACCGCTGTCTTCGAGAAGCGGCAGGCCGTCGATGTCGGCGCGAATCAGGGATGCCGCCAAGGCCAAGGATTCCAATTTCATGTGCTGTCTCCCCAATTCCGGCGACAGGCTAGGCGCCGCATTCGGGCCCGTAAATCATTGATCCTTATTCCCCGGGACACCCGCCTGTATCAAAACGGATGGCGCGGAAATTGACCGGGTCTCCATTTGAATAGTTCAGCGCGTAGTGCGGCTGGGACTCGGTGACGCAGAGATTCAGCTTTTCTGCTTCGGCGCGCAGCGTAGCCACCGTATCCGCGATTGCGGGATCGGCTTTCCTGTCCTCGAAATTGACGAGATAGACGACCGGATAGGCGGAGGGGTCCGTCGGCAGTTCGAGCGGGGTTTCCGGCGGGTGCAGGTTCTGCGTGCCGAGCGTGAGGATATAGCTCGGTTCTGCATAGCCAAGCGCGAGGATGCGCTCGGGCGCGATCGTATTGCAATTGGCATCGTCGCCTGGCACGCCGCAGACGTCTTCAAGCGCGGCGCGGGCGGTTTCGGTCGGCTGGAGCCAGACCTGGCTTGGCAGCATGAAGATGCGGATATGCCAGCCGATAGCAATGCTGGCGGCAATGGCGAACAGCATTGCCAGTCCGTCCCGGCGCCGGGCAAACTCGATAATGGCCAGTCCAACAAGCACGAAGCCGAGCCACCAGAGCCAGAGCGGAAAGCTGCGATAGGACGTCCATGCCTCAAGCACCTGGCTGGAGGCGGCTGTGGTGAAATCCGCGGCGGTTTCTTCCATGAAGAAGATCGCGACGCCGGGGAATGAGACGGCAAGCAACAGGATCGCGCCGACGGCAAACAGGGTGAGCGAAATCCAGCGGCTGACCGGCATGCGCTTGCCTTCCATCAGCTGGACCGTTGCGTAGCCGCAGAGCAGGCCGATAGCCGGATAAGCGGGCAGGATATAATGGCTGAGCAGCGTGGGCATGAGTTCGAAGAAGGCGTAGGTGAGCGCCGCCCAGGCTACGAGGAAGCGGATGGCGCGGGTCTCGTCTGTCAGGCCGTCTATGCCGATCGGCCAGCGGTGTTTCCAGTCGTCGCGGCCCGAGATGTACCAGAAGACACCGAGCAGGACTGCCGGGAAGGCCGGCAGGGTTTTCAGCGTGGACAGTGTCGTCAGGGTCTTGGCGACAAGGCCTGTGCCTTCAGGGCGCGGCAAGTGGGGCAGAGCGAACAGGAGCACTGTGAGGAACGCGAACACGAATGCGGTAATCAGCGCCGAGTCGCGCAGCCATTTCCAGCCGAGATCGCCGCGCGGCTTGAGCCGCTGCCAGGCGGCGACGCAGCCCGGCACAAGCATCAGCGTGGCCGGGAAGAACCAGGCCGGCATGTGCGTCAGGTGGTAGAAGGGCCAGCCGCCATGGCCTTCGGAAGCGCCGGTGAACTTGTCTTTCAAGTCCTTGCCGACGGCGCCCTTGATAAACTCGCCATTGGTCGCCGCCTGTATCCAAAGGAACCAGGGCAGGACGAGGGCGACGAAAATCGCCGGGCCGGGCCACCAGAGGAGGACGCGCCACCAGTCGCCGCCCTTGCCGCCGGCTGCCTTGGTCCAGACCCATGCGCCGATGCCGGCATAGGCCGCGACCATCGGGCCGACAGGCCCCTTGATGAGGAAGACAAGCCCCATCGCGGTCCAGAACAGCAGCGCCATGCGTTTGGACTGGTCCTTATTCATGTAGAGACGCGCGAGCGCACCGATGCTCAACGTGGTCAGGAAGACGAGCATGCCATCCGTCTTGGAGATGTGCGCCTCGCTAGTGAGCAACAACGTCGTGCCGAACAATGCAGCACCGACGAAACTCGCGCGTCGCCCGATCAGCGGCATGCCGCACCAGAAGCAGGCAAGCGTGGCCAGGGCCGCACCGAGCCAGCTGGGTACGCGGTAGGTCCATATCTGCTTGGCGTCTGCGCCGGTGAACAGGGCTGTCGAGCCAGCCTGCAGCCAGTGGATGCCCGCCGGCTTCTTGTTGCGCAGCTCGTCCTGGTAACGCAGGCGGATATAATCGCCCGATTCCAGCATCTGCTTGGACGCCTGCGCAAAGCGGCTCTCGTCACGGTCGAGCGCAGGCAGGATAAACACGCCGGGCGCGGCGGCCCCGAACGTGATCACGAAAAGCAGGACCCAGGCTTTCCAGCCGGACGAGATGCGGTCGAGAAATGTCATGGCTTTGCCTTTTAGCGGGTCGCGCAGGGCGCGTCTTGTGGTTTTGGGCAGGAATCAGGGCCAGATGAGGTAAGGTCTCGCTTTTGCGGCCCTGTCTCGTTATGAGGCGTGGTTTGTTTTCCCCGCAAGCCCGAAGGCGCGTTGATTTGGCCAGTTCCCTTGAATTCTCTGTCGTGGTGCCCGTGCACAATGAAGCCGGCAATGTCGAGTTGCTGATCGAAGAGATTGCGCGCGCCCTGGACGGCCGCGCCTTCGAGATGGTGTTTGTCGACGACGCCTCGACCGATGACACCCGCGCCGTGCTGTCTGAGCTCAAGTCACGCTTCCCGATGCTCAGGGTGCTGGGACACCGCAAGAATGCCGGGCAGAGCCGCGCGATCCGGTCGGGTATCCTAGCTGCACGGGCGCCCGTAATCGGCACACTGGACGGCGATGGACAAAACGATCCGGCCGACCTGCCGGACCTGTACCGTGCCCTGACCCGCGCCGATGCCCCCAGCGACCTGAAAATGGTCATGGGCCGCCGGGCCAGCCGCAAGGACACGCCGTGGAAACGGTTCGGATCGCGTTTCGCCAACAATATTCGCCAGCGCCTGCTGAAGGATAATTGCGATGATAGCGGGTGCGGCACCAAGGCGCTTTATCGCGACGCCTATATCTCGCTTCCCTATTTCGACCATATGCACCGTTATGTACCGGCCCTGATGCGGGCCGAGGGCTACAAGGTGGAATTCCGGGACGTGAACCACCGTCCGCGCGCCACCGGCACCTCGAACTACACCAATTTTGGCCGTCTGAACGATGCATTGTCAGACCTGCGCGGCGTGATGTGGCTGATCCGCCGCCGGCGCAATCCCGGCGGTACGGACGAGATATAGACGCCGATAGTGTCCCGGATCAAGGCGGCGCGTGTCGCGGCATCCGTCAGAGGCATGTCGATGAGCGTGACGCTCAATCTCTCATAGGCGCGGCGCGTCAGCGCGCCGAAGGGTTCCGCGTGCGTGAAATCGAGCGTGCGTTCAGCATCTGATGCGTAGATCGCCTGCCAAGCCGGAAACCAAAAAACCTTGTCCGCCCTGCCCCGCGCCGTAATCGCCCGGTCAATGGAGCCTTTATCGAGCTGCCAATAGGCGGCATAGGACCATTAGGTTCGCCAAGCCCCGGTCGAAGACGACCGGACCCGGCGCTGACAGAGCGGCGTCATGGTCGCGGACCGCCTGGTCCAGCATCAGCGCCACAAACAGGGCCGGATCCCGGTCGCCCGTGCCCTGCTCGTCCACCCGGCGCTGCGCTGCCTGCACCTGCCGGGCAGGCTCTGCCACGGTGTGGCCGGTGCCCGCCAGAAGCTGTAGCACCGTGGTTTTGCCGCTGCCGGGCGGGCCGGTAAGAATATGGAAGTCTGGCATTCTGTTCTCTCTGGAAGATAGGATATGGACCTGAAATCGCCGTGTTTGCCGCGAATAATGGGTGCCGGGCGGTGATGACCGACCGCATTGGGGAAATCCGCTCGCATCGCCGCGTGTGATACGGTAGACCCTGTGTTAACTCGACCGGATGACGGATGGTCTGAATGAGCAAGAATTCGAAGATCGCACTGGCGGGAGCAGCGATCGCAAAGCGAGAGCGTGACAAGCAGAAGAATCATGCTTCGAGCGACTCACATGAAAAGGGGAACCTGATGCGCGCAATTTTCGGAATCTTTCCGCTGCTGGTGATTCCAGTAGCTCTCTACAATCTCCTGGCCCTCGGCTTTGGCGGCGCGGTCGAGACCGTGAACGCACAGGGCGAACTGGTTCGGGCGACCAGCGCGCCCATCCTGAACCTGCTGAACGGTCCATTCATGCACCTGCCAATGATTTCCGGCGTCGACTGGATGCTGACCAAGGGAGACGCGATCCTGCTGCTGGCAATCGTGTTCCTGTTCCTCGAGATCCTGAAGTCGACCAGTACGGGCACCTCGACCATCATCAATCACGCGATCTCGATGATGCTGTTCATCGTCTGCCTGATCCAGTTCCTGCTCCTGCCGAACTTCGCGACCTCGACCTTCTTCATCCTGATGTCGATGGCCCTGCTGGACGTGCTGGCCGGTGTGGTGGTGACGATCGTGTCGGCGCGGCGCGACTTCGGGGTTGCCGGGGACCTCTAACACCCAAGACCTTGAATCCGAGACAGAGCGGCCTGCCCCACGAAAGTGCGGCGGGCCGTTTTCGTATCGGGTAAATACCCCGCCCTGTGTCCAGCATGCTCTGCGCGGCATCAAAGGTCTCGCCAGACCCGGAACGTTCCGGGTGTCGCCTCGTTGACGTGGAGGAAAAGGAGAGCCGCCATGACCAGGACAGTCCTGCCTGAAGAGGCACGTCGCCGTACATCGCCGGACGAGGCCGACCAGATCGAAACAGCAGCCCGCCGGCGGCGCAAGCAAATGCTGCCCGGAGAGGGACCGCACGCGCCTGACAAGGACGTGCCGGTCGACCATTTCAAAGGCAGCGACGAGACCATAATTCTCGGCCCAGCGCCCGATGTCGCCAGCTATACCACACCAGAAGTGCATGATGAGCTAGCGGCTACGCCTGACAAGGGCGAGCACAAGGCGACGGGCACCTACCAAACGCCATCGCCTGACTAGAAGCCGAACTATTCGGGCGACACGTCGCGCCGAGTCCGGCATCCCGGTAAAGGGCCCTTGGCTAGTCTTTCTTCGTGAGGTCGGCGAGCTGGTCCTGGATGGCCTGCATCTGGGCCTGCATGGCCGCGAGTGCCTCGGCCTGGAAGTCGAGTATCGGGTTGGCCGAGGTCGATTTCTCGGTTTGGGACGCTTTGTAGAGCGTCGGCATGAACATTTTCATGCCCTGTTCGAACATGGCCATGTTGCGTTTGGCCTGTTTTTCGAAGGCCGACATGGGGTTGGCCGCCTTGCGCCATTCCTTTTGCGTGTCGGCAAAACTGTTCATCGACATGTCGAGGAAGGCCGGCAGGAAAGTCTGCGCGCCGCCGCCATAGAAGCCGATCAGCTGGCGCAGGAAATTGAGCGGCAACGCGCCTTCGCCCTTTGTTTCCTGCTCGAAAATGATCTGCGTGAGCACCTGGCGTGTTAGGTCGTCACCCGTTTTTGCGTCGCGAACCTCGAAATCCCGGCCCTCGCGGACAAGTTCGGACAGGTGGTCCAGCGTCACGTAGGACGAGGTGGATGTGTCGTAGAGTCGCCGATTCGCGTATTTCTTGATGATGATCGTCGAAGACGATCCATTTTGCTTGGCCATGTCCTGCCCTCTGTTCTCCAAATCGGAGAAGCAATTATTGTGCTATGCAGCAATGCTTGCACAAATTTTGCGTGTGACCAATGTCCCAGTTGAAGTCTGGCGCTCATGAAGGCTACGAGTGGACACAACTTAACGCCGGAGGAAACAGGCATGACGAAAACAGTATTGGTCACAGGGGGCACGCGAGGCATCGGGCACGCCATCAGCGTGGCGATGAAGGCCAAGGGCCACAAGGTTGCGGCCAACTATGCCGGCAATGACGAGGCGGCGAAAAAGTTCGAAGCAGACACCGGCATCAGGACGTACAAGTTTGACGTCGCCGACTATGACGCCGTCGGCAAAGGTATCGCCGCGATCGAAGCCGACCTCGGCACCATCGACATCGTGGTCAACAATGCCGGCATCACGCGCGATGCGCCATTCCACAAGATGTCGCTCGACCAGTGGCAACAGGTCATCAATGTCGACCTCACGTCGGCCTTCAACGTGACCCGCCAGGTCTGGGACGGCATGCGCGAGCGCGGCTTTGGCCGTGTGATCAACATCTCGTCGATCAACGGACAGAAGGGCCAGTTCGGCCAGGCGAACTATTCGGCTGCCAAGGCGGGCCTGATCGGCTTCACCAAGGCCCTCGCCCAGGAAGGCGCCAAAAAGGGCGTCACCGTGAACGTGGTATGCCCGGGCTATATCGATACGGAAATGCTGCAGGCGGTGCCGGAAAAGGTGCTTGAAGGCATCATTGCGTCAATTCCGGTAGGCCGTCTCGGCAAGGCTGAAGAGATCGCTTCGATGTGCGCCTATCTGGCGAGCGATGAAGCCGCCTTCATCACCGGCGCAACGATGACGGTGAACGGCGCGCAATATATCGCGGGCTAGGCTGAACGCATCATGCGCAGCAGGAAGAACCGGACCGGCCTCGCGCTGTTCGGTTTTTCTTTGCCTGAAAGTACCCTCAGGGCCGAGGTCGCCAGTCAGGCGGGGCAAGCTCGAATCCCTTGAATTCGAACCCGGGCGCGACCGTGCAACTGACTAGCGTCCATGCGCTCAGCGTTTCGGCGGTTTGCCAATGGTGAGCTGGGACTAGCACTTGCGGGCACTGGGCTGCGCGCAGGTTCGGCCCTAGCTGGAACGCTTCGACACCATTCCCGTCTGGCGGCGACAGTGTCAGGGCAAGCGGACCACCGGCATGCCAGAACCAGGCTTCGTCTGCGTCAACCCGGTGCCAGGCGGATACTTCGTCAGCCTGCAGCAGGAAGTAGATGGCGGTGGAGGCCGGTCGGTAGCCGTGCATGGCAGGGGCGCGGAAGGTTTCGGCATAGTGGCCGCCTTCCGGGTGCGGCTTCAGGCCGAGCAGCCGGATGATCTCGTTTGCGCCCAGGTCTCCGGAGATGGCGTCCATCAGAACCGGTCCTTGCGGCCGCGGATCTCGGCAAAGGTCGCCGCAGCATCGCCGGGATGGCCCATGGCGGCCTGAAGGGCAGGGTCGTCAGCGCGCAGGAAGGGATTGGTCGCCAGTTCGCGTGAGAGCTGCGTGGGGACGGTCCACTCGTTCCGGGCGCGCTTGTCGTTGATCTCGTTCACGTAAGCGGCGAGGGCTTCGTTGCCGGGATCGACCGTCACGGCGAACCGGGCATTCGAGGCAGTATATTCATGGGCGCAGTAAAGCGCGGTCTCGGGCGGCAGGCCCTTCAGCCGCGTCAGGCTTTGCCACATCATTTTCGGATTGCCTTCGAAGACACGACCGCAGCCGAGGGCAAACACGGCATCGCCGACGAACGCGACAGATTCGGTTGGCAGATGATAGGCGATATGGCCAAGCGTGTGGCCGGGAACATCGATGACCTTTGCTTCGATATTGCCGAGTTTAACTACGTCGCCGGTCTTCACCGCACGGTCGATGCCAGGAATTTTCTCCGCTTCGGCGGCAGGCCCAGTGATGGTGCACGCGGTCGCGTCCCTGATCGCAAGGTTGCCGCCCGCATGGTCAGGATGCCAGTGCGTGTCCCAGATCTGCGTGATCGTCCAGCCTTTCGCGGCGGCCTCAGCAAGGTATTTCTGCGCATCGGGCGTATCGATGGCGGCTGTTTCACCCGAGGCGGAATCATGCGCGAGGAACCCGTAATTATCGTTCAGGCAGGGAAACTGGTGTATCTGGAACATGTTTCGGGGTCTCCATTGCCGTTATGGGTAATTACAAGACCTTGATCTAACACAGGGAAGTCGATGCGTCAGGATGCCGTCACGCTACAACGATTCTATGCCTCGCCGTTAGGGAACGCGGCGTCACGCATCCTGTCGGCCAAACTGATCGACCTGTGGGGCGACGCGAACAATCTCTCGCTGCTGGGGCTAGGCTACGCGATGCCAGTGCTCGATACGTTCGGCGACCATCCAAGCCGCAGCGTGGCGGCCGTGCCATTCGATCATGGGCCGGTGCACTGGGACCCGACGGGACGGGGCAATGCCGCGGTGTCCGTGGGCGACCTGCGCCTGCCCTTTCCGGACGGCATGTTCGACCGGGTAATCGTGCTTCACGGACTTGAAGAAACGGGCGACCCGCGCGCCTACCTGCGCGAAGTCTGGCGTGTGATGTCGCCGGAAGGTCGCATCGTTCTTGCCGCCTCGAACCGCGCGGGGCTATGGGCGCGGGCAACGCGCACGCCCTTCGGTCAGGGCCGCCCGTGGAGCCGGGCCCAATTGATGAACCTACTCTCGGTCGGCCTGTTCCAGGTCACGGCCAGTTCAAGCGCTCTCTACATGCCGCCTGTTTCAACGGGTATCGTGACAGCCGCTGCCGAAGGCTGGGACGCCATCGGCCGCCTGATCACGCCCGGTCTTGGCGGAGTCGTTCTGGTCGAGGCGGTTAAAAGACTGTATGCTTCGCCCGGTGGCGGCGCTGTCGCTCCGGTTGTCGAGCGGGCGCGCATTGCCAAGCCCGCAACAGGCTCCGGGCGCAAAAGGCATTGACGCAGGCGGTGCGGCAGGTACGTTCGCAGGTGCACAAAACAGAAGGCCGGTCGACCATGAAACTCGTGACAGCAATCTTCAAGCCCAGCCGCCTTGATGCGGTGATTGACGCCCTGTCGGAAGCCGGCGCCACCGGACTGACGGTCTCGGAAGTGCGCGGCTATGGTCGCCAGCAAGGCAAGACTGAAGTCTATCGCGGCGCCGAATATGAAGTCCGCCTGCTGCCGAAGGTACGGGTCGAGGTCGCCTGCGCGGACGCGGACGTGGATCGTTTCTCGGATGCGATTATCTCCGCAGCAAACACCGGCACGATTGGTGACGGCAAAATATTCGTCCACACGGTGGACTCGGTGGTCCGGATCCGGACGGGCGAGCGCGACGAGCAGGCCCTGACCGGCTGATTGACGCCGCAGCGCCAAAGCTCATGACAAATCGCACGTTAACGCGGGCGGCGATATTTGGTCGCACGCCGAGAGCGTTCGTGCACTGGCGGACGGTAAGAACGATGGCCTAGCTTGAGGGTCAGGTTGTCTTCCATGGCACATTCATTCCACATCTCCACGCACCGGGCGCTCTCATGAGCGGGCTGTCGGCAATACTTATTGCGAACATCGCGCTGGCCCTGCTGGCGGCCCTGATCCTGTGGCACGGCTCGCAGCATCCCGAACAGCTGAGTATCGTCCGCAAGCAGTTCAGCAAATTGTCCTCGACAGATCCGGTCACTGACCTGCCCAACCGCGCATGCTTCATGACCGGCTGACCGATGCACTCAACTCGGAAGGCCCGGACTCCGCGCTCATGGTCATCGAACTCGACGGATTCAAAGTCATCAACGATACGCTGGGACATGAGACCGGCGACGAATTGTTGAGAGCCGTTGCCATGAGGATGTCGAGCTGCCTGCACCAGAGCGACCTGCTTGCCCGCGTTGGCAACGGCGAATTCGCTGCGCTGATCATGCGGGATGACGCCGAGAGCCGCGCGGCGCAAACAGCCTAATCGATCGACAAGGCAAGGGATGCTCCGTTCCACATTCGCGACGACGTTATCAACATCAAGGCCAGCATCGGTATCGCACCGACCACGAAAGGTGAATCACCCGCCACCGAAATCCTGCGCCGCGCCGATGTCGCGATGTTCGCCGCCAAGAGTGAAAAGCAGGACAGTATCCGCGTTTACTTGCCGGCAATGAATGAAGTGCTGCAATTGCGCCGCACGATCTATTCGGCGCTCGACCTGGCACTGATAAATAATCATCTCCAGCTGGTCTACCAGACCCTCGTGTGCGCCCGAACCGGCAAGGTGATGAGCGCCGAAGCGCTGATGCGTTGGCCGGGCAAGCCGGGACAGGCAGGATCGCCGGGAGTCTTCATTCCGATTGCCGAGTAAACTGGCCTGATTACGAAACTGGGCGCCTGGGCACTCGACCAGGCCATGCTGGAGATCACGCGCCAGAAGACAATTCCGATCGCGGTCAATGTTTCACCCATCCAGTTCCGCGTCGGCGGATTCGCCAACAGCGTCGAAGCGGCCCTTGAACGCCACGGTATCGACACGTCATTGCAGCATATCGAGATCACCGAAGGCGTGCTTATTTCCCATACGGGTGAAGCACAGCGGACCATGAAGCGCCTGCGCGAAATGGGCGTGCAGGTCCTGCTCGATGATTTCGGCACAGGCTATTCATCGCTGAGCTACCTGCAGCAATTCGAGTTCGACGGACTGAAGATCGACAGGGCCTTCATCCAGCAGCTTGATATCGGCCCAACGGGCCGGCAGTTGCTGAAATCCATCATCGCACTTGGCCACAGCCTCAACATGAAGGTCGTCGCCGAGGGCGTCGAAACCGAAGCCCAGGCGGCCATCCTGCAATTGCTGGCCTACGACTTCCTGCAAGGCCATGCGCTGGGCCGTCCCGAGGTGGCCGACAAGCTGCACGGGGTCACTCGCCCGGAAGAATTTCTGGGTAACCTCCATCGCAATGGCGGCTGGAGCGCGGCGAACTAGCGGTCCTTGATGTCTGACGCGGTGACCTGTTTGGCACCGTGGTGGAGCTGCAGGTTGAGCAGGACTGCCTTGGCGACCGGCAGGAGGACCAGGCACAGCCCGATCAGAACGATACACAGCGCAGCAAACGCAAACACCTTAGCGACGGCGGGAAGCGGGCTCATCGGCAGCAGGAACAGGAACGGAGCGAGCAGGATCAGCACGCCGAAGCCAACGAAGAAAGCAGGCCCGTCCGCCGTATCGGCTGCCGTCATGTCGCGTCCGCAAACGGGGCAAGCCGAATTGAGCTTCAAGTAGCCCAAGAACAGCTTCCCTTTTCCGCAATTACCGCAGCGCAAGCGCAGACCGGCCAGGATCGGCGTGGTTTTTGCCATGTCAGTCTCCGTGTTAAATTCACATGTAATGCCTCGCCGGCGCAAAACAGCCGCGCCAAACCGTCGCTGCGGTCCGTCCACCGCATCGCACCGTCCGGATTAAGTTCGTGCGACCCTTGACCTTGGCCTTCGCTTTGCACACCAGAGCAGCGCAGATTGCCTGAACAAGAGTGCGTTGAATGTCCGACCCTGTATTCCCCTCGATTGCAATTGTCGGCGCCGGCCTGATCGGCGCTTCGATTGCCCGTGCCGCCGCCGAATATGGCGCAGCAGGTTCTGTCATTCTCTACGATGCCAGCGACGACGTGCGCGACCGGGCGAACGGACTGGATCTCGGCACGGTTTCCGACACGCTGGCGCTAGCCGTCGCGAACGCTGATTGCGTGTTCCTGTGCGTACCCGTTGGCGCCCTGAGCGCAGTCGCGGCAGACGCCGTTCCGCACATGAAGACAGGCGCCATCCTGACCGATGTCGGATCGGTAAAGGGTGAAGCCGCCGCGGCCCTGACGGCCGCCGGTGACGGCCGGATCCATATCATTCCGGGACACCCGATTGCGGGTACAGAACAATCCGGCCCGGAAGCCGGGTTCGCGACCCTGTTCCGCGATGCCTGGCACATCCTGACCCCCGGCAACGACACATCGCCGGACTATCTCGCCGCCGTCGATGCCCTGACCCGCTTCTGGCAGGCGCTGGGCGCGAAGGTCGAGACAATGGACGCGGCCCGCCATGACCGCGTGCTGGCGATCACCAGCCACCTGCCCCACCTCATCGCGTTCAACATTGTCGCAACCGCGTTCGACATGGAGACAGTGGAACAGGGCGAAGTAGTCAAGTATTCAGCCGGCGGCTTTCGTGACTTCACGCGCATCGCGGCATCGGACCCCGTCATGTGGCGCGACGTGTTCCTGACCAATAAAGATGCCGTCCTCGAGTGCCTCGGCCGGTTCTCCGAAGATCTCGCTGCACTGCAACGGGCCATCCGATGGGGTGACGGCGACATGCTGATGCGTGAATTTTCCCGGGCCCGGACGATCCGCAAGGCGATCATTGATGCCGGACAGGATTCCAGCGAAGTGAACTTCGGCCGCAATCCGCATCCCGATCCTGAGGCGGAAAAATGAAAGAGATCCCGCTGAGCCCTGAACGCCGGGAAGCCGTCTGCCGCGACGTACAGAAGACATTCAGCACCAAATTCGACGAGACGCTGAGCGACTTCCGGGCTGGCGAAATTGTCGACCTGATGCTGAAGACGATGGGACCGGCTGTGTACAATCAAGCCGTGCAGGATGTGCGGGCGCACCTGCAGGGAAAGCTTGATGACCTCGACGGCGAGGTTTGGGTCGATGAAAGCGCCTGACAGGCTCACGGCCTTGTGTGTGTTGCGTGTCTGAACCAATTGTTAGACCGGCGCCTATGAAACGCATGAAACACGTCCTGTCCCGCCGCGCCCTTCTCCTGTCCGGTTCTGCTGCTGTGGCGGTGGCCGCCTGCTCCTCCGCCGGTGCGGACAAGCCACAATCATCTGACGCCGACAGCGCCAGTGACCCCTATGCAAGCAGCGAATGGCGCACGATGAGCCAGGACGAGTGGCGCGCGCGCCTGTCGCCTGGGGCCTTTGCCGTGCTGCGCAAGGCGGATACCGAACGGGCGTTCACGTCGATCCTGAACAACGAGAAACGCGACGGGGTTTATCATTGCTCCGGGTGCGACCTGCCGCTGTTCGCATCGGCCACGAAGTTTGATAGCGGCACGGGTTGGCCGAGCTTTTTCGACGTCATGCCGGGCGCGATCACGACGAGCCTCGATCGCAAGCTGATCTATACGCGCACAGAATATCACTGTGCCCGCTGCCTTGGGCACCAGGGCCATGCGTTCGATGATGGCCCGGCCCCCACCGGGCGGCGCTGGTGCAATAATGGCGTGGCGCTGACCTTCAGGCCTGCTTGATCCTATTCGATGATTTCCATGCCTTCGGGAATGACGATGGGCGCTGATGCGACAGCAACATTCTGCTCGATCTGCTCACCGGGGCCGTTTTCGCGCCGCTCATAGGCTTTCACCAGTGACAGGTATGGCGGGACGTGGGCCCAGCCATGGTCGGCCGTGTTTTCGACGATCTCGAAGTGCAGGTGGAAGGTCGTCGCGGAGCCGCCGAAATCGTTCGAGACAAATCCGAGGGATTGGCCGGCGGTGACGGTGTCGCCTGTCTTCACCTTGAGCTTTGCCATGTTGAGGTGAAGGTATTTGTAGATGCGGCCACCCGCGCGCAGGCTGATCGAATAGGAGCCGACATTCGAGATGACGCCATCCTCGACGGCGACGACTTCATGCAGCGTGCGGTCGGCCTTGGCAGCCGTGCGCATTGTGTTGCACTGGGCGGGCGTACCGACGCGGATATCCTGTCCCTGGTGGATTTTTTCCGCCGGGCAGAGGGGTGACCCGCGATTGGCGCTGCGGGTTTCGCAGAAATTGTCGCGCCATGGATAGGCGTAGTTGCGCGCATCGCACTGGTCGCCGCCGCCTACGCCGCCACCAAAGGTAAAGACCTGTGATTGCAGATAGGTGGGCGCCGTTGCGATCGGGAAAACCATGTCAGGTGCATGGACGACCTGGTCGCCGGAGCCTTGCCCGGTGCCAGGTATCAGTGCGCCGGGGGCAAAAAAGCTGAAGACCGGCTCGGGAGCCGGTTCCGCAAGGGGGGACGTGACCGGATCGACCGGTGGCGTCACGGGTGTGTCGTCGGTGTCGGGCGTGTCGGTTGCATCCGGGGGGGCATCGACCGGGTCGGTAACCGGGGGTGTATCGGTGGGTAAATCTACGTCGGTATCGGGCAGCGTCGCCGGATCGTCAGTGGAAACCGGATCGGTCGCGGGTGTATCGCCATCAACCGGCGCGTCCGGCGTGGCGTCTCCAGTGTCGCCATAGGGGTCGTCAACAGGTGCACCCGGCGGTGGTGGCCCGGGGGCGCCAGGGGGGATGGCAGGGCCCGGTTCGGGGGTGGCCGGTGTCGGACCGCCGTCCCCCGGAAAACGGATGAAGTCACATCCGGCAAGACCGGACAGCGCGACGGCCGCCAGGATGAATGAAGCCCTTTTCAGCATCAGCGTGTCCCCGCAATGACCAGTTTACGGGCGATCTCGAGCGCCTCGTCCTCTCCGATACAGGTCGGGGCCTCGCCCGAACTGTTCTTGCATTCGAATTCGATCAGATAGTCAGCACCATAGCGCGAGAAGGCGACCTGGGCGCCGGAGGCGGTGGCCTCAAACGTTGGCTCGGTATCGGTCGACACGGCGCTCGACTCGCGGGCGCCGACGACTTCGTTCGAACCGTTGACGACGATATCATAGTCGACACCGGGATAGGTCGCAAAATAGCCGTCGCTCATCAGCTGGAATTTGACGCCGCCTTCGGCGGACTGCGGCACGACGATACCGGTGGGCAGCAGGACGGGCACGGGCGCGGCTTCCGCGCCGGACTGGATCTGGAAAGCGCCTGCGCCGCGATCGTCACTTGGCACGGAAGCCATGTCGCGTCGGGCAGCCTCCCAATCGATACCCGCCGTGCTTTCGACCGCTTCCGGACGAACCGGGGTTTCGACGTCCGCAGGTGGACTGTCGGCCGTTGTCGCCGGGGCGGCCGCGACCGTTGTGCCGGATGCCGGGTCTGGTCCCTTGAGACGGTCACATCCCGTCAGGGCAAAAGCCAAAACAGCTGCAAGGGCGAGCGTGCTGGACGTGTTCATTGTCAGTCTTTCTTTCCAGGATGGGCGATATAGTCGGGATCTGCATAGGCGACTCCGTCCACGGCCATGATTTTCTCCAGCACCGAACGGATGGCCGCGCGGGTCGGTTCCACACCCAAGGGCATTTGATAGGCAAGTTTGATTTCGCCGGAATAACTGGCCCCGACGAGGACGAAGTCCCTCAACGCCGGAGTGCGCCGAACATAGTCGGCAAAGGCCTGCTCGGCGGCTGCGGGGTCGCGCTTGTAGAGGCGTGCCACCGAATCGATTTCCGGGGCCCCCTTGATGCGCACGATGAAGGTGACCTCCACCCCGGTCGCCTGCGCTGTGATTACGCTTTGCGGGACCTGAGCCGGTTGGATCGCCGGGCCATCAGGCAGGGGACCGCCTTCGGTGTCCAGTGGCGCTGGCGCATCCAGAAGCGTGCCGATCAGCGGACTGGCATCCCGGTCGACACGGGTATCGGGCAATGAGGCCGGCGACACATCGGACACGCCGGACAAGGTCACACTCGGCTGGTCATCGTTGTCGGGTGATCCCGCGAGGACAAACAGGCCGGTCGCTCCCGCAAGCAATGTGAGGCCCGCCAGCCCGAGCGGGCCGCCAAAATGAAACGGGGAGCGAATGCCGGCCATGGCTATTGCGGGCCTCCGCCCGTGCTGAGCGGCGGCACGTTGGCGAGGTTAAGCAAGCCGCCGCACGGACGCGCGCACATGTCCGGACTGCCGGGAATCGGCGTCGTGCCTGGATAGGTTGCGCAGGCGCCTGCACACTGGAGCGGCTCGCGTTTATCGAGCGCCGCGATCAGCGTAGCCTTCAACTCTGACGGGGTCGCGTCAGGCTGGCGGGCCTTGAGCAGCGCGAGAGCCGCAGAGACGTGCGGGGCCGCCATGCTGGTGCCCTGTTCGTATGCATAGAAGCAGGTGTCCACGCCTTCTCCGGTGACGGGGTCATAGCAATTGGTCGCCGCCTTGGTGGACAGAACACCGTCTGGACGGCCATCGCCATTGTCGTCGCGGGTCAGGTCGCCGCCCGGTGCGATCACCGTGACGTTCGGACCGAAGTTCGAATAGGGCGCGATCTGGCCGCGGGCATCGCCAGCCGCCACCGAGATAACATTCTGGCAGCCGCCGGGGGCATAGAACTGTGTCGAGACGCGGGCGTTACCCGCCGCAGAGACGACGATCACGCCACGATCCACCACCGAGTCGATCGCATCCTGCAGCGAGGCGGGGCAGAATTCGAACAGGCCGATGGACAGGTTGATGATGTCCGCCGGATTGTCGTTCCAGACCTCGTTGCCCAGCGCATCTTCGCCGGGAATCAGGCCACCCGCCCAGCGGATGGCGTCATTGATATCCGACAGGCGACCACCACATTTTCCGAGCGCCCGCACCGGAACAATCTTCACATTCCAAGCGCCGCCGGCGACGCCGGTTGCATTGTTCGACGCAGCCGCACCGATCGTACCGGCAACGTGCGTGCCGTGGAACGTGTCAGCGGCAAAGGGCTGTGACGGATCACACATGTCGCCCGGATCGTTCGCATCATTGTCGCGCCCATCACCATCATTGCCCATGCGCGGATCGGACACCATGTCCCAGCCTGCTACCACGTTCGGCGAATCCTTGATGTCCGGATGCTGCATCTGCAGGCCGGTATCGACCACGGCCACGACGACGTGGTCCGAGCCTTCATTGGCCTGATGGGTCCAGAAATCCTGGAAACCCGCACCACCGGCCGACTCGCCTTCGACTGTGCCATTGTTCTGGAAATTCCATTGCAGGCTCCAGAGCGGGTCATTGGGCGTGATGTCGGTCAGCGTGACTGGCGTTGCCGGCGTGTCACCCGGGACCGTTCCGGTGGACGGCGTCGTGCCGGGCGTGGTTCCGGGGTCGGTGGGGCGCGGACGCCGCACGAACTGGTTCTCGAAAATGAAATCCTTCTCGACATATTCGAACTGGCCGGATGCACGCAGGTCCTTCACGATGCATTCGGTTGCCAACGCTGCATTCGACTGGATGGTGACGAGATCGGTAGTATCCGGGCAGCCTGCGCCGGAATCGACCGCGAGGAAACTTGCCTGCAGCCTGGCAGCAGCATTTTCGGGGTTAAACCGCGTCGGGTCAGCGCCATCCGAACCGATCTGGATCACCATCTGGCCTTCGCGCGAGAGGGCGACTTGGCCGTCCATGCCGTATTTCGAAAGCGTGTCGAGCATAACGGAATTGGCGTCCTGCTGCTTGCGGATGGCGTCGCCCGAGATCACCGACCGGCGGGCCAGTTTCCTGGCCGCAACGCGCCGTGTCTCCGGGACAGCTTCCATCGAGCGAGGGGCGAGGCTGCGGGTGCGCGGCTGCGGTGCAGGCTCTTTGGTGGCCGTGCGTTCCAGTTCCCTGGTCGCGTTGGCGATCTGGTTCTGCGATTCCTCGGGCGCAGCCGGGTCAAGCTTGACCGTCGGCATCAGGCGCGCGGGCCGAACCAGGCTCCTGGATTCTGCTGGCGCAGGCGCGGCGACCGGCGCGTCACTGCCTGCCGACGCGGGCGCTTCTTCGACCATCGCCATCGCGGGTTCGACTTCCTCGAACAGTTCGTCTTCTCCCATCATCAGCGCGTCTTCTTCATCGAAGGCGACGGTCTGGATATCCTTTGGCTTGGCGATAATCGAGCCAATGGCGAACTTGGCCCTTTCGCTTTCGGCCTCAAAAGCGATGTCATTGACCAGCGTGCCGGCAATGGCGCGATCCATGACGGAGGCGGCGAGCAGTGTTTGATCGGCGCCGGGTTCGACGACGGCGCGACCGCTGATCTGATCGAGCGTTGCGTCAGCGAGTTCACGGGCGCGTTCGAGCCGTGTGCCCTGCTGGTCACAGGCCGCAAGCACGAGTAGACTGGCCAAAGCAGCACCAGCGGCGAGTCTCGTGGTTTTCATGGTCAAGTTCGGCAGCATGTCAGAATGTCCCCTTACAATTGCCAACGTAGCCCCCAGCCACCTAAATTAACCGTGTGTTTAGATTATGACGAGGCCTCCCACATGTCCAATCCTTACATGCAGCCCGGTGTCGTTGTGCTTACCGGTGCGGGGATATCCGCCGAAAGCGGCCTCGGCACGTTCCGCGATGTCGATGGCATCTGGACCAAATACCCGCTGGAAGACCTTGCCACGCCGGAGGGGTTTGCCCGCAATCCCGCATTCGTGCAGGAATTCTACAATGCGCGACGGGCCCAGCTGAAGACGTCCGAGCCGAATGCAGCCCACCTGGCGCTGGCGCGACTGGAAGCGGCCATGCAGGCATCCGGGCGCCGGTTCACGCTGGTAACGCAGAATGTCGACCATCTGCATGAGCAGGCCGGCAGCCAGAATGTGCTGCACATGCATGGCGAGCTGTTGAAGGTTCGGTGCGAGGCCTGTGGGTCGGTCGTGAGATGGCCGGGCGATATCAGCGTGGCGACACCCTGCCCGATCTGTGAAGCCGTCGGCCTGATGCGTCCGCATGTTGTATGGTTCAGCGAAATGCCACTCTACATGGACGAGATCGAAGCGGACCTCGCGCGGGCCGACCTGTTTGTGTCAATCGGCACCAGTGGCAATGTCTACCCTGCCGCGGGCTTCGTTCAGATGGCGCGGCGGGCGGGCGCACGAACGCTGGAACTCAATCTCGAACCCTCTGACGGGGCGAACTTTTTCAACGCGGCGCGCTATGGCAAGGCGAGCGACGTCGTGCCGGACTGGACGAACGAATTGATGGCCCTGCTTTAGGCAAGGCCCGCATCGGGCCGCCGAACTATCGGGTGATAGATGCCTTCCGACACGGCCCAATCACGGACAAGGCCAGGCCATGCGTGCAGCGGATCGGCGTCGATGCCGCGCATGCCGAAGCCGTGGCCGCCATGCTCGAAAACATGAAGCAAGACTTTCGCCCCCGCCTTGCGGAAGGCGTCGTAGGCCATGAGCGCATTTTCCACCGGCACGACCTGATCGTTAGCCGCATGCAGGATGAAGACGGGCGGCGCATCTTCCGTGACCGCCGACCCGATGGAATATGTCGCGAGATCGCTCTCGGTTGGATCGGCACCGATCGTGTTCCTGCTGGTCGAGCCATGCGTATAGGGCTGAGACAAGGTGAAGACCGGGTACACCAGGACACTGGCGTCCGGCCGCGCCGACGAAGAGTCGGCGGCTTCCACCTGCGGATAGACGTCAGCTGCAAAGCGCGTGGTGAGCGAGCCCGCAAGATGGCCACCGGCCGAGAAGCCCATGACCATTACACGGGACGGGTCAACGCCTGTTTCCCGTGCCCGCGCACGGATGATGCGCATGGCGCGCTGGGCATCCCAAAGTGGCGTGTCTGGCCCGGCGGCCCAGCCCTGATGCGTCAGGCGATAGGAGAGGACGTGGACTGTCGTACCGCGCCGCGAGAACCAACGGTCGCCTTCGTAACCTTCCTTCTCAACGACGACGAGATTGTAGCCCCGCCGGGAATCAGCAGCAGCGCAGAACCATCAGGGTGTTCCGGCTTGAATACCGCCATGGCCGGATCGGTTATCTCGTATAGCGCCCGATCAGCGAGGCCATAGGCATTGTCCCGGCTGACATAATGCTGCTCCAGGCCGTCCGGCACGCCGCCGGGCGGGCCATCCGGCCAGAGGCGGATGGTTTCGTCGGGCTGGCGAGCAATGTCGACGAGCAACTCATCGCCATCCGCCACGGGTTTCGGATAGGAGATGATCAGCGAAAGCGGTGCGGTGCCTGTGTCGAGTCCCGGACGATCAATTCGAGCGCGAACGCGCCCGGCTGTTGGGCGTCGCTGCCGCCATCGACCTGTATCAGGCGGCGCGCAACGGCGCGCCCGACGTCCCGAATGAGCGAGCGAACCGTCGTCATGGGGGGCCAGATGCGTGCGGATATCGGTGTGTCATCGAAGCCGACAATCGACAGGTCCTCCGGAATCTGCAGGCCCGCCTTGCGGGCGAATCGAGCGCGGCGGGACTGGCTGGTTTCATCGTCTCCATGTCCCAGAGGGAGGGATCGAACGCACGCACAGACGGCGAATGGTCGGGATATCCACCGACCTGTTCCTGGCTGTCAATGATCTCGCCGCGACCTTCCGCTACGTCAGCAAAGACAGGGACATCATGCCGGTCGCGGTCCCATGGGCGCGCGCCGGCATTGGCCAGAACATAATGCTCGACATCCTTCGCCTGGAACGGCTTGAGGCCTTCGGGGCGGCCGATGGCACGGTCGGCTTCGACGATCCTGGCGCGCCCCATTGTGTAGCGCCCGAGAAGTGGCACGTCCCTGCCCCAGCGATCAACGGAGATATTGTCATCGGCGTAGAGATCGAGATCGCCTTCACCGCCAATCATGATCATGGGCAGCCCTTTGCCCGTAGAAGGACAAGCACGCATGACATTGCCGATGACGGTCATCTGCCCCGTCTGGACCGGCATCTCGCCCCATTCCAGTTCCTGGAGATTGAAGTGGATGGCGCATGCGTAGGACGATCCACGCCTGCGAGTATTCCCGGCGGGCCTGCGGAATCGTTCCGGTTCATACTTGAAAATGCCGCCCGACACGGCTTGCCCTCAAAGAAGGGATCGGCGATCTCGACTGGTGCCGTTACAGGTGTTCACGTCGCTTCGATCTCACAATCGGCAACGGTCAAGGCGACGGGTGTGAAAGACATCCGCGGGCACCTGATTGAAGCGGCACCCAGAACCGAAACCGCCAATGCGCCGGGCACGCTCTGAACCATCGCGAACCGATCAGCCGATCAGAAGTCTGACCGGGTCGCCGCCCATGGCGACTAGCCTAATCCTTCATCCGTTTCAAACGGTCCTCGGAATCGAATGCCCGCTTCAGGACGTCATGGGCGCTACGAAGATATGACTCTTTCTCGGTAACCGTGGCGCGCACCGTTTCGATATCGTGGATCAATTTGGAGGCGTGCCCATTCTTCAGTGCGAGCAGAAAGGTTTCGGGCTCGCCATGCTGGCCATCCAATGCCCGAAGCGACTCTTCGAGACGCGCGGCTTCAGCGCCAACCTGGTCACGACCCTGTTTCGCACGATGGAAATCCTGTTCTGCCTTTTGTCGCTTGAGCGACACGATTTTCTGCAAGTCTGGTTTACGTTTGGCCATGACGATCTCACATATGCTTGCGCACACTTTCCACAAAGTTGATGGCGGCAGCGACGGCGGCGAAGTGTTCGGGATGAATTTCGGCGTCAACATCCACAAGCTTGTAGATTGAACGCGTCGATGGCGGGTCCCGATATATCGGAATATTGTTGGCGATGGCGATTTCCCGGATTTTCGCGGCAAGGTGATCCATGCCCTTTGCGACGCAAACCGGTGCCAGATTGTCGTCAGGGTTCCACCGGAGCGCCACGGCATAATGCTGAGGGTTGACCATCACGACGGTCGCCTCTTTGATATTCTGCAGCTGCTGACCCTGCGTTATCCGCGCACCGGCCTGGCGCCGCTGTTGTTTCAACTGCGGATCGCCTTCACTCTGCTTCATCTCCTTCTTCATCTCTTCGCGAGACATTTTCAGCTTGTTCTCGTGAATGCGCCGCTGCAGCGGCAGGTCAAGGACTGCCAGAACGAGCTGAAACAGAAGAAACCACATGATCAGCTTGAGCGACTGGCTGAATGTGAACGACGCGAAATGGCCGAGTTCGATGGCACTACTGGCATAATAGTCCGTCGCCAGCTGGAACAGGAACACGACTGCAATGATACCGGCGAAGCCCAGTTTGACTGCGTCCTTGAGAAAGTCCGTCAGACCCTTCATCCCATAGCGCTTCTTCAGATTTTCGACCGGCGAGAGCTTCTTCATATCGATCTGGATTTTCTTGAAAGAAAACGAGATGGACCGCTGAATGATGAGCGCCGCGAGGACAACCGCTGCCAGAATCAAAAAGAGCAGGGCGAATTGCACCAGCAAACTCTGGATCCAGCTCTTGGTCTGGCCGCCACCTCCGGTGAACACGTCATTTGCATAGGCGTCGATATGGTAGAGAAATCCGGAGAAATCGTAGAATACCGTATTGCCGACAACCCCTTTCAGCAACACGCCCGCACCAAGGATGCCCGCGATCAAGGCGAACGCGTTCGCCTCCTTTGACTGCGCAACATCACCCTCTTCACGCGCCTGTTGGCGTTTGGTGTCGGTGGCGTCGAATTCCTTTTCAGCACTATCGGGTTCCTGATCGGCCATGCGCTACCCTACATCCATCCCACGATCTGAATGACGCGGGCTTTCCATACAACCAGCAGTCCGACGACTGACAAGGCCAGCAAGATCGTGCCGCCTCCGATCATGAGCGGCGCCCCGACAAAAGCGACCATCAGCTGCGGCAGAGCCTTGTTGATGAAGCCAAGGCAGATGTTGTAGAGCAAATTGACGGCGACGAATGGCCAAGCCAGCAGGACCGCAAAGCCCACGGCCGAGAAACTGCGCTCAATCAGCAGGTCCCATTCGAGGGCCGACAACGCGCCGACGGGTACATCGTTATACAGGCGCATCAGCGACGCGATGGCATTCAGGTGGAAATCAGCCGTCAGCAGAATTGCAGTGCCTGCCATTGAAAGCATGCTGCCCGTGAGACTTTGGGCTTCGCGCTCCAGGGCGATGCCGAGAAGCTGCGACAGACCGATCGACTGTGAAATGATCGTGCCGGCGATGCTGAGCATCCATACGGACACGCGCAAGATCGCCCCAAGGCAGAAGCCGATCGTTAGCTCGCTCAGCAGCAGCGCAATGTAACCGTGCAAAGACGCCAGCGACGGAATAGCGACGACACCTGTACTGGCCATCGACATGGCGATGGCGAGCAGGATCATGAGGCGCAATTGCACCGGCACTACCTGTTCGCCGATTCCCGGCATGAAAAAGATCACGAAGGACAGCCGCGCCACGACCAAAAGGAACATCGCCAGCAGGGGCGCCAGCTGACCCGCCAGTGACGCGAGGTCGGCCATTAGACAACGCCGATAATATACGGCTTGGTCTTTGCTGTTATTTCTTCGTAGGCCAGAACCGAATTGCGAATGCCTTTACTAGCGAGGACTGTCTGCAGGAAGCGTCGGCGACGTGACGATGTCGCCACGGACGCGATCACGCCCTTCTTCGCAGCATCGTTCAGTTTGGACTGCACTTCATTAGTCAACTCGCCAAACATTTCCGGCGGCAGCGCGATATCGCTGCTGCCATTCTCATTGTTGACCTCATATTGGGTAAACTTCTGTTCCCAGGCCGTGGACAGTTGAACCAAAGGCAGGCGACCCTGATCGTCCTGAAGCCGGTCCACGATCTGGAATGCGAGACGCTGGCGCACAAGCTCGACGATCCTTGGCAGACCCGGCGATGAGACTTTGACTTCGGCAATCGCCTCGATGATCAGGAACAGATTGCGGATCGAAACGCGCTCCTCGAGCAGCAATCGCGCGACCGACAAGAGCATTTCAGGCGTGACTTTCGCCGGGATATACTCATCTAGGAAGCGGCGGTTAGCGGCAGCCCGGTCACTGTCGCTGACGGTCGTCAACGCATCGAGCGTTTCGAGCATGACCATTCGTGTAAAGATGAGTGAAAAGTTGGACTGGATCACTTCGAGCATGTGGGTGGCGAGAACCTCAATCGGCTCGACCACCGGAATGCCAGCTGCGGCCAGTTCCTGCTTCTTGCTGTTGGGCAACCACCGGGCGGCAGCCTTGTAGACGGGCTCCTTTACCTTCTCGCCTTGCAGCTGTGGTGACTGGTCGTCTTCCATGAGCGCGAGGATCGAGCCCGGACGCAGCAAGCCAGAGTCAAGTCGAACGCCCTGGATACGGATCCGGTATTCGTTCCGCTTTAATGTCGGATTATCCGTCATCCGGATCGCGGGCAGGACGAACCCGTATTCTTCCGCGATGTAGCGACGGATCTTGTGAATCCGACTCTCGAACCCGTTTTCGCCGAGTAGAACGAGGTTGACCAGATCTGGGGCAACTTCGAGGTGGATTTCGTCGGAATGGATGGAATCGCCGAATTTCACAGGCTCGTCGACAGTCAGCTCCGGCACTTTTTCGGCTTCCGCATCGGCCTCACGGCTTTTCCGGCGCACAAGGACTGAAGCCGTGGCAAAACCTGCAGACGCGAGCATGAATGGCACGAAAGGAAGCCCCGGAAACAACGCAAACACGAACAGGATTCCGGCGACGATCATCAAGGCGGCCACGTTGCTGCCGAGCTGGGCCACAAGTGCGAGGTCGATGGCGCCTTCCTCACGTCCCTTGGACAGGAGTAGCGCGGACGCCACAGACACGATGACGGCGGGCACCTGCGAGACAAGTCCGTCACCGACTGTGAGAATGGAGTAATTGCTCAGGGCTTCGGAGAAGCTGAGGTGATGGACGGAAAGCCCAATCGCGATTCCCGCAACCAGGTTCAGAGCCGTAATCATCAGGCCGGCGATCGCGTCACCCTTGACGAATTTCGATGCACCATCGAGCGAGCCGAGGAACGCGGCTTCTTCCTGTTCCGTCTGGCGACGTTTCTTCGCCTCCTCGTGCGTGATGGCGCCGACAGCAAGGTCGGAGTCGATCGCAAGCTGTTTACCCGGCATGGCATCGAGCGCAAACCGCGCGCCCACTTCGGCCATACGACCGGCACCCTTGGTGATAACCATGAAGTTGACGATCACGAGAACGCTGAACACGACCAGACCAACGAAAAGGTTGCCGCCCATGATGAACATGGCGAAGCCTTCGATGACGCCGCCGGCAGCCTGTGTTCCCGTATGGCCTTCGCCGATGATCAGCTTCGTCGAGGAGACGTTAAGCGCCAATCGCAGGATCAGGGACGCGAGGAGCACGCTTGGAAAGGACGAAAAATCCAGCGGCCGTTCGATGAACACCGCGGTGGCAAAGATCAGGATTGCGAAGGCGAACGACATGGTCAGGCCGACATCCATCACCCATGCGGGGATCGGCAGGATCATCACAAGGATAACCATCATCAAGCCGATGGCCAGGAGCGACGTGGGCCGGGCCAGGCCGAAGTTCTTGGGTGTCTGCACAGGGCGACCTATCGGGAAATGAGAGGTAATACCGAATTATTGAACAGGTCTAAGCAGATCCTGGTCATGTATCCGAGCGAAATGAAAAATACGATTATGACCGCCAGGATCTTTGGGATGAAGGTCAGAGTGACTTCCTGGATAGACGTCAGTGCCTGCAACAGGCCGATAGCGAAGCCAACGACCAGCGTACACGCCAGAATAGGCATAGCCATCATCGCCGCTGCCCAGATATGGGCGCGCAATACCTCGAAGATTTCTGCTTCGGACATAACGACCCCCAGGGCTTAAACGGGCATTCTCAGCAGTTCCTGATAGGCTTCGACGACCTTGTTCCGGATGGTGACAGCGGCATCGAGCATCAGTTCGGCGTTTGCCAGCGCTGCCACCATGGCATGGGGATCCGCCCCGGAAACGGCCGTTTGCATTGCGGTATTTTCCGCCTGCTGAAGGGCGGCCCTGAAATCCGATACGCCCTCGGCGACGACGTTCTTGTCAGCGTCCGTCTTTCCCACAACCTTGGCAGTGTCCGCGGGCCGCGTGGTATTCAGAGCCGTGTAGGCATTGAAACTTACTGTAGACATGACTTCACTTTGCCTCTCTAGCGACGCAGAATATCAAGCAGAGACGTGTACATCGAACGCGCCTGCTGGAACGCGTTGAGGTTGGCTTCATAGGTGCGATTGGCGCCCCGAAGGTCGGCCATTTCCATGATCAGAGACACGTTCGACATTGTCACATAGCCGTCCTGGTCGGCCATGGGGTGCGACGGGTTATAGTCGCGCTGCCCCGGAGACTCGTCGAGTATTTGCTTCATCGCCGCGAATTGATCGGCCGAGGTGCCCTGCGGCTCGATGAGGAGCATTTTTTTCTTGTAGCCAGGCGTATCGACATTGGAGATGTTCTCGGCAGCAACGATAATTCGTTGCGACTCAAGCTGCATCCCGGAGACGGCTTGCTGCATAATTGCCTTGAGAGGATTCATGGTCGTCTTCCCTTAGCTTCCCTTGCCCATCGCGGTACGCAACAGGTTGATCGATTTCGTATAGACAGTCAGTGCGAGCTGGTGCTGGCTCATGGCATCGGCCGAATTGAGCATTTCCGCTTCAAGACTGACAGTGTTGCCATTCGGCGCGCCGTTCGTATCCGTCTCAACTGTTCGAAACGGCGTCGACATTGCGTCGGGGGAGGAACCTGACGTCGCGCGCGCCATGTAACTTTCGAAAGACTCAAGTTTGGCGGCCTTGTAGCCGGGCACATCGGCATGCGCGATGTTGGTCGCACTTACCTTTTGGCTTTCTGCCGCGTGGCGCGCCATGGCGCCGAGAATCTGAAACATTGGTAGTTCGGATATCATGGCCGATTCACTTTGGTTAACCGCATCACAAGGTTTGGTAATATATGTTAAAGAAAGGGTTAATTAGGTGTGAAGGACTGTGTCCATGCAGATGAAGGCGGCCGCCTCATCATTGAAGCTGTTCAGGCTCTGGGGCACCGTCATTGATGTGGCGCCAGGCGTAATCAAGATCGCCGGAATCAGCGAACTCGCTGGTGTTGGAAATGAAATTGTCATCGAAAAGCAAGGCACTACTGTTCTGGGGGAGATCCTGACCGTGTCTGGCGACAGTGTGACGGCGCTGCTGTTTTCACCCTGCGACATGCTTCGGATCGGCGATCCCGTACAGATTGAACAGGAAGCCAGAATCGAGCCCGGCGACCATTGGCTGGGACAGATCGTTAACTACCGCGGCGATATCGCAAGCGGAGACAGCGCATCACCAATGAAGCGCGCGACACCGCGCAGGCTGCTGGCGGCACCCCTGCCCGCCCACGCCCGCCGGGGAATCGGACCACGCCTCGCGTCCGGATGGATGGTGACCGATACAGTACTGCCCATCTGTCGCGGACAGCGACTCGGATTGTTCGCAGGGTCGGGCGTGGGGAAATCCACATTTCTCGGATCACTGGCCGCCGGAATGGAGGCCGACCGGGTCGTCATCGCCCTGATCGGCGAACGTAGCCGAGAGGTGAACGAGTTTGTACGCAACGTTCTTCCCGAATCGATCATGTCGAAGACGGTCGTTGTCGCCGCAACCGCCAGCGAACCGCCCGGTGCCAAGAAACGCGCTGCCTATTGCGCCATGGCGGCCGCAGAGCATTTCCGGGATCAGGGCCTGAACGTGCTGTTCCTGTTCGATTCGATCACCCGGTTCGCCGAGGCGCATCGTGAAACTGCCCTTCTCGCGGGAGAAACGCCCGCCCTTAATGCCTTCCCGCCATCAACCGTCCGCGTCGTCTCCGAACTGGCAGAGCGGACCGGGCCCGGCACCGACGGCAAGGGCGACATCACGGCGATCTATTCCGTACTCGTGGCCGGATCCGATATGGAAGAGCCTGTCGCTGACATGATCCGCGGCATACTGGATGGCCACATCATCCTGGCCCGTGACATCGCGGAACGCGGCCGCTATCCGGCGATCGATATCCTGCGCAGCGTCTCGCGCAGCCTGCCGCATGCGGCGACCGACGACGAGAACGCGCTCATTCGGGAATGCCGCCGGATGTTTGCCCTGTACGAAGAGATTGCTCCCATGTTGCGGGCAAACCTCTACGAATTCGGCAAGGATGCCGAAGCAGACAGGGCGATCGCGCTGTATTCGCTGCTGGACCGCTATGCCGGGACCCCCAATGGCCTGGGCATCGAGGCCGCGTTTGATCGGCTTCGCGAAATACTTCGCACCGAAAGGAGCCTGGCTGCACAGGCATTGCCGGCGACGCCGATAGACCCATAATTACAGCAGGCTGAGGAACAGGTTCTGGCTGCCCTGACTGCCAAGCCCATTGCTCAAGAGTGTAAGCGCTGCCGATGCAGGCGAATAGCTTGATGCATTTTGTGAGATGGCCGACATGGCGTGAAATCTCTGGATGACTTGTTCGACATTCTCGGGCGACGTCAGCTCTGACATCTCTCGAATTCCCAACGTGCTCTGAAGGCGCTCCTTAAGGATGACTGCCTGACGCTCAAGCGGCAGCTTGCGGATATCCGTCGGCAAGTTGGTCGCACCCTCAAGCAGGGTTCGCGTAGGCACATCGCCGAGGATCCGATAAAGTATCGTGGTTTCGCTCGCCCCGGTTCCAGCTATCGCGCCGATACCCGACTTGTAGTTGAGGCTGAGCCGCATGTTGTCGTCGACTTCGCCTACGGCCGCCTGAAAGGATTTGGCTTCAAAGTCTTCCGCCATACGCGATAGCGCCCCCGGGGACAGGGATATCTTCCCGTCCACGACATCCAGCGCCTTGGCGAACGCGGTGTATTTCGAATTGTTGAGGCGCGCGAGAAACGTGCTCTCAGGATCGGTCGATTCTTCGAGCACTTTGTCGATGAAACCGCGCTTCCACTCTTCACCGCCAAGATCGAAAGATGTGAGTACGACGCGAAGCAGGCGCCGGTCATCGAGAAAGCTTTCGACAGCAACAGGTTCGGAAAACTTGTCTACGAGATAGTCACGGTCGAGCCGAACCTGCGGCGACTTGGAATAGCTTTCCAACTGGCGGTCATAAGTCGCCTCGAGGAATTTCCACCCACCACTGCCGGACAGGGGTATGACGGGTTGAAACATCCGTCAGGCCACTTTCGTGTCAATCGCGGGCGCGACGGTTTTGCTGGCCCGGGCCAGCAGCTGGTCTTCGATCACCAGTATCTGCCTGAGATGGCAAAGTGCGGAGTAATAATTGTTCCGGCTGATCATCGAACGCAGCGTCGGAATCAGTTCCGGGTCGATCGACTTGAAGACGTCGAGCAGCTTGGCGCACTCTTCATCAATTGCCGGCAATGTCCCGAACTCTTCGAGATCGCCGGTAATCAACAACTGGACAGCGTAGTAGATCTGCTTGCACGGCGTATTGACGTCTTCCGGCCGGAGCGCGTCACGGCACCGCAGCACCCTGACATCACTGTCCGTGATACGGATCCGGGCGGGCTTGTCGCCATTCTCGAGAACGGCGCCATTCACGATGAAGCGTTCCCCGGGAGCGATTTTCAGTACGAGTCCAGACATCAGGCAGCCTCCCCTTGCAATTCGGGTTTAGCCGAGCCGGCCAGTCCCGCAATGATGGGTTTGTTGACCTCGATCAGGTCGGCGATATCGCCTTCACCTGAGAGAATCTGCATGCTGGTTTTCTGCACGAATTTCGAAAGCTGAAGGAGGCGGGCCTTGAGATCATCCGGCAGTGCATTCGCCGGGCTCATCAGGTCGGTTGCGAGCAGCGTCCACAATTGCTGATTTCGGTAGATCGCATCGGCCTTGGCAGCGGGTGTCGGAGACTCAGACCGAGCGACATCTTCAAGCGCATCAGTGATCTGAACAAAGAGTGCATGCTCGATACCCTTGTCGCTACCTGTGCGCTGCTGGATCTGACCGTAAGCCTTGTATGCCAAATTATGCAAAACGCCCTCCTAGCGACAAAGAAAAAATGGCCCGGGCGCATCATGCGTCCGGGCCACCGACTAGTATTAGCGGAACAGTGACAGCAGTGCCTGCGGTCCCTGGTTAGCAATCGACAGCGCCTGGACGCCGAGCTGTTGTTGAACCTGCAAAGCCTGCAGTTTCGCCGAAGCAGCTTCCATGTCAGCGTCCGTCAGACCGCCGATGCCCGTGGTCATGGCATCGATCAGCGTATTGACAAACTCACCCTGGCTTTCGATCCGCTTTTGCGACGAACCGAGACCGGCAGCAGCATCAATCGACGTTTGCAGCAGGCCTTCGATCGCCGTCAGAGCAGCGGTTGCACCAGCATCCGTCGTGACGTCAACCGTAGCAAGATTGCCAAGGCCACCTGTGGTCGTACCGGCTGTACCACCTGTCGTCGCAGTCGCCGTCACCGCAAGAGCGGCAGCGGAGTCGTTAGTGATCGTGATGACACCATCGGCGCGGGAGACGGAATAGTTCGTTTCACCGGTGGCCGAAAGGAAGTTTGCCATTTGTGTTGTCAGGTTTGCTGCAACCGAAGCGGCGCTGTCGTCAGCACCGGCAACGTACTCAAATGTACGCTGGCCAAGTGTGTTGTTGGTTGCCGTATCGTCCAGAACGAGGCGATAGCTGTTGCCCGAGGCAACAGAAGCGATCGTGACGTCCAGAGTGCCCGCTGCTCCAGCAGACGTTGCCGTACCCGAGTTGACGCCCGAGGCGATAATCGTTTGATCCGCATTTGCGCCCGCGCCGAAAGTGGCAGGCGTAGACGAGTTGCTGATCGACAGGTCCCGACGCTCAACGGCGATGGATGATGCCGTAACCGTGCCACTGGACGAACGGTCCAGCGAGGAAAGGAAGTTCACGTCAGCCGACGAGCTGCCGTCGAGCAGGTTGAGTCCGTTGAACTGCGCTGCACCAACATAAGCCTGAATGCCCTTGGTCAGCCCATCGATGTCGGTCTGGATCTTCGTCCGGTCAACGTTGCCTTGCTGAGCCGACACAATCAGGTTTTTGATTTCCTGAAGGTTTTCGGTGACGGCCTCGGCAGACGAACGGGCAACACCAACAGTGGACGAACCAAGATTCAGTGAGTCGGAAATCGTCTTGAAGCTTTCAACGTCGGTCGACATGACCGTCGAGATAGCCCAGATCGAAGCGTTGTCCTTGGCGGACGATACTTTCTTGCCGGTCGAAATCTCGTTCTGAACAGTCGAGAGATCTCTGTTGATGCTGCGAAGAGTGTCGAGCGCGACCATGGCGCTGTTATTGGTAAGAATACTGGACACAGTTTGGTACCTCTGAATTTTTTCGCCACGACATGGTCGTGGAAATGATCAAACACGCGTCATCCTGACAGCGGAAAAACCGCCAACCCATCTTGGTTGTTAAGGTAACCCTTAGGTGTCCATTGTGAAGATTGCGTTAACCGGTCAGGCTTTTCTGCGGAACTGCCCGGTAACCTCCGTGAAAGGAATTTTACTTCCGTTTTGGGCGTACGACCCGACGTATGCACTGCCATGCATGGACTCGAGTCTGTCGATGGCATGACGCAGGCCATTTCGAATCGCCTCGAAATGCGCGGAGTTCTCTTTGGAGAGACGCACAATCTGCTCCATGTCTGCGCGGTGTTCGACAGGAAGGAAATTGGGTTCCCGGTTCTCGAGGAAGGCCTCGATATCCTGCATCGCTTCCATCTTGACGGGCAGAAGGTCGGCAGCCTCCCGGGCTCGCCCGGTAAGCAGCAGGTCCTTTTCGCTGAGCAGGATATCTCTCAGCCGCGCTGTTTGGGCCCTAAGCTCTGGATTATTCATGATATTTTGTCCACTCGCGGTTGAGGCGCGCGGGCGGCATCGAATTTGACCGCATCGGCGAGACCAAGCGGATGAGACGCGGCAATATCTTTCGCGACCGCCTCGACCACATACCTGGAAAACGCAGAGGCCGCTTCTCCGCCACCCTGGGAGAAGGCTTTCTCCAAACCGGCATGGGTCAGCATTTCGGCCCAGAGCATCTGTTCGAACCTTTGGCCAATGTCGGCGGCCTCGGCGTTCGCGAGATTGGCAACCGGCCGGTTCTCGGGCGCCAAAGCCTGCGCGCTGATGGCGGGGAAAGACACTGGTCCTGTCATTTAACACTCCGCAGTCAAACAAAATTTAAGAAGTGAACGAAATCGCTTCGAATATTAACGTACTTTTTACGCGACGTGGTTTTTATTCGGTTAACGCTTAACTCATCAGGCAAATAATGGCATTCACCCTCGAGACGATTTTTTCCAGTCGGCCAGCGCGAGAGCCGTCGGAATCCGGCAGCCGGCCTCCGACGCCA
>Ga0105054_10000535_pt1 | contig 60032 bp, 63 predicted proteins | sample BON02_FD_78091 | JGI IMG/M metagenome (GOLD analysis project Ga0105054, IMG submission 78091) | Freshwater microbial communities from Lake Bonney liftoff mats and glacier meltwater in Antarctica - BON-02 (megahit assembly) | ecosystem: Environmental > Aquatic > Freshwater > Ice > Glacier...
CAATGTTACTCGTTTCCATGGCGGTGTATCTCCTTCGGTTGGGTTGCTGTCTCACAACAACAAAACAACCAGATACGCCGCCAACCTTCAAACCGCTCAAACACCAGATTCAGTCATAGCTCCAGGCGCTCGGCCTGTCGGCGGATATTGTCCCGGTTGGTGCCGGCGAACTGAATTCCGCCGTCCATACGGCGATTGCGTCCGGGCCCGATGCCTTGATTGTATGGGGCGGTGACGGGTCTGTGGCCTGCGCCCTGTCGGCCAGCGGTCCGTCCGGTCCCCCCGTGCTCGCGCTGCCGGGCGGCACCATGAACCTGGTTCACAAGCGCCTGCACGGCGAGGAAATGGACTGGAAAAAGATAATGGGCAGCGCGCTGCGCGCGCCAGCGCCCGAGCCCTTCTCTGCCGGGTGTGTCTCGGAACACATGTTCTTCGTGGCCGCCATGATGGGGCAGATGACAGCGCTCGCCGAGTCGCGTGAAGCGGCCCGGCACGGCCAGTTGCTCGAGGCCGCTCAACTGGCGATCAATTCGGACGCACTCACGCTCGACCGGCGTCTGCGTCTCGAGTCCGTGCACGCATCGGGAAACCAGACATTCGACGCGGTTGCCGCTGCGGTCGTGATTGGCGGTGGTTCAGCACCCCGGCTCAAGGTTGCCGCGATCCATCCGCAGACGACATTCGACTGGATGGCCATAGCCGTGGACGCCCTGGCGAATGGCTGGCGCGACGCGGACTCGATCGAGATCGACGAGACGAAGACCGTTTTGATTACGGACGTTGACGGGATTGAATTTGCGGCAACCGTTGATGGCGAGACCGTCACCATGCCGAGTGGCACGATTATCAGCCTCAAACGCCATGCCGCGAACGTCCTGCGCGCCCGGCCCACGTGATGCGCATTGTCCAGCTGGCAGATCTGCACTTCGGAACCGAGGACCCGCGCGCTATCGATGCGGCCGCATCGCGGATAAGCGTACTTGAGCCGGATGTGATCGTGGTCAGCGGTGACATGACCCAGCGCGGCAAGTACCGCGAATTCCAGGCCGCCCGCGACTGGATCGATACCCTGGCCCGGCCGACCCTGATCGTTCCGGGAAACCATGACACGCCGCTGCTGAACGTGCTGTCGCGCGCGCGTCGGCCGTTCCAGCGCCACCATTCCTATTTCCCCGTCCGAAGCGACATGCTCCAGATCGGGGGTGTCAGCATTGACGGCTTGAACACGGCGCGGGGGTGGCAGGCGCGGTCGAACTGGGCGGAAGGTTCAGTCCGCCTTGATCATCTCGCCGATATTGTCTCCCGCGATGCGCCAGCTGATTCGCTCCGCATGCTCGCCTGCCACCATCCCTTCCGGTCCCCGACAGATGCACCGCTCAGGACGCGCACCCGGCGCGGCGCGCTGGCCAGCGAAATGCTGGCCGCCAGCGATATCGCGGTTCTCCTGACCGGACACGTGCACACGCCCCACGCCGAACTGATCCGCGAAGCAACCGGCAACTATATCGCGATCTCGGCCGGCACACTTTCTACACGCCTTCGCAACGCGCTTCCGGCCCTCAACAGCCTGAATGTGACCACATCTGGGGTCTCGGTCGAGACGCATGATTTCGACGGCATGGTGTTCAAGGCCCGGCCATTGGGGCGGTGGCGGACGTCCGACCTCCTGCCTCACGCGCCCACGCGAAGCGCAACCATTTCGCCGTTTAAACGGGCCTCGCAACCGCAAGACTAGGGAGTTTCGCGTATTTCCAGCGGATTCCTTTTGTCAGTATGAAAAACAGCGCCCGCTAAGCCGTTGATTGGACGCGAATGACCAACAACAAGGAGCTCAGAATGAACACCAAGACCGCTACAAGTGCCGCGCTCAAATCAGAGATCAATGACGATGTCGACGCCCTGAAGGGCGATATTGCCGCCCTGCGTGACGACCTTCGCGAAGTCGTTAAGGATATGCGCAGCCTCGCAACCGTACGCGCTCAGAAAGGCGTGGAAAAAGGGACTGAACTGGCCAGGAGGGCCGGCAGCGAAGTGGAAGAGGCCAAGGATGCCGTCGAGACGCGCATCCGCGAAAACCCGCTGACCGCTATCGGTATCGCTTTCGGCGCTGGGCTCGTCCTCGCGATGCTCCGCCGGAACTAAGCCTCAATGGACACGACGAAACTTCGTCTCTTCGCGGCAGTCGCCGGGATCGTCTTCGGTCTCGGCGGCGTGTTTGCGCTTGCAGTCGCTTCAACGCTCGCACTTGCCAGCATGATGGGCATTGTCGGTGCCAGCTTCACCGTGGCGGCGCTGCTGCTGTCGGCCGCCTGCGCCTGCCTCTATCTCTTTCTCCAGCCCCAGCGCTCTTCGTCGGAGGAAGTGGACAATATCGAGGACGCGGCCGCTGATGCCCTGGCAGACCTGCCATTCGACGCGATAAAGTCGATCATTGAAAAGCGCCCGCTCACCGTGGCAGCGCTGGCAATGGTTGCGGGTTACTCCCTTGTGCGCGATCCTGCAGGTGTGGCGCGCCACGCCCAGCGTTTCATGCTAGGATTGCTATGAGATAGATGAGACGTCCCGACAGGAAATTCATGCACCCTGCCATTCTGATTGTTTCCGCCCTCACGGCGGGTGCGGCGCTCGCGCGCAAACTCCTCTCGGGCGAAGTCGCCAGCCGCAAGAACAAGGCGATTGAGGCCGCCGCCCAGGAGGCGCGCATCCGCATCCGGCGCGAAGCCCATAAATTCCTGAAAACGAGTTTCCGCCACTTTGCCATCGCCACGGGCGTGAAAGCGGCCATCCTCGCCACGCTCTGGATCGTCTGGCGCGCGCATGGCCTCAGCGACAAGGCGATTTCCATCTCCGTCGGCACCGCGCTCGTCGTCTTCCTGATCCGAGACGCCTGGGTCGTTTCCCCGACCGCCCGCTATGTGATAAGTTCGATGCTGCGCAATGGCTGGCATCCCCTGCGCGCCTTGCGCGAAACCGTTGCGGCGCTCGTGTTCGAGCAAGTGCTGGCAGAAGCCCAATCCCAGCCCCAGCCGCGATCCCACAAATTGCTCATCTCACTTGCCGGCCATGATCGCGAGACCCTGCACAAGGAAGTCGCCGAAGCGGTGGCCGACATTGCCCGCCAGACCTCATGGAACGATCTCAAGCCCTATATTTTCGGCGCCGTCGCCAAGACCGTGTCGATCATGGCCATCTACGGTATAATGGTCGCCGTGCTCGTCTCCCGTCTGCCCTGAGCGAAGTCTGGAGCGGGTGAAGGGAATCGAACCCTCGTCACTTGCTTGGGAAGCAAAAGCTCTACCATTGAGCTACACCCGCGTGCCGCGCTCATTTGAGCCGGAAAACACGCCCGCGCAAGACCCGTTGCCATTGCCGCTGGCGATTCGCCGCCGTCCGGCGTAGAAGGCGGCTCATGAACGGATTTTTACTCGTAGCAGCAGGCGGCGCCCTCGGCGCCATGCTCCGGCACAGCGTCGGATTTGCCGCCGTGCGCATGCCCCTGGGCGGCGCGGCGGGCGCGACCCTGATCGTCAATATTGTCGGCAGCGCCCTGATGGGCGTGTTGATGGCCTGGCTGATGCACCGGCAGGGCCCGTCGCAAGGCGCATGGCTGATGTTCCTCGGCACCGGCCTGCTCGGCGGATTCACCACATTCTCCGCCTTTTCACGCGAAGTCGTCATCATGATGGAATCCGGCGCTTACATGCGCGCGCTCAGCTATGCGCTCGTCTCTTTCACCGTCTCGGTCCTAGCGCTGATGGCGGCGCTTTACATTACACGGAAGGTGCTCGCATGAGCGGCCAGATCATTACCGAAACCGTTACCGACAAGGAAGAAGGCACGCGCCTCGACCGCTGGATCAAGCGCCGCGTGCCGGTCACGCAGGGCCAGGTCGAGAAATGGCTGCGCACCGGCCAGGTCCGCGTCGATGGCGGCCGCGCCAAGGCAAACATGCGGCTGTCGGAGGGCATGGCCGTGCGCCTGCCAATCCTTGACGGCGAAGCCCCGCGCCAGCGCGACCCGGCGGCGAATGCCACGCAAAAGGACCGCGACTTCCTAAAAGACCTTATCATCTACGAAGACGACGAGATGATTGCCTTCAACAAGCCTGCCGGCATTGCCGTGCAGGGCGGGTCGGGGCAGGGGCGCCATATCGACGGCATGTTGCCTGCTTTGTCCGAAGGCCAGCACCGCCCGGTTCTCGTCCACCGGCTCGACAAGGATACGTCCGGCGTCCTGCTCGTCGCCAAATACCCCGCCGCTGCCGCGCGCCTGGGTGACCTGTTCCGGGGCCGTGAAATGGACAAAGTCTATTGGGCCGTTACCGTCGGCGTGCCCAACCCGCCCTTCGGCCAGATCCGCTGTTGGATGGTCAAGGGCGTGCCCGACGACCGCGAGGAAAGCGGCTGGCGTCCGGTCAATCCGAAAATCAAGCACCGCGACGCCGACCGTGAGCGGATGATCCGCAGCTCACAGGGTATCGAAGGTGCCAAGCATTCGATCACCGACTATGCCGTCATCTCGACGGCCGGGCAGAAGGCCGCCTGGGTCGCCCTCAAGCCGCTGACAGGCCGCATGCACCAGCTGCGCTTCCACATGCTGGAAATGGACACGTCGATCCTCGGGGACTTCAAATACAAGAGCCGCCGCGAAGTGCCCAACGGCCTCGCCCATGGCATGCACCTGCACGCCCGCGCGCTGATCGTCCCGCGCGAACATGGCAAGCCGCTCAGCATCGTCGCGCCACTGTCGCCGCACATGAAAGAGACGTTCGAAACCCTCGGCTTCCTCGAACAGGAGGCGGGCAAGAACCCGCTGGCGCCTTTCGTCTGATGCTGAAACTCGCGATCTGGGACATGGACGGCACCATCGTCGACAGCCGTGACGTCATCCTGGCGGCGATGACCCGCGCCTTCGAGACCTGCGATCTCGCCCCGCCAGCGCATGACGAGACGCGCAAAATTGTCGGCCTCAGCCTGCATGATGGCTGCCGCATCCTCGCGCCGGACGACATCTCTGACGGCAAGCTGGACGATCTCGTCGGTGCCTATCGCGATGCCTTCATCCTGCGCCGCACCGAGCCCGGCTTCCTCGAGCCGCTCTATGACGGCGCGATGGAAACGCTGCAGCAGCTGCGCGATGACAACTGGCTGATCGCCATGGCTACGGGCAAGTCGCATCGCGGCATCCGGGCCATTTTCGAGATGCACCCGCTCGAATCCTATTTCGATACAATCTGGTGCGCCGATGACGGCCCCGGCAAGCCACACCCGTTCATGGTCGAACAGGCCATGGGCGCGCTGGGCGCAGAGCCGCATCAGAGCCTGATGATCGGCGATGCCATCCACGACGTCAACATGGGCAACGCTGCCGGTGTGCGTACACTGGGCGTCAGCTGGGGCTTCGGCACAGCCGGAGAACTCGAAGCGGTCGGGGCCCACGAGGTTCACCTCTCGTTTGCCACGCTGCAGGAAAGCCTCGCCCGGTTCGGTCTGAACCCCGGGAACTGATGCCTGCCCGCCGCGGTGGACCGGTATGGAAAAGCGCAAAACAAAAAACAGACAGCTCGTGTCTTGGAAGTTTGAAGCCTGTGTCGTCGCCGCCGGTGCGATCATGCTTGGCGTCTTCCTGGCGTTCATAATGCTTCGAGAGGCCGAGGCAGGCCCAGCGCCGATCAATCACTTTATCCAGTCGGACTGTGATGTCTTTGATCGCAACTTCAAGGTGGGCAGAGAGACTTGTGATGTCGGGCCCACCGCCCAGAAAATCTGCCTGCGCAGTTCACCACTGGAAAAAGAGATCCAGCGCGGCGAGATCCTGCCAGCTTATATACCGGCGCTCGGAGCAGAATTTCGCGTGATTGTCGAAACCAGCCTCAAGGACGAGACCCTCCGGATCGTTCGTTACGGCCAGACGCTAATCCTGCTGGAACCAGAGGCGCGCCGGGTTGAAGACGTCCTGCACCTGACTTCATGTCGGCCCAGAACTTCGCCACACAGCCAAAAGTCTGAAATGCCACTTGGAACTGCGCGCCAGCGGGCCTAAAGCCTGCGGCATGACAAGTTCCAACCAACCCAAACGCTTCTATAAGAAGGCCGGCATCGAACCCATCGACGGCGGCTGGACCGTGGCGCTCGATGGCCGCACCATAAAGACGCCGGGCCGCGCCGCGCTCACCCTGCCCAGCGAACGCCTCGCCAAGGCCGTCGCCGCCGAGTGGAACGCCCAGGAAGAGCATATCGATCTCCTGGCCATGCACCTCACCCGTCTCGCCAATGTCGCCATCGACCGCACGGAAGAGACGCGCGACGACATGGCCGACGAACTCGCCCGCTATTGCGAGACCGACCTGATCTGCCATATCGCCGAAACGCCCGACGAGCTCGCCGAGAGTGAGGAATCCCACTGGGCGCCGGTGCGCGACTGGGCCGGCGACACGCTCGGCGTCAACCTCGTCTCCGTGGTCGGCATCGTCGCCTCGCCCCAGCCAGACGCCTCGCTTAATGCGGCCCGCGACCACGCGCTCGGCCTCGACGTCTTCCGCCTCACCGGCCTCGTCTATGGCGCCGGCCTTTATGGCTCGGCCCTGCTCGCGCTGGCCGTGGAGCAGGAAGCGATGAGCGCCGAAGACGCCTATGAAGTCTCCCGCATCGATGAAGCCTGGCAGGCCGAACATTGGGGCGAAGACGCCGAAGCCAAGGCGGCGACAGAGAACAAGCGGCTGGAAGCCAAGGCCCTCGGCGTCTGGTTCCGCGCGCTGGCCTGATCCGGCCCGTTTCCCGCTTTTCGCAGCCGAATGCAGGATGAACATCGGCTTCAGCCCCGGTTCCTGCGCCCCATGTTTTCCTGCACCCATGATAAATCGCATCATGACCTTCCGAGTGGCTGCTGCAGCGTTTGCTGTACCGGCGCTCTTCGCTGCCCCTGCTGCCGCAGACCCGGTTCGCGGGGCGATCGTGCAATTCGAGCACAAGCTCGCCACCAACACGCCACTCACCCTCCAGGTCGGCCACAATAGTCGCGACCGGCGTGACACCCGCGATTATCGCGGCAGCTACCGCCTCAACCAGTGGCGCCAGTCCGAGCGTGAGGTCAGCAGCCTGCGCCGCGATGCGCTCCAGGCCTGCCGCCGCGCGGTGGCGAAACAGGCCTACCGCATCGGCTATCGCGACGTGGATTTCGACGATGACCGCCGCGTCCGCCAGACCGGCCCATACGACTTCCGCGTGCGCCTCGACGATGTCGAGTTCGAGGCCCGTCGCCGCGAGCGGGAAAGCGACGTGACCTGTTCAGTGCGGCGCGGCTATGTGGTGAATATCGAAGGTATCCCCGCTGCAGGCCACCGCGGCGACCAGAAAGCCCGGAATGATCATGGCCGCGGTAATTACGGCCATCGCGGCTACTGATATGGCATCTCGGACAAGGGCCCCGGTCTCCGGATCGGGGCCTTTTTCATGCCCGGTGCCCTGCCATCGCTGCCGCGCCGTCACCCATTGCCACACTTGCCATTGCTGATGGGCTGTTTATCAGTCTCGGCCACAGGTTTATGGCAGGGAGAGGCCCCGAATGCAGGACGTTATCGAAGCTCTGGAAGCACGCCGCGAAGCAGCCCGTCAGGGTGGCGGCGCCGCTCGGATCGAGAAGCAGCACGAAAAGGGCAAGCTGTCCGCCCGCGAACGCGTCGCCGTCCTGCTCGACGAGGACAGTTTCGAAGAATTCGATATGTTCGTGGAACATCGTTGCGCCGATTTCGGCATGCAGGACCAGAAAATCCCCGGTGACGGCGTCGTCACCGGCCAGGGCACCATAAATGGCCGCCTCGTCTACGTCTTCTCCAAGGACTTCACCGTCTTCGGCGGCAGCCTCAGCCGCGCCCATGCCGACAAGATCGTCAAGGTCCAGAAGATGGCCGTGCAGAACGGCGCGCCGGTTGTCGGCATCTTCGATGCCGGCGGCGCGCGCATCCAGGAGGGCGTTGATTCGCTCGCCGGTTATGCCGACATCTTCATGGAAAACGTCCTCTCCTCCGGCGTGATCCCGCAAATCTCCGTCATCATGGGTCCGTGCGCCGGCGGCGACGTCTATTCGCCCGCCCTGACAGACTTCATCTTCATGGTGAAGGACACGTCCTACATGTACGTCACCGGCCCTGACGTCGTGAAAACCGTCACCAATGAGGAGGTCACCCACGAGACCCTCGGCGGCGCCTCCGTCCATGCGGCCAAATCCGGCGTTGTCGACGGCGCCTTCGAGAATGATATCGAGGCGCTGACGCAAATGCGCCGCCTGATCGATTTCCTGCCGCTGTCAAACCGCGAAGACGCGCCCGTCCGCCCCGTGCATGACGAGATGGAGCGGACCGAGAACAGCCTCGACACGCTGATACCGCCAAACCCGAACACGCCCTATGATATGAAGGAACTGATCATGAAGGTTGCCGACGAAGGCGACTTCTTCGAGATCAGCCCGAATTTCGGCGCCAACATCATCTGCGGCTTTGGCCGTATCGAGGGCTCCACGGTCGGCTTCGTCGCCAACCAGCCGATGACGCTCGCCGGCGTGCTCGACATCGACGCCTCCCGCAAGGCGGCCCGCTTCGTGCGCTTCTGCGACTGTTTCAACATTCCCGTCGTCACCTTCGTCGACGTGCCGGGCTTCATGCCGGGCACCAAGCAGGAATATGGCGGCCTCATCAAGCATGGCGCCAAGCTCCTCTTCGCCTATGCAGAAGCCACCGTTCCCAAGGTTACCGTCATTACACGGAAAGCCTATGGCGGCGCCTATGACGTGATGAGTTCCAAACACCTGCGCGGCGACGTCAACTATGCCTGGCCCACAGCCGAGATCGCCGTGATGGGCGCCAAGGGCGCCGTCGAGATCATCTACCGCAAGGAGATGGGAAACCCGGAAAAGATCGCTGAGCTGACGAAGGAATACGAAGACAATTTTGCCAACCCTTATGTCGCCGCCCGCCGGGGCTATATCGACGACGTGATCATGCCCCACTCCACCCGCAAACGCATCGCCAAATCCCTGCGCGCCCTGCGCACCAAGCAGCTCGAAAACCCCTGGAAAAAGCACGACAACATTCCGCTTTAGGGGCAGGCGGTAGTTGGAGACTTCAGATGATGTCCGGGCGGGTCATCGGCGGCATATTCTTCACAGGCATGTCTGCTGTGGCGGCCATGATTTTCTATAGCCACACGTACACTAAGGGTGTTGGTGTTTCGCTATGAGGAATCGCCATCATCGCGCTAGCAGGTGCCCTTTTGGGTTCCGGCGCTTGGAAGCTTTGGCAGCTATTCTCAAAAAGCAATCGTAGGGTGGGTCGAGCGCAACGATACCCACCATTACCCGCCGCGCCCGTTTCGCGCACCCCAGCCGCATGACCCAAGTCGAGGACCTGCATCTCCGCCCCGCGCGCGCTGCTGACAGCGCGGACTGTTCCTCCCCCTGAAAGGGCGAGGCTAGGTGGGGGTCCACAACAGGTTCGCCGCTTCAAGCCACAGCTAGCGTTCGCCGCAGACCCTGCGCAGGCAGGGGTCCATGGATACCTGCCTGCGCAGGTATCGGCGGTGACTTGGTTGCCTTAACGGAAACGCGTCTGCGTTTCCACCTCACCCCCAACACCTCCCTTGCTCACCCTCAGGAAACCCTGCCTACATTCTTCCCATACACGCTCAACCCGCCGCCCACCGGCGCAAAGGAAGGAAACCCACCCATGGCCGAAGCCTATATCTGCGCCGCCGTGCGCACCGCCGGAGGCCGCCGCAATGGCCGCCTCTCGGGCATCCACGCAAATGACCTTGGTGCCCGCGCGCTCGACGCCGTCGTCGCCCGCGCCGGGATCGACCCCGCCGCCATCGAAGACGTCATCTTCGGCTGCGTCACGCAGGCGGGCGAACAGGCCGGCCAGGTCGCGCGCAATTGCGTGCTCGCCTCCGGCCTGCCCGACAGCGTTCCCGCCGTCACCATCGACCGCCAGTGCGGCTCGTCGCAACAGGCCATCCAGTTCGCTGCGCAGGCGGTCATGTCCGGCACGCAGGATGTCATCATCGCAGGCGGCGTCGAGTCGATGAGCCGCGCGCCGATGGGCTCGAACTTCCTGCCGGGCTCCGGCATCTCGCCCATCTCCGACCGCATCAAGGAAAAATACGGCATCAAGGGCTTCAGCCAGTTTGTCGGCGCCGAGATGGTTGCCAAGAAACATGGCTTCACTCGCGACCTCACCGATGCATTCGGCGTCGAGAGCCAGCGCCGCGCCGCAGCGGCCCATGCGGCCGGAGCCTTCAAGGATGAGATCGTGCCGGTTGAAATCATCACGCCCGAAGGCGAGATCGCCATGCATGATGCCGATGAAGGCATCCGCCCCGGCACCACGATGGAAGCCCTCGCCAGCCTCAAGACAATGGCCGAGGGCGGCATCCTCACCGCCGGCACCGCCAGCCAGATCTGCGACGGCGCCTCCGCCGTGCTCATCGCCTCGGCCGAGGCCGTCAAGCGCCATGGCCTCACGCCGCTCGCCCGCATCCACAATCTCACCGTCACCGCAGGCGATCCGGTCATCATGCTGGAAGAGCCGCTCTTCGCGACAGACCGCGCCCTGCAGCGCGCCGGCATGAAGATGGCCGACATCGATCTCTACGAGGTCAACGAAGCCTTCGCCTCCATCCCGATGGCCTGGCTGAAGCATACCGGCGCAGATCCGGAAAAGCTGAACGTGAACGGCGGTGCCATTGCCCTCGGTCACCCGCTCGGTGCCACCGGCACCAAGCTGATGACCACGCTGATCTACGGGCTGAAAGCCCGCGGCAAGCGCTGGGGCCTGCAAACCATGTGCGAAGGCGGAGGCATCGCCAATGTCACGATCATCGAAATGGCATAAAGCGAAACGGGGGGAGCTGTTCTGCTCTCCCCGCATTGCGTCACCTTTGGCACGGCGATCTATTCGCCGGTCTGCGGCATCATTGATCCGTCATCGGATTTCATCATGGTGCACATGCCCGATTCCATTTTGGGGCAGTCCTTCATCATGTCCGGCATCATGTCCGGCATCGTGTCCATGCAGGCCTGATGCATCGCCATCATCTCGGGCGACGTGGCGCCTTTGTCCCCGCCGTGTATATCGGCCATCATCTGCTGCTTCATCGCCATGCAGTCGGCTTGCGTGGGGGTGGCGTTCTGTTCTGTCTGCCCCATCTGCTCGGTATGTTGCATCTGCGCCTGCTTCGGATGCCAGGAGGCGCAGGATGCCAGTTCGGTTGCCGACAGGCACAACAGGCTGGCGGTGGCGAGTCTTAAGGTCGGTGTTCGGAAGGGGTTGGTCATCTGATCAGGCTCCTGTTGTGTCAATCTGACGACTGACGACATGTTGGTGCGCTAGGTTTCGTCCTTATGCAGGAAATCGTAGATCGTGGCCGCGAGCCATGCGAGCGCTCCGGCTGACAGGCTCCAGATGAACAGGCCTGCGACGATGCCGGTCATGTTCAGGGTCCAGGACATGCCGTGGAAGTCGGAATGCATCATGTGTCCGCTCATGGTCATCATGCTTCCGGGGGCAAATCCGACGAGTGCCACGCAGACCAGCCAGCCGATTGCCACGGTCAGTGAAACAGCGATGAATAACTTGTTTGCGTTGAGCTTCATAATTCAGGCGCGCCTTGAAATGAAACTAAACATGCGCCTCATGTTCAGGAACGGGAATAGCGACCACGCTGCCTTGATGTAAATCAATAGGCGGGCTGTCGGCTCTGGCCGCGGAATTCGTGCGGTCTCTCGCCACTTGTCCACACCCTCCCGCACCCGGTGTATAATGCGTCGCTATGCCAGTCTTCACCCTCCTTACCCCCATGCCGGGCCTGCCCTGATACCTGCTGCCCCTCTGGCCGCTCATCTTCTGGCGCATCCAGCGCCTGAAGGCATGGTTCCGTGCCGCCGGCGGGCCGGGCTCGCAAATGCTATGGCGCGTGATGTGGAATGGCCGCGTCATCATCATCCAATTGTCGGACGATCTCTCCGGGCATCGTCCGGGCTGTTTCCGTGCACCCGTATCGGACAGGCGGAGGCTGGTTCTGACAGACACCCCACATCCGTGTCACCGGCGTATGCCTGGCGCCTCAGGCCATCCTGTCCGGACATGCCGCAAAAGATCCCGGCTTTTGCCGGGAATACGGAGACATGGGCCCCATCCCCAACACCTGACCCCTACCTCCCCCTCAAGACACCCGTACCCCACCCCCAGGCGCCCCCACAGGCGTCGCAAACTTTTGCCCTGCATTCTGGATTCCCCGGCTCATCTGTGCCACCTAAATCGCTGATAGCGTCGCAACGGCGTTCGGCTTTCTGGAGGACACGCGATGATCAACCGACTCACACTGGCGGCGCTGGGGGGCGCCTTCCTGCTCACGGCCTGTACCCACGACGCGCCGGTCGAACCCGAGACCCTCGTCGAAGCGCCGACCGCGCCGCAACCGGTCACCGAGGCCTACACGATCCGCCTGTTTGGCGCCGATATCGGCGAACTAACCGCCACCACGATCGGCGCCGACATCCAGGTCGACTATGAATACCGCAACAATGGCCGCGGCCCGACAATGGCCGAGACGATCATCCTTGGCGAAGACGGCCTGCCGACCCATTGGACCATCGATGGCAACACCACTTTCGGTAACAAGGTCGCCGAAACCTTCGCCCTCGATGACGGCACGGCCAGCTGGGTCGACACGACCGGTCCGGGCAGCGAGCCAGCGACCGAGCCCCGCATCTACATTGCCCAGAACGCCTCGCCCTATGCGCTCTCGGTCTATGCCCAGGCCCTGCTCGCCGACCCAGACCACACGCTGCCCGCCTGGCCGGCGGGTGCCCTGCGCCTCGAGGCGCTCGAAGACGTCACCGTCGATGGCGGCCCGGAACCCATTGCCACCACGGCCTATGCCCTGACCGGCAAAAGCCTCGACCCGACCTATTTCCTGATGGACGGCGAAGAACAGCTGTTCGGGCTCGTCTCGCCGCGCTTACTGATCGTACGCAAGGGCTATGAAGACGCCGAAGCCCAGCTGACCGCGCTGGCTGTCCGCCTCGCCTCGGCCCGTTACGAGGCCATCCAGGCGGCAACCGCCCACAAGTTCGACGGTCCGCTCCGCATTGCCGACGTCCGCATTTTCGATCCCGTGAAAAAGGCTCTCACCGGTCCGGTCTCGGTCCGCGTTGAAGGCACCACGATTAAGGCCATCGAGGCCGCCAATGCCAGCCACCCCGACGAGACCGTCATCGACGGCAAGGGTGGCACCCTCGTTCCCGGCCTCGCGGACATGCACGGCCATGTCGGCCAGGACGATGCCCTGCTCAATATCGCTGCCGGCGTCACACTGATCCGCGACATGGGCAATGACAATGCCAAGCTGGCCGAACTGATCGGCAAGATCGGGGACGGAACCCTCGCCGGTCCCCGTATCGTCAGAAACGGTTTCATCGAGGGCAAGAGCCCGTTCAATTCGAATAACGGCATCCTCGTCTCCAGCGAGGAAGAAGCCGTCGCCGCCGTCGACTGGTATGCCGACCAGGGCGACTATTTCCAGGTCAAGATCTACAACTCGATGAACCCGGCCTGGGTGCCCGCCGTCGTCGCCGAAGCCCGCAAACGCGGACTCGGCGTCGCTGGCCACGTTCCGGCCTTCACCAATGCCAATGCCATGATCGAGGCCGGCTATGACGAGATGACCCATATCAATCAGGTCATGCTCGGTTGGGTCCTTGAAGAGGGCGAAGACACCCGCACGCTCCTGCGTCTCACCGCCCTGCAGCGGCTGCCCAAGATCGATCTCGACAGCGAACAGGTCCGGCACACGCTCGATCTCATGGTCGCCAACAATGTCTCCATCGATCCGACCTATGCGATCCATGAAGCCTTGCTCCTGTCACGCAATGGCGAAGTCCAGGCCGGCATGGCGGACTATGTCGATCACATGCCGGTCGGCGTCCAGCGCGATGCCCGCGCGGCCTGGTCGAATATCGAAACCCCGGAAGATGACGTCGCTTATGCGGGTGCCTTCGACCAGATCACAGGCACGCTGAAGCGGATGAAGGATCGCGGCATCCTCATTCTCATGGGCACCGACATGGGTGGGTCGTTCACCCTGCACCGTGAACTGGAGCTCTACCAGAAAGTCGGCTTCACCCCGGCTGAGATCCTTGCCCGTGCGACGCAGGAGGCCGCCGACTATGTGAATCTTGGCGGTGAAATCGGCTCAATCACGCCCGGCAAGAAGGCGGATTTCTTCCTCGTGCCCGGCAACCCGGTCGAGGATATGAAGGCGATCAAGACGATCGAACTCGTGGCCAAGGACGGCGTCGTCTACTTCCCGAGCGAGATCTATCCCTATTTCGGCATCGAACCCTTCACCGAGGTGCCGCAAATCACCTCACCGGCACCAGCTGAATAGGGCGCGCAAGACCGGCCTGTAACAAGTGTTGCGCATAGGCCACGGCCAAAAGCTGCCTGCAGTGTTATCAAAATCTTAGTGGCCGCAGCTGCTCCCAATAGGGCGGCTGCGGCCATTTCTATTAACTCAGGCGCTTGAATAGTCTTGGGAAATTAACTCCGTCCCCCGCTGTAACAGGGGCGGCGTTGACCAACATTACCTATCTGCAAGAAGCAGCAGGCTTTCACGCTCTGTTTACGCGTCCGGCGCATTGTCAGCGAAGGTTAATACAAAGCCGTCCGTTGTTAAGAGGTAATACAATGCTGAAGAAAACTGTGCGCTGGGGTACAGACGTTGGATGCCAGTCGAAAATCAAGCAACTGGAAACCACAGCAGAACTCTCGGATTTCGGCCTGAAGGGAAAGCTGGCCCAGGGCGAACTCGGCTTCAATCGCACGCTGACCAAGCGCGATGCCAAGAATGATGCGGCTGATGCCATTCCAGCGTCGGATGCGATCACGCAGGACCAGTGGAGCGAGCGCGAACAGCAGATTGCCGAGCGCGCCGAAACCGTGCGCCGTGGCTTGACCACTTGGCTCAGCACGACCGCCGCCAGCGTCCGCAATTTCATTCACGATTGCACGCCGGTCGATATCTATCCCGACCAGTTGCGCGAAGCGATCAAGTCGGAAGAAAACGAATATCGCCATCACGAAATGGATGACCGGTCAGAGGCAAAAGAGAGCCACGACGCCGCAATCATCGAACTGCAGACATTCCGCGCCCGCCATGGTGACCGGATCGGCGACCGGACACCCGACATCAAAAAGAATGTCGAGCAAACCGTCGCGATCCTCGTCTTCATCATGCTGCTCGAAGGCGGCTTCAATGCGCTCCTGTTCAAGGATTCGCAGTCGTCCGGCCTGATGGGCGGCCTGATGATCGCCTTCGCCGTCAGCGCCGTGAACGTCTGTATAGCAGTGGTCACCGGCTTCTTCGGCATTCGCTACGCGTTCAATCACCCGCACATCGCAGCCCGTGTCTTCGGCGGGGCGATCATGGCGATCGGCCTGTGCAGCGGCCTGTTCCTGAACTTCTTTGTCGCGCATTTCCGCGATGCGGTGGAGACGGGTTTGATCGCTGCGACCGCTGCGGGAACGATGGGCGAATTCTCCATGTTCGACATCTCCCCCGCATCCGTGATGTCCGGCATGTTCCCGAATATCATTGGCCTTGAGAGCTTCATCGCCATGGGCCTCCTGTTCATGGGCCTCACCGTGTTCGGCCTCGCCGTCTATGAAGGCTATGACCGCATTTCCGACAGCTATCCCGGCTATGGCCGCGTCTGGCGCAAGGAACGCAAGGCCTATGAACGCCGCCAGCAGGTGCGCAATGGCGTGCGGGACGACCTGTCGGACTATTTCACCCAGTGCCGCATGTGGTTCGAGACCCAGCTCTCGCGCCATGCTGCCGCCAAGCGTGAAATCGAGAAAGCCATGAACGAGCTGGAATCGCGCCGCGACATCGCTGTTGCCATCGCGGCCAAGGCCGCTGACCAGGAGCGTTCGCTCAAGGTCGCCTACCGTCAGGCCCACCGCCGCCATCGCAACCAGCTGCGCGACAAGCTCGGCGAGCAGGCGGCATGCCCAGCCTATTTCGACGAGATCGTCACTCCGCAACTGCCGCCATTCGATTACACGAAAGAGCGTGATCAGGCGAACGCGGCGATCAAGGCCATCGACCAGAATCTCAAGGCCCTGAACATGAGCCGTGAATGGCTGGAGACACATATCCAGCAGGTCCAGAAGGGCCTCTCGAGCATCGAGAAAAAAGTGGGCGAAGAAGTCGAGAAGGTTCGTGACGGCAAGTCTGCCGGCAAGGCCTTCGTTTCCGTGGACGAAGCGCGCCGCGCCTGAGGGCGGGGCCAGGAGAATAGACGATGGCGAGAAGACGAGAAAAAGGACCATGGTTCTGGCGCGGCATGATCGGCCTGATGCTGTCAGGCGTGTTCGGCCTGTTTGCGCTGGTCGCCTTCAACATCCCGCCAAGTGTGATGGCCGAAACCAGCTGCCGCATGGACCGCAAGGATCCGGCGCACACTGTCATCCTGCTCGACCAGTCCGATCCGTTCAATCCGAACGATCTCGACTGGGTGCACGAATTCGTCGACAATGAAGCCCGCGCCCTGCCAAGATACGGGCGCCTCACGGTGATGACGCCGAATGCCGCCAGCCCCTATGATCCGAAGGTCGTCTTCGTCAAATGCTCGCCTGGCAGCGTTGCTGACGCCAACCCGATCACGCAGAACCCGAAAATGATCGAGCAGGCATGGCAGTCCGACTTCTACAAACCGCTGATCACCGAGATCGAAACGGCGCTCCAGGACACCCGCCAGCCAAGTTCGCCCCTGTTCGAAGCGCTCTACACGATCGCTGACCGGTCCGACTTCCAGTCGACCAATGAGAACCGCCGCGTCGTCGTCGTGTCCGACCTGATGCAGCACTCCGATGGCTTCTCCTTCTACAAGGTCGGCGCCGACTATGACGCCTATCTCGGTTCGAAACTCGGCCAGACCAAGCCGCATATGGACAAGGTCCAGGTCGTCGCACGCATCGTTCCGCGCCAGATATACGACCTGCCGCTGGCCGATGTGAAAGCGTTCTGGCGGGCCTATTTTACAGAGGCCGGGGCCGACTACGGCTCGGTGAACTGAGCGTTCCACTCTCCCGTTTTGACACAGGCCGCCCCCACAAGGCGGCCTGTTTTCATTGGCGGCGCGGCAAAGAACGGGATTTCCCGGCAGCCTGCTTTGGTGTAACCGCCGGGCATGACTGACATTCGCCCACTTCCGCACATCTTGAAGACCAAACCCTACGTGCCCGGCGGCAAGCTCGCCGGCGCCAAAGGGCCGGTCGTGATGCTGGCCTCGAACGAGAACCCGTTCGGCCCGAATCCGCTGGCTATCGAAGCGATGCGCGAGGCGGCGACCAGCGTCCACGTCTATCCTGATCCGACTTATGGCGCGCTGCGCGAAGCCATCGCGGCTGCTGCGGGCATCAAGGATGCGAACCGGATTGCGGTCTCGTCAGGATCGGATGAGATCATCCACTTGCTGACGCAATGCTATGCCGGACCGGGAGATGAAATCCTGCAGACCGAACATGCCTTTTCCATGTACGCGGTCTCGGCGACGGCGCACGGCGCGGCCTGTATCTCGGTTCCCGAGACAGACCTGACGGCGGGCGCCAACGCGATCCTGGGCGGGGTATCCGAACACACCAAAATCCTGTTCCTCGCCAATCCCAACAATCCGACCGGCACGATGATGTCGGTTGAGGCGCTGGCGCAATTGCAGGACGCGCTGCCGCCGCACGTCCTCTTCGTGATTGATGGCGCTTATGCCGAATATGTCGGTCCGGATTATGAAGCGGCGATCCGCGATCTTGTCGACCGGCGCGCCAACACGGTGATGATGCGAACCTTCTCGAAGATCCACGGCCTCGCGGCGGCCCGCCTCGGCTGGGCCTACCTGCCCCAGGAGATCGCCGAAACCTTCCAGCGCATTCGTGGCCCGTTCAACGTCAACAGCCTCGCCGTGGCCGCCGGCATTGCCAGCATCAGCGATCCGGCCTTCATCGCCATGACCCGCGATCACAACTCGCTTTGGCGCACGACGATGATTGATGCGCTCAACGCGATGAGCTTGGACACACCAGTCTCTCACGCCAATTTCGTGATCCCCGATTTCGGCTCGGCTGAGCGCGCGGCCGCCGCCCATGCCTTCCTGAAAGATCGCGACATCCTCGTGCGGGCGATTGCCGGTTACGGCCTGCCGACACGCCTGCGGATCAGCGTCGGGTCGGAGGAAGACAATGAAGCCGTCCTCGCCGCCTTGAAGGACTTCACCGCGTCGCGCTGATATTGTCGATCAGGCGTGTCTTGCCTGTCCAGGCCGCGCCGAGCAGCCGCGCAACCGTGCCCGGGGCCAGCGGCGCGTCGGGCAGGTCAATTAGCGTGTCGGGATCGACCAGGCTGACATAGTCGAGCTGGCGGAACCCCGATGCCATGACCAGCGCGCGCGCCTCGTTCAGGGCAACCGACGGCGTCGTGCCAATCGACAGCCGGACCGAAGCGCGATGCAAAGCCGCCTGGAGCGCGCCCGCAGCAATACGCTCCTCCGGTGTCAGGTAGAGATTGCGGGAGGACTGGGCGAGCCCGTCGGCGTCCCGGGTTGTCACGCCGCCGAGAATTTCCACAGGAAAACCGAGGTCGCGGACCATGCGGCGGATGATCTGCAGCTGCTGGTAGTCCTTCTCGCCGAACACGGCGACGTCGGGCTGCACATGCAGGAACAGGCGGGCGACGACCGTCGCGACACCATAGAAAAAGTGGGGCCGGTAGACCCCGTCGAGCAGGTCCGACATGCCCTCGACCCGAACATTTGTGGTGTTCCCGGGCGGATACATCTCCTCGACAGATGGCAAATACACTAAATCGCAGCCGACCGATGCGAGCTTCGCGATGTCCTTCTCGGAGTCACGCGGATAGGTTTCGAAATCCTCTCCCGGGGCAAATTGCTTGGGGTTTACGAAGATGCTCGCGACGGTCTTTGAAGCCTTTTCCCGTGCCTTTTCAACGAGTGAAAGGTGGCCTGCGTGCAGTGCTCCCATTGTCGGCACGAATCCGACTGACTCGCCTGCCTGCTTCCAGGTCCGGATATGCTGTCCCAACTGGGCGCGCGTGCTCACAACCGTGACCGGTCTGCCTGTACTCGAATTCACTTTGAAAAGGCCCCGACTGGCTATGAAGTAAACGTGTTGTTAACCCAAACAGGGGATTTTCCAAGATATGACACACCGCACTCTTGCCCCGATTAAGTCTTTCGCACTTTCTGCAGCCCTTCGGTTGGCTGCTGGCAGGTCCAGAATGCTTGAGGCCTCGGCACCGGAACCGCGAATCCGATCAATTGACCCAGACCATATGTCCGACGAGTGGATGTTCGATCGCCGCGAAACGCCTGTTTCGGCGGAGGCTTATGTCTTCTCCCGCGAGATGTCGCGCGTTTCGGGCGCTCTCAGCGGATTGCGGTCACTGCTCACACAGATTTCGACGCACGCACCCGTGCTGGACCTAATGCCCGAAGGCGTTCCGTTCGGTGCAATGGTCGCGGATGCGATGCTGTTCGAAGGCGAGCCGATGGCAGCAAGCTATGGCCTAGCTCCGATGGAAGACGCTGACCTGTTCGAAGAGCAGTCGGTTTTTATGCCTGCTCTCGTTCGTCGCGGCGGCGAAGCCGAATCGCGCGTCGCCTGAGGAATTCGTTCCTTGCCGTTTCAACCGCTGAGATTGTGTGGAGTCGCCCAACATGCCCGCTGATGGATTTGCCCCGGTAAGTCAGGTGGGTGTCCCGGACATGTCAGTGCAGCAACGCGATGCGCGGGTGATTGTCGTCGGCAACGAAAAGGGCGGCGCCGGCAAATCTACCGTTTCCATGCACCTGTCCGTGGCGCTGATGCGCATGGGCAAGAAAGTCGGCATCGTCGATCTCGATGTCCGTCAGCGTACCTTGACCCGCTATCTCGAAAACCGCTTGCGCTGGATGACCTCTACCGGTGCCAAGCTGCCGATGCCGGAAATCATCCGCGTCGATGCCAGCACCGAGCGGGATCTCGACAAGGCGGAAGCCGAAGAAACCCAGCGTTTCGTGACCAGCCTCGCACGCTTGAAAAAGGCCTGTGATTTCGTTGTGGTCGATGCGCCCGGCGGCGACACGTTCCTCTCGCGCCTCGCCCATGTCAGCGCTGACAGCCTGATTACGCCGCTGAATGACAGCTTCGTCGATTTCGACCTGTTGGGCGACGTGAACCCGCAGACGCTGGAAGTGATCCGGCCGAGCTTCTATTCGGAAATGGTCTGGTCGTGCCGCAAGAAGAAGGCTCAGGCGAGCCGGCGTCCGATCGACTGGATCGTGATGCGCAACCGCATGTCGCCGCTGGCGGCCAAGAACAAGGAACGCGTAGGCGAAGCGCTGGAGAACCTGTCCAAGCGCATCGGCTTCCGCCTCGCGCCGGGCCTTTCCGAGCGCGTGATCTATCGCGAACTCTTCCCCGCCGGCCTGACCCTGCTCGACCTGACCGAGAAGGGCTCGAACGTGTCCTTTACGATGAGCCATGTGGCCGCGCGCCAGGAAATGCGCGACCTCCTGATCGTCCTGCAACTGCCGGAACTGATTGGCGCTGAAATCGAGTTCTAGTGCCGGGGTGTCCGGTCGCGAATACGATCGAAACCTGCCTTGATCGCCGCGAAACGCTCGTCCACACCCGACTCGAACATGTTGTCGGTGAAGATGTACGCCCAATCTTCCTCGATGCCCTCGCGCACCAGTTCACCGACATAAAGCGGATCGATGCCCTTGTTGATAAGATCGGCCGCCATTTGGGCGAATTCCGATTCAGCTGCTTGCGCTGCGGCTGCGTCGACATCGATCTCGCTGGCAAACCGCCCCGGCAGGTTGCGTCCCGATTCCATGATTTTGGTGCGAATAAAGCCCGGGCAAAGTACCGACACGCCGATTCCGCGCAAGGCGAGTTCCGGGCGCAGGCCTTCCGACAAGGCCACGACGCCATATTTTGTGACATTGTAGGCGGGCGCGACTGCGGCGACGAGTCCCGCCATGGAGGCCGTCGATACGATCTGGCCACCTTCGCCATGTGATTCGATCAGCGGGCCAAAAATCTCGAACCCCCAGACGACGGACATCAGGTTGACGCCGATGGTCCAGTCCCATGCCGCATCGTTCCACTGGCCATAACCGCCTGCGCCACCGACACCCGCATTGTTGACGAGGATATGGACCTTGCCGAAGCGTTCGATGGTTGCGTCAGCTGCGGCCTGCAACTGGTCCTTGAGCGAGACATCGGCGATGACGCCCTCGACGTCGGCATTGGTCAGCCTGAGATCGCTGATCGCCTTGTCGAGCGCGTCTTTCTCGATGTCTGCCATCATCACTTTGACGCCCGCTTGCGCCAGGGCGGTCGCAATGCCCAGACCGATACCTGATGCCGCGCCCGTAACGAATGCCGTCTTGCCAGCCAGATCTTTCATTTACGTCCCTCGTTTTCTTTCAGCATGCGTCGCCCACGCCGCCCAGACAAGCCGTGACGCATCGGAACCCTAGGCATGATGCGGCGCAACGCTTATAGGCCTCGCGCATGGCGACATTCCCTTTCAAGATCAAAGCAACCGAAGGTGCGGCCCGTACCGGCACGCTGGCCACGCCGCGCGGCGAGATCCGCACGCCGGCCTTCATGCCCGTGGGCACGGCGGGCACGGTGAAGGCCCTCTACATGGACCAGGTGAAGGCGGCAGGGGCCGATATTATCCTTGGCAATACATACCACCTGATGCTGCGACCGGGCGCAGAGCGCATGAAACGCCTCGGCGGGCTCCACAAATTTTCGGGCTGGAGCGGCCCGATGCTTACCGATAGTGGCGGCTTCCAGGTCTGGAGCCTTGCCCAGCTGCGAAAAATGGACGTCGATGGCGTGACCTTCCAGAGCCACATTGACGGCTCAACGCATCGCCTAACGCCCGCCCGCAGCATCGAGATACAGGCTGACCTGCTGGGCGCCGACATTTCCATGCAGCTCGACGAATGCACGAATTTCCCCTGCACCCATGCCGAAGCCGAGCGCAGCCTGACCTTGTCGCTCGATTGGGGCCAGCGCTCGCTCGATGCTTTCGGCGACCGGGAAACGCAGACCCTGTTCGGCATCGTCCAGGGCTCGAATTTCGCCGATTTGCGCGAACAGTCGGCCAAGGGCGTCGTGGGGCAGGGGTTCGGCGGGATCGCGCTGGGCGGTCTAGCTGTGGGCGAGGGACACGATCAGATGTGCGCCAGCATCGACATGACCGTACCGCACCTGCCGGGTCACCTGCCGCGCTATGTCATGGGCGTCGGCAAGCCGATCGATCTGGTTGAGAGCGTCGCGCGGGGCATTGATATGTTTGACTGCGTGCTGCCAACCCGGTCAGGCCGTCACGGTCAGGCCTGGACCTGGGCCGGGCCGGTCAATGTCAAGAATGCGCAATTTGCCGAGGACCTGTCGCCGATTGACGAGGCCGTGGATTGCCCGGCCAGCCGCGACTATTCGCGGGCTTACTACCACCACCTGTTCAAGGCGGGAGAGTATCTGGGACCGATGCTGCTCAGCTGGCACAACACCGCCTTCTTCCAGGCGCTGATGGCGGAGATCCGCCTCAGTATTCAGGAGGGACGGTTTGAAGCCCTTCGCTCTCGACTGTCGACGGCATGGGCTCGTACAAAGTCGTCGCCGAAGGCGGAGACAGCCGGATAGGCTCGGGGAGCGGCTGAGGCGAGTCGCCTTTGAAAAGGATATCGTCATTTCCGAGGGGTATTGCGAGGAAATCCGGCCGGGCAGGGGGCGGGCAGCCTTTGGCGAGACCGTATCCCTTGAGATAGGCACGTTGCTGGGCGCCGATCTTGAAGGCCTTGTTATATTTCTTTTCGTGGCTTTCGGCGCCGGTTGCCTTGCGGATCAAGCCTCGGAACGGGATGAAGCCCCGGGCTTCGGACGCCAGCATGTCCAGCGTCGCTTCGGCGGCCGAATCGGCCAGGACGTCGGTCCGCAGGCGTTCATCCGGATTGGTTGTGTCCCAGTCGGGACCCAGTACGAGGTCGAGCTTCGCAAGCTGGGCCTCGACCTCATCGCACGTCAGGGCGGGAGATATATCATACGGGCTCGTGATGCCTTCGAGCAGGGGCGGTATCTCCGTCCGGCGCAGGTTGAAGTCCTCAAGCGGCGAGAGCGCGGCGTTCGGCAGGCCCTCGCGGGTCTGTTCCACGGCACTACCTGCCGCTGTCCCGACATTATCGCGCAGGGAGGGATCACCCGTGTTGTTGGTCGACTCTGTTGTCGTCGGGGTGCTGGTGCAGGCTGCAAGCGCGAGCATGGCGCCAAGGCAAAGGATTTTCATGTTCATGAGGTTAGCGTGATGCGAAAAATATGGCGACATCAAGCCAGCCTGTGCAGGTAGCGGTTGACCCGGGAAGCGCCGTTGCCTAAATGGCGCGTTCGGCGTGCCCATAGCTCAGCTGGTAGAGCAACTGACTTTTAATCAGTAGGTCGCAGGTTCGAACCCTGCTGGGCACACCATTCTCCCTCTTTTGGCAGCCGCGCGGTGCCTCGTCCTGGCGGGACGCGCTTTGCAGGCCATGGAACATGCGCCGGGTTGGGCCATTGGTTCTCCACACACAGGAGACGAATATGCCACATGAAAAAGCCGATCAGGATCCGCAACGCGAAAAGGACCTCAGCGAGCAGCGCGGTTATGGCGAGACGCCGGGCCGCGAGGATGAAACCGCCGAGGCGGGTTTTCGTCGCGGCGAGGCGAAAGGCATGGGAGACGACCATGGCGTGATGCGCGATGACGGCCAACCGCGCCCGGCGGGGAATGGCGGCGTGCACATCGACGATCGGCGACATCCCGTCGTGAGCCCCGACGACAACCGTTCACCGAACGCTCCCGACACGCTGAATGCGGACAAGGGCGAACGCGAAGCAACACCGGGGGCCATCAAGCCGTCCCCCGACACGGAAGAACTCGAAGACGCCTATTCGCAAAACGATCCTGGTGTAACGACAAAACCCTAGCCCACCCGCCAGCTTGCCCGTGCGCCCAGCAAGCCTATAAGCAGCCACAGGTTGGCGGAAAGTGGAGCGGATGAACGGAGACCGGACGAAACGCGCAGAGTTGCGCGACGACATCCTAGCCCGGGCACGCGCAAAGGTGCTGGTCATGGGCATCCTGAATGTCACGCCGGACTCGTTTTCCGATGGCGGCCAGTTCGTTGATGCGCCAGCTGCTTTAGCGCAGGCAGCGGCGATGGCGACCGACGGTGCCGACATTCTCGATGTCGGAGGGGAATCGACGCGGCCAGGGGCCACCAAAGTCAGTGCGGCTGACGAGACGGCGCGGGTGCTGTCCGTCATTCCGGCGCTCTGCGAAGATCCGACGCGGATTGTCTCCGTCGATACCTACAAGGCGAGCGTGGCGCGTGCGGCTGCAGGCGCTGGCGCCGTCATCATCAATGATGTCTGGGGCATGACGCGTGACGACGACATGGCGCGGGCCGTGGCCGACACGGGCAGCGCCGTCGTGGTCACCTATAATCGCGGCAAGGCCGACGCGGGCCTGAACCTGGTCGATGACATGCGGGCCTTCTTTGACGATGCGTTCGCCATGGCGCGCGAGGCAGGCATCCCGCGCGAACACGTGATCGTGGACCCTGGCGTCGGCTTCGGGAAAACATGGGAACAGAATTTCGGTGTGCTGGCCCGCCTCGATGTCCTGCTCGATTTCGGTGTGCCGGTGCTGGTGGGCGTGTCGCGCAAGTCGTTCGTCGGCAAGCTTCTGGACCGTGAGGTCGGGGACCGGTTGATCGGATCGCTTGCCGCAGGTCTTGCCAGCGTCCAGAGAGGAGCCTCAATGCTGCGGGTCCACGATGTGGCCGCCCATGCGGATGCATTGAAAATGTGGATAGCGATTGACGAGGCAGGATGACAGACCGGATTTTCGTTTCGAACCTTCACATCCATGGCCATCATGGCGTCATGGATGCGGAGAAGTCACTCGGCCAGAAATTCATGGTCGATATCGACTGCGCCGTGGCCCGGCCAGCGGATGCCGCTGACCAGATGAGCGACACCGTGCATTATGGTGAACTCTGCGATCTCGCCACGCAGGTGTCTGCGGCGACGGTGTTCAACCTGATCGAAACGCTGGCACACAAGCTGGCTGAAGCAATTCTTGAGCAGTTCCCGCTCGTGCAGATCGTTTCCATAACCGTGCGCAAGCCCTCGGCGCCAATCAAGTATGCGGTTGACCATGTGGGCGTATCAGTCACGCGTCGCCGCGATGGCTGAAGCGGCCATCAGTCTCGGCTCGAACCTTGGCGACCGGGCGGCGTATCTTGCAGCCGCACTGCGCGCGATCGATGGGCGGCCTGAATGCTCGCTGATTTCGGTCTCGTCGGTCTACCGGACACAGCCATGGGGCAAGGCTGACCAGGGCGAGTTCCTGAACCTCTGTGCGATCATCCAGACCCGCCTTGCGCCCTTGGCCCTGCTCGATGTCGTCAAGGGCATCGAGCAGACGCTGGGGCGCACGGAGGGCGAGCGCTGGGGGCCGCGAGAGATCGATATCGACCTGCTGGTCATTGATGGTGTGACGCGCGAGAGCGAAACGCTGACGCTGCCACATCCGCGCATGGCCGAGCGCTTGTTCGTGCTGGCACCGCTGGCCGAGATTGCGCCTGAGCTTGTCGTGGCGGGGCAGCGCGTGGATGAGCTGGCGGCGACCCTGAAAACGAAAGCGGGCACCGGCGACTGCACCATTGATGCAGAGGCCAGCGCCCGTATCCGTTCCGGTCTGTCGCCGATTAGAGGTTCTTGACGATATCTTCGACCATCTTCTTGGCGTCCGCGAGCAGCATCATCGTATTGTCGCGGAAGAAGAGTTCGTTCTGGATGCCAGCATAACCCGAGCCCATCGAACGCTTGATGAAGAGCACCGTACCGGCATTTTCCACGTCAAGGACAGGCATGCCGTAAATTGGCGACGTCTTGTCGGTCTTGGCGGACGGGTTGGTCACGTCGTTCGCACCAATGACGAAGGCGACATCAGCCGTGCTGAATTCCGAGTTGATGTCTTCCAGTTCGAAGACTTCGTCATAGGGCACCTGTGCTTCGGCGAGGAGGACGTTCATGTGACCCGGCATCCGGCCCGCGACGGGGTGGATGGCGTATTTCACTTCGACGCCTTCTTCCTTCAGCTTGTCGGCCATTTCCCTCAGGGCGTGCTGGGCCTGCGCCACCGCCATGCCATAACCGGGCACGATGATGACCTTGGAGGCATTCTTCATAATGAAGGCTGCGTCCTCGGCCGAGCCGCGCTTGAACGCACGGTCGACTTGAACGCCGCCCGCTGCTGCTGCCGCATCGTCACCGCCGAAGCCGCCGAGGATGACCGAGATGAAGCTGCGGTTCATGCCCTTGCACATGATGTAGGAGAGGATCGCACCCGACGAACCGACAAGAGCGCCGGTGATGATCAGGGCGAAATTGCCGAGCGTGAAGCCGAGGGCGGCTGCTGCCCAGCCGGAATAGGAGTTCAGCATCGACACGACGACGGGCATGTCCGCCCCGCCAATCGGGATGATCAGCGTGATGCCGAGGATCAGGGCAAGCACGGTCAGGGTGATGAACGCCCAGTGCGCATGGCCATGGCTGGCCATCAGGATGCCGACAAGCACGATGATGCCGAGAAGGAGGGCAGAGTTGAGCACGTGCCGGCCGGGCAGCATGATCGGCGCGCCGCCCATATTGCCGTTGAGCTTGGCGAAGGCGATCAGCGAGCCCGTGAAGGTGAGTGCGCCGATGGCCGAGCCGAGCGATAGCTCGATCAGGGACGCGACGTGGATGCCTTCGGCGTCGGCAATGCCGAAGCCCGAGGGCGCATACAGCGCAGCTGCGGCCACGAGCACGGCGGCAAGGCCGACAAGACTGTGGAAGGCAGCAACAAGCTGCGGCATCGACGTCATAGCAATGCGTTTGGCGATCACGGCACCTATGGTGCCGCCGATGGCAACACCGCCGAGGATGATGCCCCATGTGACCGCGTCGAGCTGGTTCCAGAGCAGGGCAATGGTCGTGCCGACGGCAATCGCCATGCCGATCATGCCATTCCGGTTACCCTTGCGGCTGGAGGCCGGGCTGGACAGGCCGCGAAGGGCCAGGATGAAGAGTACGCCGGCAACGAGATAGAGGGCTGGCGCCCAGGTGGAGTGGAAACTGTCCATAGGACTACTCCCCCTTCTTTTTATACATGGCGAGCATGCGTTGGGTGACAAGGAAGCCGCCGAATATGTTGACGCTGGCGAGCATGACGGCGACGCCGCCGAGGATCTTAGCCGTCCAGTTGTCAGCGGTCAGCCCGGCAGCGGCTGCTGCGACGAGGGCGCCGACGATGATGACCGACGAGATCGCGTTGGTCACGGCCATCAGGGGCGTATGCAGCGCGGGTGTCACGCTCCAGACTACGTAATAGCCGATGAAACAGGCCAGAACGAAGATCGCGGCGAGGAAGATGGTTGGATTGACGCCGCCGGACTCTGCAAAGGCAGGCGCGGCGAGAAGGAACGCCGTTGCGGCGAGGCTACTGAGGCGTTTCATGATTTCACCCTGTCATTCACGGTTTCACCATTGCGCGTCAGCAGCATGGCGGTGACGATTTCGTCATCGGTGTCGAGGCTGAGTGCACCGTCTTCAGCGGTCACCAGCGGCAGGAAAGCGAAGAGGTTCTTGGAATAGAGTGAACTCGAATCAGCTGGCAGGCGGGCTGGCAGGTTTGAGAAACCCGCGATCTTCACACCGCCGACTTCGACGATCTCGTCGGCCTTCGACAGCGGGCAGTTCCCGCCCTGGGCCACGGCCATGTCGATGATGACCGAACCGGGTTTCATGGTTTTCACCATCGCCTCGGTCACGAGGACAGGGGCGGCACGGCCGGGAATCAGGGCCGTGGTGATGACGATGTCCTGCTTGGTAATATGGGATGCCGTCAGTTCGGCTTGCTTGGCCTGGTATTCAGGCGACATCTGCTTGGCGTATCCGCCAGCGGTTTCAGCCGCCTTGAACTCTTCATCCTCGACCGCAATGAACTTGGCACCGAGCGAGGCGACCTGTTCCTTGGCGGCGGGGCGCACGTCCGTCGCCGTCACGACCCCGCCTAGGCGACGGGCGGTTGCGATGGCCTGGAGGCCGGCAACGCCGACACCCATGATGAATACTTTGGCCGGGGCCACGGTGCCGGCGGCGGTCATCATCATCGGCATGGCGCGGCCATAGATATGGGCGCCTTCGATCATGGAGCGGTAACCGGCGAGGTTGGATTGAGAGGACAGGGCGTCCATCGACTGCGCACGCGAGATGCGCGGGGTGAATTCCATTGACATGGCCGCGATCTTTTTCGCGTTGAGCGCATCGAGCAAGCCGGGCTCGAGCGCGAACGGGTCCATCAGGGCGAGCAGGGCCGCGCCGTCCGGCAAGGCCGCCACATCGGCGACCTCCGGCCCGCGTACCTTAAACACCACATCGGCGCCCTTGGCGGCGTCGGCGGCATTGCTGCCAATCGTCGCCCCTTCGGCCTTGTAGGCCTCATCCATAAAGCCTGCCACAACCCCTGCACCCGCCTCGACGGTTACAGAATGTCCCAGACCAACCAATTTCTTGACGGTCTCCGGTGTTGCGGCCACACGGGTCTCACCGGAGCGTCGCTCCCTCAGCACTGATATTTTCATGAGGCTGAAATAAAGGCAAAATATTGCGCGACGCAACATGAAATTTGGAGATCGAAGGCATGGGTATGTTTAGTTTGGCTAATCGAGCGGCACTGGTTACCGGAGCGTCGAGTGGTCTGGGTCGCCATTTTGCGGGCGTCCTGGCTGAGGCAGGCGCCCATGTCGTCCTGGCCGCGCGGCGGATGGATCGCCTCGAATCCGTTGCAGCAGAGATCGAAAAACGCGGTGGCAAGGCGCTGCCAGTCGAAATGGACGTCACGAGCGAGGAAAGTGTCGCCGGGGGATTCGCGGAGATCGCCGAGGCGCTTGGTCGCCCGTGTGACATCATCGTCAACAATTCCGGCATGTCGCGCGAAGGTTGGTTCACGAAAATGGCCGAAGATGACTGGGATGCCGTGATTGACACCAATCTCACCGGCGTGTGGCGGGTCGCCAAGCATGGCGCCAATGCGATGACGGCGGCGAAAGTGCCCGGTTCGATTATCAACATCGCCTCGATCACTGGCCTGCGCCCACAGATGATGACAACGGCCTATTCGGTCTCCAAAGCAGGTGTTGACCACATGACTCGCCAGATGGCGCTGGAAATGGCCCGCTTCGGAATCCGGGTCAACGCGATCGCACCCGGCTACTTCAAGACAGAAATCAATGATGAGTTCCTTGAGTCCGACGAGGGCCAGAAAATGATTCGCCGAATCGCCCAGCGGCGAATCGGCGACCTGACCGAACTGTCGGGCCCGTTGCTGCTGCTCGCGTCCGATGCCGGTAGCTTCATGACCGGATCCACGATCGTGGTCGATGGCGGACATTTGCTGCACCCGCTTTGATCTTGCCTTCCGCAAATCGGCAGACTAAAGCCACCTCACGCAAAAGGTGCCTGCTTAATCGCAGGTGAAAAGGGAAGCCGGTTTAAATCCGGCGCTGTGCCCGCAACTGTAAGCGGATGGGAATTGGCCACAAAGCCACTGGGGCAACCCGGGAAGGCGGTCTTTTCCATCGATCCGCAAGTCAGGAGACCTGCCTCTTGCCGTCGTTTGCCCTGGTCCGGGTTCAGGCCAATGGCAGCGGAGGCTAATACTCCGTCTACGCGACACTTTTGGTGTAACGCCCGGCCAGTGCGCCGGGACAAACGGAGTGTGAGCGATGCTCAAACAATACCTTCTGGCCGGCGCAGCTGTGCTTGCTGTTTCCAGTGCTGCTTGGGCGCAGGAAACGGACCTGAACCTTGAAACCATTTCCGTCGTGGGCCTCAGGCCCGAACCTGTGGACGATGTCACATCCAGCGTCAGCGTCCTGACGGCTGACGACTTGACCATCCGCCGGTCGCCCAATGTGGCCGACCAGCTGCGCGCCGTACCGGGCGTTGGCATATCGCGATCCGGCGGCGTTGGTGCACTCAGCCAGGTGCGCCTGCGCGGAGCTGAGGCCAATCACACGCTTGTATTGCTCGACGGGATCGAAGTATCCGACCCGGTGAACGGCGAAACCGATTTCGGCCTGCTAACAGGCATTGGCGCGACGCGTATCGAAGTGCTGCGCGGTGAGGCTTCGTCTATCTATGGCTCTGATGCCATTGGCGGAGTTGTGTCGCTTTCGACCGAAGCGGCAGAAGGCGTGCAGGTCTTCGGCGAAGTCGGCACACAGGACACGGCCCGCGCCAGTGCAACCTTTTCCGGCCAGACCGGCGCCCTGCGCTTTGGTGCCGGTCTCTCCGGCTTTACCACGGGTGGCGTCGATGTCGCCGGGCTGGGCGGCGAAGCGGATGGCTCGGACGCTTTCTCAGGTATCGCGCGGGCTGCGCTGGACCTCAACGCGGACTGGACCTTGTCCGGCCTCACCATCGCCCGCCGTTCGAAGGCGGCCCTCGACTCCGACACGGATTATGACGGCCTGCTCGACAATACAGACCAGGAAACCGAGGCCGACCAATACCTCATCGGCGCTTCGCTCGCTGGTGTGACGGGTCAGGTGGATCACGTCTTCCGCGCCAGCTTCAACGAAGTCGCCCGCGAAAACACGAAGGACGGCGCCAAGACCGACGAATCAACCGGCGAACGCCTGAAAGCGTCATGGAGCCCTTCGATCACTTTCGGCAATCACGAACTGATCGGCCTCGTGGATTATGAAAAGGAAGACTATGACCGCACTGATGTCGCGTATGGTGGCCAGTCGGATGCGTCGGAATCCTTCGAAAGCCTCGGCCTTGCGGCGGAATACCGGGTCGCCCTTGGAGCCTTCGATCTCAGCGCATCGGGCCGATTCGACGACAATGATGGTCGGTTCGACGACGCCGCAACATGGCGGGTCGGCGCAGGCTACGGCTTTGACGCTGTCAATGGCCGGGCGAAGGCCTCGGTCGGCACTGGTGTAAAGAACCCGACGTTCACGGAACTGTTCGGCTTCTTCACCGGCAGCTTCATCGGTAATCCGGAGCTCAAGCCGGAACAGTCGACAAGCTGGGAAATTGGCTGGGACCAGAAGGTTGGCCCGGCGGTTTTGTCAGCAACGTATTTCCAGGCCGATCTCGAAGACGAAATCTACACAGCCTTTGACGTAAACTATAATTCAACAGCCCTCAATCGGGCCGGAAAGTCCAAGCGCAGTGGCGTTGAACTGTCAGGCCGTTGGGACGCCACCAGCGCACTCTCGTTCGCAGGCCAGGCAACTTTTCTCCAAAGTGAGGGCAATGATGGCGGCGACGAGATTCGCGTACCGGACTCGACGGCCTCTCTGTCGGTCGACTGGCGGTCAGATGCGGACGGCATCCGCGTCGGCGCTGCATTGGATTTCGTCGGTGAGCAGGATGATTTCGACTTCGGGAGTTACCCGTCGCGGCGGTTGACGCTGGACGCCTACACGCTGTTCTCGGCCAGCCTCGAGTTCCCGCTGACCGAGCGGATGGTATTGACGCTTCGAGGTGAAAACCTGTTCGATGAAACGGCGACAGACGTGTACGGCTATGAGACGCCGGGCGCGGCGGCCTTCATAGGACTGAAACTGCGATGATGCGTTGGGCGCTCCTCTTCTTGCTGGTGGCGGCCCCGGTGGCGGCGGCGGACGAGGTGCGCCCGACTGTCGTCTCACTCGACTATTGCGCGGACCAGTTTGTGCTCGGCCTGGCCGACCGCGAACAGGTCCGCGCGCTTTCGAAAGATGCGGAGCGCCCATTCAGTTTCCTACGTAAGCGAGCCGTTGACCTGCCTCGGGTGCGTGCGTTGGCCGAAGACGTGATTGCGCTCCAGCCCGATATCGTTGTCCGGAGCTGGGGCGGCGATGCCCGGGCGCTGAAGTTCTATGAGCGCATGGGCATACGGACAGTTCAGATCGGCTACGCGTCCGACATGGAAGGCGCCGCGCGCGTGACGCGTGAGGTGGCTGCTGCGCTCGGGCAAACGGATCGTGGCGAAGCACTTGTCGCCGCCATGCCCCATGCCGAGCCACCGACTGGCCGCAGCGCACTCTATGTAACGCCCGGCGGCGTGACCGCAGGCAAGGGCACAATGGTGGATGCAATCATGCACAGGGCAGGCTTGGACAATGCCGCGACCGGCACGGGCTGGTATTCGCTTCCGTTGGAGACGCTGGTGATGCAGCCGCCCGGTCTCGCTCTGACGGCCTTTTTCGGATTTGACGACTATGCCTTCGACCAGTGGAGCGTGTCGCGCCATCCGGCGCTTGCCTACGCCCTGAAGGACGCTGACCTGGTGACCATGACTGAAAGCCGGCTGACTTGCCCGGCCTGGTTCGTGGCTGACGAGGCGCAAGATGTCGCCGCCGCGCTGGAGGCAGCGCAATGAAACATCTCTCGCTGATCCTTGCGCTTGCCTGCCTTTTCCTGTTTGCACTCTCGGCCCTTGTCGGCAGCGCTGATCTCGGCCTTGACGCCACACTGTCCGCCCTGATGGGGCAGGGCACTGAGGCTGCCCGCATCATCGTCTGGGAAATCCGTATGCCGCGCGCCGTGGCCGCTTTCGGGGTCGGGGCGGCGCTTGGCCTGTCTGGGGCTGGCTTGCAGGGACTGCTCCAGAATCCGCTTGCCGGACCCGGTGTGCTCGGTGTGTCCGCCTTCGCCTCGCTCGGCGCCGTGATCGCCATCTATTTTGGTCTGGCCGCCGCCGGCAGCTTCGCCGTGCCGCTGGCCGCAATTCTTTTCTCCGCCTTGGCCGTGGCGCTGCTCCTGTTCGCGTCCGGGCGCGGGGCAAGCACAGTGACACTGCTTCTGGTAGGCATCGGACTCTCGAGCCTGGCTGGCGCGCTCACTTCGCTCGCGCTCAACCTCGCGCCAAATCCTTACAGCCTGTCCGACCTGATAAACTGGATGCTGGGATCGGTCGCGAACCGGTCGTGGATGGATGTCGGCATTGCCATGCCAGCCTGGGTGCTCGGTGCGGTGGCAGTGATCATGGCGGGGCCCTCACTCCGGGCTCTCTCGCTCGGAGAAGAGACTGCTGCAACCCTCGGTGCGAACCCCGCGCGGGCACGCCTGCTGATCATAATCGGCACGTCGCTGCTCGCCGGAGCGAGCGTGGCCGTGGCTGGCACAATCGGATTTGTCGGCATGGTTGCGCCGCATATCGTGCGCCCGCTCGTGAAGCATGATCCGCAGCGCGTGCTGCTCCCCTCGGCGCTGGTGGCCGGTGCCATGCTGCTCGGCGCGGATGTGCTGATACGCGTCCTGCCATTTGCTCAGGAACTGAAGCTGGGCGTGGCGGCTGCCCTGTTCGGCGCGCCGGTCTTCATCTGGCTCGCGGCCCGGCTGGGGGGAAGCGCCCGATGATCGATGTTTCCGGCATCAATGTGGATCTCGGCGGCCGGCCGGTTCTGGCAGATGTGTCGCTCAGCGTAGCGCCGCGTGAATTCATCGGTCTTGTCGGCCCGAACGGCGCTGGCAAGAGTACGCTGTTACGCGTCATCGCAGGACTGCTTGCGCCACATTCCGGCAAGGTCGCCTTCGGTGATGCAGATATAGCCTCGCTGACCCATCGCGAGCGGGCCTTGCTTGTCGCCTGGTTGCCTCAGGTGCGCCCCGTCGCGTGGAACCTGATCGCCGAGGATCTTGTCGCCCTCGGCCGATTCGTCACCAGTCCGTCACCCTATGACCGGTGCGGTCGAGCCGACCGGTCGGCCATCGACGACGCACTTGAACGTGCGGGTGCCACGCCATATCGCCACCGCCCCGTGCATACGCTCTCGGGCGGCGAGCAGGCCCGGCTCCACCTTGCCCGCACCCTTGCCACCTCCTCACGCGCCCTCTTGCTGGACGAACCCGGCGCGGCGCTCGACATCGCCCACCGCCTCAGCCTTATGAAGGTCCTGCAGGATGAATGTGCTGCCGGACGGGCGGTTGTGGCGGCGGTGCATGACCTCGATCTGGCGTCGCGGTTCTGCAGTCGGATTATCGTTCTGGATCAAGGACGTGTCGTGGCCGATGGAGCGCCGGACGTGGCGCTGGACGCGGCCTGCCTGGCCCGTGTATTCGCGGTGCGCCGCAATGCGAACGGCGTATTTGAACCCGCCGGGTGATCTCGTTCGTAACCATTTGCCGCTGCCCGTTAGGCAAAACTTAGGGCCTCTCTGCCATGTGTCGCCGGGAAATGACCGGAGAGTCCGATGGCCGCACAGCCTGTACACAATCAGTCGCCGCGGGAAGCGGAACAGCCGGATGTGAATTCCACCCCCGGCGCGTCTGGCGTTCAGGCGGTTGAGCCGCACGACTCTCACCAGCATGTCGCATCGCCTGCGCATGCGCTTCAGGCTCGCCTCGCAGCAGAACTGACCAGTCCCAAGCGCATGTCGCTGCGCAGGATCATGTCGACTCTGCTCGTCCTCTGCCTGTCGACTTGGCTTGCCGGAACTATCCTCTACGCCGCGCTCTGACTGAGGCTTACCCTCTGGCCTTGGCGTCCATTTCGGGCGATAGGGTCGCGCGAACGCAATATGAAACAGGAGGCGCCGATGCGCGTGAGGAAAGCAGTTTTGCCGGTTGCAGGCATGGGCACACGGGTTCTGCCCGCGACCAAGACCATCCCGAAGGAAATGCTGCCTGTCGTTGATCGGCCGGCCATCCAATATGTCGTCGATGAGGCGCTGGAAGCGGGAATCGAGCACATCGTTTTTGTGACCGGGCGCAACAAGGGCGCCATCGAAGACTATTTCGATATTTCGTATGAGCTCGAAGCCTCGCTCAAGGCCAAGGGCAAAAGTGTCATTCTGGAGCAGGTGCAGCAGACCGTTCTGCCGGCCGGCGCCGCGAGCTTCGTGCGCCAACAGTCGCCGCTCGGCCTTGGCCATGCGATCTGGTGCGCGCGCGACATCATCGGCAACGAGCCCTTCGCCGTCCTGTTGCCCGACGTGATCGTGAAGGGTGCGCCGTCCTGCCTCGCCCAGATGGTCAAGGCCTATGACGAAGTCGGCGGCAATATCGTCGCTGTCGACCCTGTGCCGATGGAGCGTGTGTCCTCCTATGGCGTGATTGCACCGAAATCGCGCAATGGTCGCCTGATCGAAATGTCGGGCATGGTCGAGAAACCGCCAATGGAATCGGCGCCGTCGAACCTGAAGATCACCGGGCGCTACATCCTCCAGCCGGAAATCTTTGGCCTTCTGGCCGACCAGGCTGCGGGAGCAGGCGGCGAGATCCAGCTGACCGACGCGATGGTGCGCCAGATGGAAACGCAGGATTATTACGCCTACGAATTCGAAGGCCGTGAGTACGATTGCGGGTCCAAGCTCGGTTATTTCGAAGCTGTCCTGGCTCATGCTATCGACAATGAAGAGACCGCCCAAGGCGCCCGCGAACTGATCCGGAAGATGGCCGCCACCATTTAGCCGTCGCCTGCTGGACGGCAGGCAAATGGTCGATCTGCGACAAATACTTCTTTACCAATCATGACCCGGATTGGTTCGCGCTTTGGGTTTGAAGACGGCGGCGTGACCGGCTAGGGCTATTGCGATGCGCCAGGCACTTTCCCTTCCCACTTTTGACGATGTCCTTTCCGCTGAAAAGCGGGTTGCGGGCGTGGTGCGCGAAACGCCCGTCCTGACTCATCCGGCGCTCGATGCGGCAGCTGGCGCAGAGATTTTGGTCAAGGCCGAATGCCTGCAGGTAACCGGCAGCTTCAAGATTCGCGGCGCGATGAACCGGTTGTCTCAAATTCCCGAAGCTGGGCGCAAAGCAGGCGTGGTGGCCTATTCTTCCGGCAACCATGCGCAGGGCGTCGCGCGCGCTGCGCGGTTGCTTGGCATGCCGGCATTGATCGTGATGCCGTCTGATGCGCCTCAGGTAAAAGTGGACGGTGTGCTGGCTGACGGTGGCGAGGTGCATCTCTATGATCGTAACAGCGAAAGCCGTGAGGCAATCTCGCAGGACCTTGCGGCGGCGCGGGGTGCCATCGTGGTGCCGAGCTTTGACGACTTTGACATCATTGCCGGACAGGGGACTCTCGGTCTCGAATTCGCCCGTCAGGCAGCCTCCATGGGCGCACCGCTGGATCATCTTGTCTGCTGTGCCGGTGGTGGTGGCCTGATCACCGGCGTGGCGCTCGCGTTCGAGGGCCTGTCGGGTGACACGAAAATATGGTCGACGGAGCCGGAGGGGCATGACGACTGGGCGCGCTCTCTGGCGGCGGGTGACGTGATCGCCAACGCGCCGGGCACACGCTCGTTCTGCGACGCGATTCTGACGCCTGCGCCGGGTGAATTGACCTTCCCGCTCGGCCAACGCCTGCTGGCGGGCGGTCTGGTTGTGAGCGATGCGGAGGTGCGGGCCGCGATGCGGTTTGCATTCCGCTACTTGAAAATCGTGGCGGAACCGGGTGGCGCGGCGGCTCTCGCGTCGGTGTTGCGAGGGGTGCCGGAGGGAATGCGCGAGGGGCGTGTGGGGGTGGTCGTGACCGGCGGAAATGTCGATGCTGCGATGTTCGCCGATGTGATCGGACGGGGCGACTGACGGATCAAATCGCGCGCATTCGTGATAAGGGGACTGGAATCCGAACTGGAGCATCCGCATGAGTGTGTTGACAAGCCTATCGCCGGTGGAGGGCCCGCTGGCCTGATGATGGGGTACCTTCTGGCGCGCGCAGGCGTGGATGTGATCGTGCTGGAAAAGCATGAGGATTTCCTCCGCGATTTCAGGGGCGACACGGTGCGCCCTTCGACGCTGCAATTGTTCAGGGAACTTGGCCTGCTGGACGGACTATTGTCGCGTCCATACCAGAAGACGGAACGGCTATCGGTCAGCATTGACGGCGCGGCCTAAGACGTTGCCGAATTCACCCGCCTTCCTGTCGATAGCAAGATTATCGCAATGATGCCGCAATAGGACCTGCTGGATTTCGTGGCGGACACTGCACGGGAATTGCCGAACTTCCGGCTGCTGATGTCGACCGAAGCCGATGCGCTGATTGAGAAAGATGGCAAAGTGGTCGGCCTGCGTGGCCACGCCAGGGACGGGTCGCAGGAGATTCGCAGCACTCTGACCGTTGCCGCGGATGGTCGCGGATCGCGCCTGCGTGATCAGTCCGGCCTCGAGATGGAAGACCTTGGCGCCCCGATCGACGTGTTCTGGATGCGCCTGCCGCGCGCCCCCGACGAATCCGGTGAATCATTGGGCCGGGTCGGGACGGACGGGTTTCTCGTGCTGATCAATCGCGGCGACTACTGGCAATGCGCGCTACCCTTCCCGAAAGGCAGCGCCGACGCGATCCGCGCTGAAGGGCTGGACGCCTTCAGGGCACGTATCGGACGGTTGGCGCCGCGGCTGGCCAGCGTGACAGGCGATGTGAAAAGCTGGGACGATGTCAAGCTGCTGACGGTTCAGGTCAACCGGCTGAAAACATGGTGGCGAACCGGCCTTCTCTGCATTGGCGATGCGGCTCATGCGATGTCGCCGGTTGGCGGGGTCGGGATCAATCTCGCGGTCCAGGACGCAGCGGCTGCTGCGCGAATCCTTGTGCCGTTCCTTCGGCGAGGTGAGGCGCCCGACGACGTGTTGGCTGGCGTTCAGAAGCGTCGCAACTGGCCGACCCGGATGACGCAGCGCGCGCAGATTGTGGCGCAGAACAGCGTGCTGGTGCCGGCTTTGACAGGCGGCGTAGCGCCGAAAGCGCCCTTCTTCCTGAAAGTGCTGAATGCGGTTCCAGCGCTCCGCGGCCTGACGGCCCGGGCCGTCGGGATGGGCCTGCGGCCGGAACACTGGCAAGCCGAGCCATAAGCCTTTTCGGCATCGCGGCCCTTTTTTCGGCCCAGTCCGGCATTAGCTGTGATCCATGACCCAACCCGTTTATTGCGCCATCGGCGACATCCATGGCGAACTCGATCGTCTGAAAGAGCTGCACGACATGGTCCGGTTCCATGCCGAGGCCGAACTCGGCGGAACAGAAGTGACACTGGTCCACCTTGGCGACCTGATCGACCGGGGTCAGGATTCCTGCGGTGTCGTTGACTATCTGATGGAGATGGAAGCGCGGTGTGGGGCGGCATGCGTGAACATTCGCGGAAACCATGAACAGCTGATGATTGAATCGGTTCGTATGGAGGATCAGGCTTCGCGCCGTAGCTGGCTAGAATGGGGCGGTGAAGAAACCATGGACAGCTACCGCCGTCGGGGCCTGGACGGCCCGCCCGACCATCACCTGGACTGGTTGCTTGGTCTGCCGACGATTTTCAGGGACGAGGCCCAGGGGCTGGTGTTCGTTCACGGCGGCGTCGACCCGGATACGTTTCCGGCCTGCGGCGAACGGGTACAGATGTGGACGCGGCGCAAGGAATTCTTCGATACGGGCTGCTGGACGGCGCCCGACCTGATTGGCCAGACAGTGGTGCACGGGCACTCGCCAACACAGGATTCGCTGCCTGACATCGCGGCCGACGGACGACGGATAAATCTTGATACCGGCGCGGTTTATGGTGGTCGTCTCACGGCCGCGATCCTGGTGCCCGGGGCAGCACCTCGCTTCCTTCATAGCTAAGCGGTTCGGTCCAAAAGGCTCAGCTGAGGTGCAATGATCGGCCTGTAGCGGGATGATTCATAAGCGCTTAATCAAGCTTGGTTTTTGGTTAACAGGGCGTTCGGGCGCTGTCCAAGATTTGGGCACCGCTCTTCAAGAGACCTTATCGCCTGACCTCTACGTTCCCATGCTGACCAGACACGGTCTTGGGAACGAGGGCTCCGACATTGAAGCTAACAACCCTGATCAGCCTTGGGCTATCGCTCGTTCTGGGCGCAGGCGCGGTATTCCTTGGCCGCAGCTACATGATGTCCAGCACGTCCGATGCGTCCGCGGCCAGTCTTGCGCCCGCTGTTGAGATGTCATCCGTGCTCGTTGCAACCTCAGTGATTCAGACCGGTGACCTGATTGATCATTCGAGCCTGAAGTCGGCGCCCTGGCCGGCAGACGCTGTGCCAGCGGATGCGTTGCGGAGTTTTGATGACCTGAAAGAAACCGTTTATGCGCGCAGCCTGATCGTGCCCGGCGAGCCACTGATGCGCGCCAAGCTCGACGATACCGGAGCAATTCTGACGCTTGCGGCATCGATTGCGCCGGGCATGCGCGCTGTTTCGGTTGTGGTTGGCAGCGACACAGGCGTGGCGGGCTTCGTCCTGCCGGGCGACCGCGTGGACGTGAACGAATTCATCCCGCGTGAAGATTCTGGCAGCAGCTCGGCACGCGAGGGCGAACGCGTCTCAGGTGACGTGATCGCACGATCAGTCCTCAAGAATGTGAACGTGCTGGCGATCGACCAATCGTTTGAAGCAGGTCTTGAAGGCGCGCGTCCGTCAAGCACCGTAACCCTCGAAGTCACGCCAGACGATGCGCTGGCGCTCAGCGCGGCAAGCCAACGCGGCGCGCTGGGCCTCTCGCTGATCGGTCGACACGAAGAGGCAGCCTTCGTTGCCGAAATCCGCAAGTTGCCAGCACCGGTGGGTGTCGTGTCGCGTGCCCGTGTCGCGCGTGCACCAACGACCACGCGCATCCGCGTCATCAATGGAGACGCCGAAACCGAAGTCACGACACCGGTTGCCCGGGACAAAGCGCCAGCGGTAGGAACCAGCAAATGAATATGTTCCAAAGAGTTTTTGCAGCGTGCCTGATGGTTGCTGTGCTCGGTGTGCCCGCCGCAGGCGCGTGGATCGAGCGCAGTGCACCTGATGGTGCCAGTGTGCTCGTTCTGGAAAAGGGGCGTTCGACGGTTGTCGAAGCTGACCTGAAATTCGCAACGCTTGTCGTCGCCGATCCCGAAATTGCCGATGCGATGGCAACGTCGAACCGCTCGTTCTTTCTGCGCGGCAAGCAGCCGGGCATGACGACGGTGTTGATCTACAATGCCGCCGGAGAGATTGCCGAACTCATCGATGTCGAAGTCGAACTGGGTTTGGATGAACTCCGCACGGACCTGAAGAACCTACTGCCGGGCGAGGATATCAATGTGTATCCCGTGCATGATGGTGTGTTCCTGGACGGCAAGCTGACCACAGCCGCCGCCGCCGACATGGCGCTGCAGCTGGCCGAGCGTCACGTGCCGGGCGGTGTGGCGAATGGCCTGTCGGTTGGGCAGAGCCAACAGGTTTTGTTGGAAGTGCGTTTCGTCGAGGCCAGCCGCAGTGCGGTGAAAGAGATTGGTTTCGGCAACAGGATCAGTGCGAATGATGTTGTCGGTGTGACGGATAGCGGAACGATCTCGGGCATCGCCGAAAAGACGATCGCGCTATTCACGAATGTCGGTAGCGAGAATATCGACATCACCTTGCGCGCTCTGGAACAGAAGGGCGTGATCCGTACGCTGGCCGAGCCGAACCTGGTGGCACTGTCGGGTGATACAGCAAGCTTTCTGGCGGGCGGTGAGTATCCGATTCCGGTGGCAAGTCAGGACAATCAGATATCGGTTGAATTCAAGAAGTTCGGCGTGAGCTTGGAATTCACCCCGACTGTACTGGGCGATGGCCTTGTGAACCTGCGCGTCCGGCCCGAAGTGTCGGCGCTTGACCGGGGCAATGGCATTCGGTCTGCGGGCATCGAAATTCCTGGTATCTCGGTGCGCCGGGCGGATACGACGATCGAGTTACATGACGGTCAGGCATTCGCCATCGCGGGCCTGCTGCAAAACGACTATTCCAATGATGTGCGCCAGACGCCGTGGCTGGGCAACGTGCCGATCCTCGGCATGCTGTTCTCGTCCAAGCGCTATCAGAAGAATGAGAGCGAGCTTGTGATCATCGTCACGCCGCGTCTCGTCCAGCCGGCGACACACCCTGATGTGCTCAACACGCCGCTTGCTGCATTCGCTGAGCCGACGGAAACCGAACTGTTTCTGCTGGACCAGACCGCAACTGTTCCATTGGCAAATTAGGGAGGCCGGAAGATGAGTAATCGTATCAAGATCACTGGCGCTATCTCCGCCCTAGCACTGCTCGCTGCCTGCGCGAGCCACGACCATCAGGATATCCGCTTGCTGGGCGGAGCGACAGAGAAGAATATCGCAACCCAGTCGGTGCGCGACGTGAACCTGCCGAATTCCAGGGAAGTCGAATCGACATCAGGTGTGCGAGCCGCGAATGCGGTTAAGGCATTGAACGAAGGCAAGCAGAAGCAGCTGGGGCAGGCGTCGTCTGGCGGGACCGGTAGCTGACATGTTTGAACCTGTTCAGAAGTTGGACCCTCCTCAACTGCCGCCAAATCGGATCATCCCGTCGCTTGCCGTTCTGGCAAATCGACAGCGGATGGAAACGTTGAAGGCATACTGCGCTGAGCTGGCCGACCTATCCGGCCTTTCGCCCTCTGAGATCGTGCTGCGCCATGGCGGCGGCCTTGTGCTCGTCGAACAGGGTGTTGCGGGGTACGACCAGGTGATACTGACGCTCGCTGTTGAACGGCCGAATACCGCAGTGATCGTCGTCTCCGACCAGCTGCCTGGTCATATAGTCAGGGCCCTGATGAAGTTTGAGGCGTCTGACATTGTGTCGGGCACGGCTGGGATCGAGGAAATCATCGACGCGGCCGAACAGGTGCGCGAGACTCAGTCCATTCAGGGGCCCGGGGCGACGTCTAAATGCTGGGCCTTTCGAGGCGCTGTCGGTGGTGCGGGTGTCTCAACACTCGCAATCGAGAGCGCGTTCAGTCTCGCCCGCAAGGTTGGACCTGGAAAAGTGTGTCTAGTTGACCTGAATGTGTCCGATGGAATGGTAACGTCCTTTCTCGAAGCCGTGCCAAAACTGGACCTGCAGGCGTTGGTGGATTCGCCTGACCGTCTCGACCAGAGACTGCTGGCGGCATGGTGCTGGGAACATGCGGAAGGTGTCTCTCTGCTTGCTGTGCCGCGCAATCCGGATGCTGACGCTTTGGCGACCGAGCCGGCAATGTTGCGCCTGCTGGATGTCGCCTGCAGCACGTTCGAATATGTTCTGGTCGACATGCCTCGGCACATGATGCCATGGACCAAGTCAGTTCTCGGTGCTGTGGATGAGGCGATTGTCGTCAGCGAGTTGACGGTCCCGAGCCTGCACGCTGCCGCAGATATGTGTCGCGAGACAGATATTTTGCGGCGTGACCGAAGCAAGTCCAAGCTCGTGCTGAACCGGATGTTCCCGAAAAAACGTTTCCGTGCCGAGTTCGCCGTCGACAAGGCAGAGCAGGCCATTGAACAGGAAATCCATGCGACGATTGCGTCGGACTGGGATGCGGCGCGCACTGCGGTCAATCTCGGAAAGCCAATCGCTGACGTGAAGCCGAAAAGCCAGCTTGTTCTGGATGTTGAACAATTTGTCGACAGCCTGCTGCCTGACGAAGTCATTGCCAATGAGGCAAAACCCCAGAACAAGAGACGCGCGAAATGAGCCGATTCAAATCCAACGCAGCTCCGGCCGCGCCGCTTGTGATGCCGTCGATGAAACCAGCCGAAGCCACGCCGGCGTTTGTCCCTGCCAAAGTCAAAGGTGAATCCGCGGGTTTCGATTTGCTGGATGCGAAACTGCGGGTACATGCGAAGCTGATCGACGAACTGGATCTGTCTGCGCTTGAGAAGCTGGACGATGACACTATGCGCCAGCGCGTTCGTGGGATCATTTCGGAAATCATCCGGAAGGAAGAAATGGCTCTGTCTTCGGTCGAGGAAATATCCTTTGCCGATGCCGTGATGGATGAAATGACCGGTCTTGGCCCGATCGAGCCGCTGCTGAAAGACGACTCCATCGCGGACATTCTCATCAATGGCTACAATCAGGTCTATATCGAGCGGAACGGCGAGCTGCAGCTGGCACCTGTTCGCTTTGCGGACAATGATCACTTGCTGCGCATCGTGCAGCGTATCGTATCGGCCGTGGGTCGGCGTGTGGATGAAAGCCAGCCGCTGGTCGATGCGCGTCTTCTCGATGGTAGCCGCGTCAACGCGGCGATTGCACCAATTGCCATCGACGGGCCGCTCGTTTCGATCCGGAAATTCTCCAAGTCGCCACTGACGATGGAAAAGCTGGTCGGCTTTGGTGCCATCCCGGGGCCGGTCGCCGAGTTCATTCTCGGCGCGGTCAAGTGCAAGGCGTCCACGGTGATTTCGGGCGGTACGGGTTCGGGCAAGACAACGCTGTTGAATGCCCTGTCGTCGGCGATCAGTCCGAATGAGCGCCTGATCACGATTGAGGACGCGGCCGAACTCCAGTTGCAGCAGCCGCACGTTGCCCGCATGGAAACGCGCCCGCCGAACATCGAGGGCAAGGGTGAAATCCGCCAGCGTGAACTCGTCAAGAACGCGCTGCGCATGCGTCCGGATCGCGTCATCCTGGGCGAGGTTCGTGGCGAGGAGGCCTTCGACATGCTCCAGGCCATGAATACCGGTCACGAAGGCTCTATGGCGACGATCCACGCCAACAATCCCCGCGATGCCATCACGCGTCTCGAGCAAATGGTGATGATGGGCGGCATGAAGATTTCCGAGGAAGCCATCCGGGGACAGATCGCGTCAGCCGTGAATTTCATCGTTCAGGCCACCCGCTTGTCAGACGGTTCGCGCAAGGTCGTGTCGATTGCCGAGATTACCGGCATGGAAGGTTCGATCATCCAGATCCAGGAAATCTTCAAGTTCGAACGCTCCGGAACGTCTGAAGATGGCAAGGTAATCGGAAAATTCGTCGCGACGGGCCTGCGTCCGAAATTCCTCGATGAGATGGAGCGGCGCGGCGTTCATATGCCTGCAGGCATGTTCGATCCCGCGACCGTGTTCTAGGCACCCGTCACGTGTTCGGCTTACCAGACATAACCGGTTACAGCATGTTCCTGCTGATCTGCGCAACCATGGCGGCGGGGGCGTTCTTCCTGATGATCCAAGCGGCTTTGGGCCTCGTCACTCAGGCGCAGACGCAACGGATCGTGAACCGAAGATTGCAGTTCAAGGACCGGTTTGCCAGCACCAGCGAGGCCATGGTCGAGCTGCGAAAAAGCCGGGGTCTGGATGCAGACGGCAATTTCGCAATGCCGCTGGAGCGATTCAATCGTCTGGTCGTCAGATCGGGCCTGCCCTACCAACCCCTCAAATGGGTGGCGATGTCGGCAGGTGGCGCACTGGTTGCGGCGGGCGCCTACATGCATTTCGTCGGTGGCTGGATGGCGGCGCTTGGTATCTGCCTGCTGGTCTTCCTTCTGGGGCCGATTTTCGTGCTCAAGCATGTTGCCGGGAAACGCCGCAAGAAGTTGGCCGGACAGCTGCCGGATGCCCTGCAAATTGTCTGCCGTAGCCTTGAAGCAGGCCACCCTGTCGCAACGGCCGTGGCGCTGGTGGCGCGCGAGATGCCGGATCCGATCGGTACCGAATTCGGTATGACGGCGGATGAAGTGTCCTACGGTTTCTCGCTGACGAATGCGGTACAGCGCATGGCTGAAAGATCCGGTGATCCGGATGTCGAACTGTTCGGCGCAACAGTGCGCCTGCAGGAAAAGACGGGCGGCAACCTCTGCGACCTGTTGAAGGCGAACACGACAACGATCCGGGAACGCCAGACGATGCGCCTCAAGGTGCGCGCGGCCTCGTCGGAAGGGCGGATGTCGGCTCTGATCCTGACGTCCGCGCCGTTCATGGTGATGTTGGCGATCCATCTGACCCAGCCGAGTTTCTACGGCAACGTGATCCATGACCCACTTATCCGCTACGGATTTGCAGGACTTTTGGTCTGGATGTTCATCGGCAACCTGGTCATGCGAAAAATGATCAATTTCAAGATGTAGGCGGGACAGTGAACGTGGATACTTCATCTTTCCCCGGAATGTGGGCGTCAGTGCTGATGCTGGGCGCAGCGCTGGCGCTGTTGTTCCCAAGCATCCTGACTTTTTTCCGAAGTCGCCGCGATACCGAAAGCGTCGAGCGCCGGTTGGCGCGTCGCGGTCCTGTTTCCGGCGAAGCGGAGCAACGCCGCCCCTCCAACCGCATCGGCAAGGCAGTCACCGGCCTGGCCGACCAGATGGCGCCCGACGATGACGAACAGGGCGTTAGTGCAGCCAAGGCAAGGCTGGCCGGTGCGGGTTTTGTCGGGCCATCTGCGGTTGCCCGGTACTATTTCGTGCGCCTGCTTTGCATTGTCCTGCCGCAGCTCGGCTTGCTGGCGGCGCTACCCTATCTATCGAGCCTGCCTGGCACGACGCCGCTCGTGATTTCTGTGATGCTCGTCATGATCGGGCTTATCGCGCCGGGCATGTATCTCGACAAACGGACCAAGACGCGCTGGCAGGAATGTTCCAGCGGCTTTCCCGACATGATGGACCTCCTGGTCGCGTGCGTGGAAGCGGGGCTCAGCCTCGATGCGTCGGTCCAGCGCGTGGGCGAGGAACTCGAACTGCGTCACCCGATCATTGCCGGTTACATGCGGACATTGTCGCTGGAACTGCGGGCCGGGAAGGCGCGCAAATCGGCCTGGCGCGGCTTTGCCGACCGGTTGGGCATTGAGGAGGCCGGATCATTGGCGACGATGCTGCGTCAGGCGGAGGAAATGGGCACGAGTCTTGGCCAGACGCTTCGCATTTTCTCGGCGGACATGCGCCAGCGCCGCATCCTCTATGCCGAGGAAAAAGCCATGGCTTTGCCGGCGAAACTGACGCTTCCGCTGGTTTTCTTTGTTTTCCCGGTGCTTTTGGGCGTGCTGACGCTGCCGGCCGTCGTGATGTTCAAGGAAATACTGTAATGAAATCGGCGCTAGGCGAGTCAGGTATGGATTGCTAGACATTGCACCATGAGCACGACGTATCTCGATTTTGAAAAGCCCATTGCCGAACTCGACGCCAAGATTGCCGAGCTCGAAGCCCTCTCCGGCCAGAAGGGCGGGCCGTCCATCAAGGACGAGCTAAATAAGCTGAAGGCCAAATCGACCAAGCAGCTGAAAGACATCTATTCGGACCTCTCGGCCTGGCGTAAAACGCAAGTCGCCCGACATCCGGACCGGCCGCATCTGTCAGATTATATTGAAACAATTTTCGAGGATTTCGAAGAGCTGGCCGGTGACCGGCTGTTTGGAAATGACGAAGCGATCATCGGTGGCCTGGCCCGGTTCAAGGGCCGTTCGGTGGTCATTATCGGCCACGAGAAAGGCCGCACGACCGAGAAACGCCTGAAGCACAATTTCGGCATGGCCCACCCGGAAGGCTACCGCAAGTCCGTCCGCCTGATGGATATGGCCGAGAAATTCAACCTGCCGGTCCTCAGCTTCCCCGACACGGCAGGCGCCTATCCCGGCAAGGGCGGTGAAGAGCGTGGGCAGGCCGAAGCGATTGCGCGCGGCACCCAGCGGGGCCTATCACTGGGCGTGCCGTTCGTAACGCTGATTATCGGCGAAGGCATGTCAGGGGGTGCCATTGGCATCGCTGCGGCCAATACGGTTCTGATGATGGAACATGCGATCTACTCGGTGATCTCGCCGGAGGGCTGCGCCTCGATTCTTTACCGTGACCCGGCCAAGGCCAGGGATGCGGCGGATGCGATGAAGATTACGGCGCCGGATCTATTGAAAACAAAGGTAATTGACGGTGTCGTCAAGGAGCCGGTCGGGGGTGCGCACCGCGACCCGCAACGGGCTATGGCCGCCGCAGCCAAGGCGCTGGACACCGCGCTTAAGGACCTCGAGGGCATGTCGCCCCAGGAACTACGTCGCCAGCGCCGTGATCGTTTCTATGCCATTGGCCGCGAGATCGCTTAGGCACTGCTTGTAATCATTCGGCCGAACGGTCAGGCTGCGCGCCAGATCGATAGAGGGATATCCATGCGAAATTTCATTCTCGGCGCAGCGCTGCTGTTCGCCGTGGCCTGTTCCAGGGGCGGCGCAGATGATGCGACGGCCGCTGGCGAAGGCGCCGTGATCTATCCCGCAGCAAGCGTTGTCACGATGGCTGCGGCGGATGCTTTGGCGTCAGCCGTGGCGGTGAAGGATGGGCGCATCCTGGCAACCGGCACGGAAGCGGAACTGGCCAAAGCCCTGCCAAAAGCCAGCGTGGACCGCACATTTGAAGGCATGGTGATTGTGCCGGGCCTGATTGATCCGCACGTCCACGTCATGCTGGGTGCCCTGCAATACAACTTGCCACTGACGCCGCCTTGGCCGATGGCGACGCCGCACGGGATGCGTGCAGGAATCGGCACGCGCGAGGGCTTCCTTGCGGAAGTCGCGGCGATTGAGGCATCGACCGCGCCGGGCGAGCCGATTGTGATTTACGGCTACCATAACCTTGTCCACGGCGACCTGACGCGCACCGATCTCGACGCGATCACGACCGCGCGCCCGCTGGTGATCTGGCACTATTCCAGCCACGATTTTTACCTCAACAGCGCCGCCATAGAGCGGGCGGGCTTCACGCCGGCACTGACGGAAAAGTTTCATGGCGTCGACCTTGATGAGAACGGCGAACTGACAGGGCGGATCTATGAGGATGCCGCAATTGGCGTTTTGGGCGCCTTCGCTGACGTGATGCTGGCGCCGGAAAATGTCAGTGCGGGTTTCCAGGGCTTTTCCCGCATGCTGCGCGAGGCCGGTGTCACGACAACGGTCGAGATGGGCTACGGCCTGTTCGGCTGGGAGATAGAAGACGCGAACATCCGCAGCAATTGGGGCGATGCCCAGTCCGCCGGATACAATCTCTACCTCGTGCCGGAATACCGGGCGCTGCAGCGTTCGTTCGGCGAGGACAGGGTGCAGGCTGTCCGTGACATGGTCAGCGGTGTGCGCCCGGCGGCCGCTCCGGTGCTACCACGCGTCAAGTTCTTCACCGACGGCGCTTTCTACAGCCAGACGATGCGGCTTTCGCCGCCGGGTTACCTGTCGGGGCAGTCGAAGGGCAGCGAAGGCCTGTGGGTGATGAAGCCGGACGAGATCGCCCCGACGATCCAGCCCTATTGGGACGCGGGCCTTGGCGTGAATATCCATTCCAATGGCGACGCGGCGCAGGGCGCGACGCTCATGGCGCTGAAAACATTGCGGAATAGCGGCGGCGATAATTCCTTCACGATCGAACATGGCGGCCTGTTCTCGCCGCACCAGGTCGAGGAAGCCGGTCGCCTCAAGGCGAATGTCTCGGCAGCCAGCCACTATGTCTACTATATGGCGGACACCTATGCCGACCCGCTGGGCGAGCCACGGGCCCGCTGGATTTCGCCGCTGGGGGCGCTGACCGACGCCGGTGTCGCGGTGACCGTGCACTCCGATGCGCCGCTGGCGCCGCCGGAGCCTTTGCGGGCGGCGAGCGTGCACATTACGCGGGCGACGCGGGAGGGCGGCACCTATGAGGCGACCATGGCGCTGACGCCTTATGAAGCGCTTGAATCTGTAACGCTCGATGCAGCGCGGGCCGTCGGCCTCGAGGCCGAAATCGGCTCCATAGAGCCCGGAAAGCGGGCTGATTTCACCATCCTTGGCGCCAATCCGCTGGACGTGGCGGGGGAGAACTGGACCGGTATTCCGATCTGGGGCGTCGTGCTGGCGGGCGAAAAGCGGCCACTGGAAGACTGAGCATGGCGGAAAAGGACTGGATCGCGCGTTACTTTGCGCCGCTGGCACAGGGGCAAGGTGCGGCGGGCCTAAAGGATGACGTCGCCCAGCTCGGAACGTCGGGTCCTGTAGCTATTACAACAGATGCGATGGTGGAGGGGGTGCATTTCCTTGCCTCGGATCCTGTCGATACCGTGGCGCGCAAACTGGTACGGGCTAACGTGTCGGACCTGTTGGCGAGCGGGGCGGAGCCAGCCGAAGCCTTGCTCGCGCTCGGCTGGCCGAAGGCGCGCGGTGAAGCTGAAATCGCAGCATTTGCAGCAGCATTGGGCGACGAGTTGGCGGCCTGGGGCGCGCAGCTGATCGGGGGAGACACCGTCACCAATCCTCAGGGCTTGTTCCTGTCTCTGACCCTGACAGGGCGATGCCTATCCGACGCTCCAGTGCGCCGGACGACCGCAAAAACGGGCGATTCCGTGTGGTTGACGGGGTGTGTCGGGGGGGCGGCTAGGGGGTGGGACGTCCTTTGCGAGGAGGCGGCACGTCAGGCTAAAGGGGTCGTTTCGGGTCCCTGGGTCGACGCCTACCGGCTTCCGACACTGCCGCCGCTTGCCACCGCCGGTCTCGTCGCGCGCCATGCGAGCGCGGCGATGGATGTCTCTGACGGCTTGCTGATCGATGCAAGGTCGCTGGCAGGGGCGTCCGGTGTCGGCCTCGAGATCGACCTTGGCTCGGTGCCGTTTGCGGGTGGGGCAGAGGACGAAGCCGAGATGCTCAAGCTCGCGACCTGGGGGGATGATTACCAGGTCCTGCTCACGGCCCCGGAAAGCCGGTCGGAGCAGATCGCGCATGAGGCGAGTGAACAGGGCATACAACTCGCCCGAATCGGGAAAATTATAGCCGGATCAGGCTTGTCGCTGGGTTTGAAGGGCAAAAAAATTAACCTCCCCGAAACCCTGGGGTTCGAGCATGGTTGAGTCGGGTCACCTGTGACTCGCCCCTGAAGCGAGGCAGGTTGCCTCATCAAGGAGCGACTGGCAGGCAAAGGCTCATAATAACTAAGTTTTGGAGACCCGGGGCCAACCCGGGCCCGTTCAAAGGCTCAGGGAAGGAAGGAAATCCCCATGTGGTTTTATCTCGCACTCGCCGCAGGCGTTGTGTCGGTTCTATACGGATGCCTACAGATCAACTCGATCATGAAGGCACCGTCAGGCGACCAGCGTATGCGTGAAATCGCGCAGGCTATTCAGGAAGGCGCAAACGCCTACCTGAAGCGCCAGTATCGCACGATCGGTATGGTTGGCGTTGTTGTCGCCGTCATCCTGCTCGTCCTGCTCGGCTGGAAGTCTGCACTCGGTTTCGTGCTGGGCGCCGTCCTGTCGGGCGCAGCTGGCTTTATCGGCATGCTTGTGTCGGTGCGCGCCAATGTGCGCACAACCGAAGCGTCCAAGAGCGGCCTTAGCGCCGGTCTCGCATTGGCGTTCAAGTCAGGTGCCATCACCGGCATGCTGGTCGTCGGTCTCGCCCTGATCGGTATCGTTCTCTATTACGGCCTGCTGACCGGCCCGCTCGAGCTGGACCTGTCGGTTCGCGACGATAAGCGGCAAGTCATCGACGCCCTCGTTTCACTCGGCTTCGGCGCTTCGCTGATCTCGATCTTCGCCCGTCTCGGCGGCGGTATCTTCACCAAGGGTGCGGATGTCGGCGGCGACATGGTGGGCAAGGTGGAAGCTGGCATTCCCGAGGATGACCCGCGCAACCCGGCCACCATCGCAGACAATGTCGGCGACAATGTTGGCGACTGTGCCGGCATGGCGGCTGACCTGTTCGAAACCTATGCCGTGGCACTGGTCGCGACCATGGTTCTGGGCGGTATCTACTTCTCCGGCTCGGCTGATATTTCGGCTGTGATGATGTTGCCGCTGGCGATTGCCGCCGTCTGTATCATCACCTCCATCGTCGGCACGTTCTTCGTGCGCCTCAGCAAGGGTTCCACGGATGTGATGTGGGCGCTCTACAAGGGCCTGATCGTGACCGGCGTGCTGTCGGTAGGTGGCCTGGCCATCGCCATCAACAGTGTGTTGCCGAACGGCTTCGGTGTGCTGAATGAAGCCGCCGCGCGCCTCGGCATGACCGGCGAGATTACAGGCCTCGACCTGTTCTTCTGCGGCGTGACCGGCCTCGTTGTGACCGGCCTGATCGTTTACATCACGGCCTATTATACCGAGACCAAGTTCCGTCCCGTCCGCTCGATCGCCTTGGCGTCCGAGTCGGGCCACGGCACGAACGTGATCCAGGGCCTTGCTGTCTCGCTCGAGTCGACGGCGCTGCCATCGATCTCGATCATGGCGGGCATCCTGCTGACGTATAATCTTGCAGGTCTCTACGGTATTGCCATTGCCACGACGACCATGCTGGCGCTCGCCGGTATCATCGTTGCCCTCGACGCCTTCGGCCCGGTGACGGACAATGCCGGCGGTATCGCGGAAATGGCTGAATTGCCGTCTGACGTCCGCAAGACGACGGATGCGCTGGACGCTGTTGGCAACACGACGAAAGCCGTGACCAAGGGCTATGCCATCGGTTCGGCGGGCCTCGGCGCGTTGGTCCTGTTCGCGGCCTATTCGGAGGACGTGAAATACTTCATTGCGCAGGCCGATCCGGGAACGTTCTTCCACAATGTCGTGGTCGATTTCTCGATCGCCAGCCCGTACGTGGTTGTCGGCCTGCTGTTCGGCGGCCTTCTGCCGTTCCTGTTCGGCGGCATGTCGATGATGGCGGTCGGGCGCGCTGCCCAAGCCGTGGTCGAGGAAGTGCGCAGGCAGTTCCGCGAAATGCCGGGCATCATGAAAGGCGAAGTGAAGCCTGACTATGGCCGCGCCGTGGATATCCTGACGCAAGCGGCGATCAAGGAAATGGTTGTGCCATCGCTGTTGCCAGTGCTGTCACCGATCGTCCTGTTCGGCGTGATCTTCCTGATTGCCGGTGCCGGCGCAGCCCTGTCGGCTGTCGGTGCGATGCTGTTGGGCGTGATCGTGACCGGCCTGTACGTGGCCATCTCGATGACCTCGGGCGGCGGCGCCTGGGATAATGCCAAGAAGTATATCGAAGACGGTCATCATGGCGGCAAGGGCTCTGAGGCCCACAAGGCTGCGATTACCGGCGATACGGTTGGCGATCCCTACAAGGACACATCCGGTCCGGCTGTGAACCCGATGATCAAGATCACGAACATCGTGGCCTTGCTGATGCTCGCGGTGCTTGCCGGCCACTAGGCCAGTCCAGTCCGACAATAAAAAAGGCCCCGGTGCGAGAGCGCCGGGGCCTTTTCCTTTGGGGTATGGGTGCCGATCAGGCGATGTCGAAGCGGTCCGCGTTCATCACCTTGGTCCAGGCCGCAACAAAGTCCTTCACGAACTTTTCCTTGTTGTCGTCCTGGGCATAGACTTCGGAGTAGGCGCGAAGGATCGAATTCGACCCGAACACGAGGTCCATGCGCGTCGCCGTCCACTTCACGGCATCCGTCTTCCGGTCACGGATCTCGTAGATACCATTGCCGGAGGGCCGCCAGTAGTTTTCCGTGTCAGTCACGTTGACGAAGAAGTCGGTCGTCAGCGCGCCCGCTTTGTCAGTGAACACACCGTGCTTCGTGTCACCGTGATTGGTGCCCATGACACGCATGCCGCCGACAAGGACCGTCATCTCCGGTGCCGTCAGGCCCAGGAGCTGCGTCCGGTCGAGCATCAGCTCTTCAGGGCTGACGTCGTAGTCGGCCTTCTGCCAGTTGCGATAGCCATCATTGAGCGGGTCCATCGCATCGAACGAACCGCCATCCGTCATCTCCGCGGTCGCGTCGCCGCGGCCCGGTGCAAACGGCACTTTCACATTGAAGCCTGCCGCTTTTACGGCCTGCTCGACGCCGACATTGCCGGCAAGGACGATCACGTCCGCCACGCTGGCTCCTGTCTCAGCGGCAATGCCTTCGAGCACTTTCAGCACCCGGCCAAGACGGGTCGGCTCATTGCCTTCCCAATCCTTCTGCGGCGCAAACCGGATGCGGGCCCCGTTGGCACCGCCACGCATGTCAGAGCCGCGATAGGTGCGGGCACTGTCCCAAGCCGTCGACACCATGTCGCTCATGCTCAGGCCACTAGCCGCGATCTTTGCCTTCACGGCATCGACATCATAACCGGTCTTGCCGGCTGGAACCGGGTCCTGCCAGATCAGGTCTTCGGCGGGCACTTCCGGACCGAAATAACGCGCCTTTGGCCCGAGGTCGCGGTGGGTCAGCTTGAACCAGGCGCGGGCGAAGGTTTCCGAGAAATACTCGAAATCGTTGTAGAAACGCTCGGAAATCTTGCGGTATTCCGGGTCCATCTTCATGGCCATGTCGGCATCGGTCATGATCGGCATCTTGCGGATCGAGGGATCCTCGACATCGACAGGCATGTCTTCTTCCTTGATGTCGACAGGCTCCCACTGCCATGCGCCGGCGGGGCTCTTTTTCAGCTCCCACTCATGGTTGAGCAGCTGGTCGAAATAACCATTGTCCCATTTGGTCGGATGGGTCGTCCAGGCGCCTTCAAGGCCGCTGGTCACGGCATCACGGCCGATGCCCCGGGTCTTGTGGTTGATCCAGCCGAAACCCTGCTCCTCGATCGGAGCGGCTTCAGGGGCGGGGCCGAGATTGGATTCCAGGCCATTGCCGTGCGCCTTGCCGACGGTGTGTCCGCCAGCGGTCAGGGCGACCGTTTCCTCGTCATTCATGGCCATGCGGGCGAAGGTGACACGCACGTCCTGGGCTGACTTGAGGGGATCAGGCTTGCCGTCACGGCCCTGCGGGTTGACGTAGATAAGGCCCATATGGACGGCGCCGAGCGGGGCTTCGAGCGATGCCGCGTCTTCGGCGTTGGCATAACGCAGGATGCTATCGGCCAGCCATTCTTTTTCCGAGCCCCAGTAGACGTCCTTTTCAGGCGCCCAGATGTCTTGGCGTCCGAAGGCGAAACCGAAGGTCTTGAAGCCCATGGATTCGTAGGCGACGTTGCCCGCGAGGATGTAGAGGTCGGCCCAGGAGACCTTGTTGCCGTATTTCTTCTTGATCGGCCACAGCAGGCGGCGCGCCTTGTCGAGGTTGCCATTGTCCGGCCAGGAGTTGAGGGGAGCGAAGCGCTGGTTGCCGGTGCCGCCGCCGCCACGACCGTCAAACAGCCGGTAGGAGCCAGCGGCATGCCATGCCAGACGGATCATCAGGCCGCCATAATGACCCCAGTCAGCCGGCCACCAGGCCTTGCTCTCGGTCATGATGGCCTTCATGTCATGCTTGAGCGCGGTGACGTCGAGCTTCTTGAGTTCTTCGCGATAGTCGAAGTCCTCGCCCATCGGGTCGGTCTTCGTGTCGTGTTGGCTCAGGATGTCGAGGTTGAGCGTGTTCGGCCACCATTCCGTGACCGTTCTACCCGCAGAGGTCATCCCGCCATGCATGACCGGGCACTTGCCGGCGCTACCCATATCATTTCCGTCCATATCGCTCTCCCATTGCTGAAATTGTTCGGCACTTTCGCCTAATAAGGGAAGATACCGCTACTCTACCCATTGATCCAATCGATTCTATGAAGTCGAGCTATAGGGCGGTTCTATGTGACCGGGTTTGACGCATCGCAATCATGGGCAATGGCGAACTGCCGTAAACACAAGACATGGACGTACTTCCCGCCTGATACGGCCTCAGCCCCAACGAAAAAGCCCCGGAACCGGGGTTCCAGGGCTTGTCTGTTTCGGGATGCGGCCTGCGCTACTGGCGGCGACCGGTCGGGTTGCCGGGTGTGGCTTCGTCCGAGTTTGGCAGGCGCACGCCGCCGACGGTGCCGAAGATCTGTTCCCAAAGGCCCAGTTCGCGACCACGGGTCGGCGTTTCGCGGGCCGCATAATTGATGAGCTCGCCGTCTGCGGCATTGTATTCTAGAACTTCGTCGACCTTGTCATCCTCGCCGAAGCGGATCGCCGTGATCGAGCGCTTGGTGATTTTCGGCTTCAGGAAGGCGATGCGCTCCTGCACGTCGGAAATATACATCCAGGTCTTGTCGTCAAACACGCTTTCCGTGGACGGGCTGCCAAGCTGGGCGAGGACGGAGGACCGTGTGTCTTCGTCCGGCTTTATGTCGCGCGGCTGGGCGTCGTCTGCCACATAGCCGTGGAAATCCCGCGCCGGCGTGAGACACGCGGTGAGGGGCAGGGTGAGAAGGCCAATGGCCAAAATCGCACGTCGCGACATGGAGAAACTCCTGATAAGGCTTCGCGAAAGACCTAGCGGCTGCAGACCCCCCTTGGCAACACAGGAGTACATCGTGACGGGAATTTCAATCGGCTGGCTGGCGCGGCGACGGGCCAGCAAGGCTGCCGCCGGAAAGGCCTATGGCGGGCTGATGAAAGCGGCGCTGGCGCCGGATTTCTACCTGACGGGCGACGTTGCCGACACGTTCGATGGGCGTGCGCAGATGGTGACGGTCCATGCGGCGCTGGCGATCCGGCGGATGAACGTCCTTTCGGGCACCGAACCCGCGAAAACCGCTGCGGCGCTGAATGCGCGCGTGCTGGACGGATTTGATGCTGCCTTTCGCGAGCAGGGCGTCGGCGATTCCTCGATCGCGCGGAAAGTCCGAAAACTGGCCGAGGCGCATTACGGGCTGGGAACTGCCCTGTCGCAGGCGCTGGACAGTGATGGCGGGGAATCAGCCGTGATCGACGTGCTGGAGCGCAACGGGGTGATGCAAAAGGGCCGTGGGGCCGCTCTGGCGGCCTATTTGTGCGCACTGGCGATACGTCTGCAGCAGCAGAGCGATGCTGAAATACTGAAGGGGGCAATTGACTGGGTGTCGGCCACCGAAGTGGGGTAGCAGGCACAGGCGCGGCGTTGCCAACCCCCGTGACGCGCCGTAAACACCGCCTATCAGGAATCATTGCGTTTCCGACTGATTTGGAAGGCTCAAATGGCTGAAGGCACAATTCTTTCAATTGATGCCATGGGCGGCGATGCTGCGCCCGGTGTCGTGGTCGACGGCGTGGCAATCCTGCTGGCCGAACGCCCGGATATTGCCGTGCTGCTGCATGGCGACGAATCTGTACTGGCGCTCATGGTGGCAGCCCATCCCGTCCTGTCGGGCCGTTGCCAGCTGGTTCATTCCGACAGCGTCATCACGAGCGATATGAAACCGAGCCAGGCGCTGCGCCGGGGCAAGGGATCGTCGATGTGGAACGCCGTCGAGGCGGTCAAGAACGGTGAGGCGGGTGCTGCCGTGTCGGCGGGCAATACGGGCGCGCTGATGGCGATTTCGATGCTGATCCTGCGTAAGATGGAAGGCGTCCACCGCCCGGCGATGACGGCCCTGTGGCCGACCATGCGCGGCCGCACCGTGGTGCTGGACGTCGGCGCGAATCTCGAAGCGGATGCCGCGCAGCTCGTCAGCTTTGCCATCATGGGCGAGGCTTATGCGCGCGCGGCGCTGGGCATCGAAAAGCCGTCGATCGGCATTCTCAATATCGGCTCAGAAGAGATGAAGGGCCATGACGAGGTGCGCGAGGCGCATGAATGGTTGCGCGAGGCGGAACTGGACATGGACTATCGCGGCTTCGTCGAGGGCAATGACATTTCCAAAGGTGCTGTGGACGTCGTGGTGACGGACGGGTTCACCGGCAATGTCGCGCTGAAAGCCGGCGAAGGCGTGGCACGGATGCTGGGCAACCGGATGCGCGAAGCCTTCACGGCCAATATCATGACCAAGCTTGGCGCCGTGTTCGCGTCTGGCGGGCTGAAGCAGCTTCGCAGTCAGATGGACCCGAGCAATGTGAATGGCGGCGTGCTGCTGGGCCTCGGCGGCGTTTCGGTCAAGAGCCATGGCGGCACCGATGCGCGCGGATTTGCGCAGGCCTGCCAACTGGCGGCCGACCTTGCCGCAAGTCACTATCAGGACGAGATAATCGCCAACCTGTTGCGAATCAGGGAAGGCGGCTTGGCTGCCGATTAAGGCAGTCGGCATGGAAAGGATTTCAATGGCACGTCGCAGTTTCATTCGCGGTACAGGCGGCTACCTTCCGGAGAAGGTGCTCACCAATGACGACCTGTCGGCCATGCTGGACACATCGGACGAGTGGATTCGCGAACGCACGGGCATCAAGCGGCGCCATGTCGCCGCCGAGGGCGAGCTGACATCGGACATCGCGACCGCTGCGGCCCGGCAGGCGCTGGACGCCGCCGGCATGGAGGCGACCGATATCGACCTGATCGTGCTGGCCACGACGACACCCGACAGGACGTTCCCGGCGACGGCGACGGCGGTGCAGGCCAAGCTCGGCACCGGCGCTGGTGCGGCCTTTGACGTCCAGGCCGTCTGTTCCGGCTTCCTGTTCGGGCTCGCCACGGCTGACAGCATGTTGAAGCAGGGCCTGTTCAATCGGGCGCTGGTAATTGGCGCCGAGACATTCACGCGCATTCTCGACTGGTCGGACCGGGGCACGGCTGTGCTGTTTGGTGATGGCGGCGGCGCGGTGGTGATCGAGGCCGAGGAATGGACCGGCCCGCAGGATGCGGGGATCATCACGCACCATATTCGCACCGACGGCACGAAGTCAGACCTGCTCTATGTCGATGGCGGTGTCAGTTCGACCGGCACGATCGGCCATGTCCGGATGGAGGGCAATCGCGTGTTCAAGCATGCCGTGGCCAATATCTCGTCGGCGATCCAGGCCGTGCTCACCGAGACCGGCCTGACGGCGGACGATATTGACTGGTTCGTGCCGCATCAGGCCAACAAGCGCATCCTGGACGGCGTGGCGAAGAAGATGGGTATTGCCGAAGAGAAGGTCGTGATCACGGTCGACGAGCATGCCAATACGTCAGCCGCCTCGATTCCCCTGGCGCTGAACCATGCCGTGCGTACCGGCCGGGCCAAGCCGGGCGACCTCATCCTTTCAGAGGCGATGGGAGGCGGGTTTTCATGGGGTGCGAGCCTGTTCCGCCTTTAATCAACAGGCATCATTTTGATCCACAATTTTTGGACCGAATCGGACAAATCGAAACATCTCAACGAATTAAGCTGACGGTTTCGCTAGGAATCCGTTAAGTTTCATTCGCTATCCATTAACGAAAGGCGAGAGAACCTCATGAGCAACCAGACCCTGACCCGTGCCGAAGTGACTGATGCAATCGTCCGCGAAGTGGGCGTGACGCGTCAGGAATCCTCGGACCTTCTGGACCGCACACTCGACATGATCGGCACCGCGCTGGAGCATGAAGACGAGGTGAAGCTCTCCCGCTTTGGCAATTTCGTGGTGCGATCGAAATCCGCCCGCGAAGGCCGCAACCCCAAAACCGGCGAAGAAGCCATCATCGCGCCGCGGCGCGTGGTGACGTTCCGCCCATCCCCCATGCTCAAGGCCCGCGTCGACAAGGGCTGAGCCAATACAAGGATAGCGATATGACTGCCATCAGGAACCGCGTCGAGAAATCTGCAAACGCCTTTCGGTCGATTGGAGAGGCAGCCGCAGAACTGGGCCTCGAAACGCATGTCCTTCGCTATTGGGAAACGAAATTTCCGCGTGATGTGAAACCGGTGAAGCGTGCCGATGGCCGCCGCCTGTTCCGTCCGCAGGATATTGACGCGCTGCGCGCCATCCAGATTCTGGTTCATGGGCGCGGCCTGACATTGAAGGGCGCCAAATCCCTGCTGGCAGAACAGGGGCTTGAGGCCGTGCTGTCCGGCGCAGCGACCCTGGGCAATGGCACGGTCGGAAGCCCGGCACGTGAGCTGCAGCAGACGGTCGCCAAGGCGTTCAATGCCGAGATGGCTTCATCGATCGCTCCCGAGAGCCAGGAGCGCCTAGCGGATGCACTGGTCGGCCTGACCGACCTGAAAGCCCGGCTCGACGCGATGCGCGAGAAGCGCGCGGCCTAAACCCACATAAGCGATTGCGGAAGGCCGGTGGCTTGGCTACAAGCCGCTTCAAGTCGGAGCGTGGCGCAGCCCGGTAGCGCACTCGCCTGGGGGGCGAGGGGTCGTAGGTTCGAATCCTATCGCTCCGACCATTCATACGCGTTGGCCCGCAGCGCCTGAAACCGATCGAGGATCGATTTCAGCGCGGGAATACCCGAAGCGCCAGCGAGGGCCTCCCAAGTTGATTCTGTATCGGCCCTTCGCGCTTCACATGAACCGAGCTCTAGGCTTTCCAATAACTGCTTTTGGTCAGGGCTGTCATTCGATCCGCGCCAGTCCAACGGTCGACTTTGGCCCTTTGTGGACTCCCGGCGGCAGTTAACCGAACGGCTTTTTTCTTTAAATCCGGTCATCGACGCGTGTCTCACAGAGTCCCAGAAAGACTTACTGCGAGCGGGCCAAAATCGCGTGCAATCGCACACTCTCGAAACAGATGAGGCGCGGAATGGACTCAATTCATGATCCGGGCCGTGCTGTCGCCATTGCATTTGGCGCATGCGATAGTTTCGACATTGTCGCAAAACGCGGCTTGGCTTAGGCTGGAAACGACGTGACGCTGGGGGGCCACCATGATCTGACTTGCCTTGCTGTTCGTTGCGCTTCTTTTCTTTGGACTTGCACCAGCTCACGCCGAACGCTCCAAGAAGCTGGCCAAGGTTCCGAGAAATCTGGAATCGACCCAGACGCATATCGACCCGTCGTGTGAAGTGAAGCAATCGGGCACGTATTGCGAGGAGTTCAGTTTGCGACTGTTCCCCAAGGGCGGTGACGCAGGCACAGGCAGGTACGCCCGCCAAAGACGGGTTTTCCGCGACAAGAAAACAGGGAAGCGAATTTTCGGTGTCTCGCATGTCACAACGGACACCGCGAAAAAATTTGAGACCTCCTGGCTTATCGAACCGAAATGGGCCAATCTCCACATGCTGAATGCAGATGTGGCCTATGGGCGCCTGGCGGGCACGCAAGATGTGTACGTGATTGACACCGTCGCCGGAACCACCACCAAGATCGGTCAAGGTGACCTCGGCTTTGGATTTGCGTTGGTCGGTTCGGATTTCGTCAGCTATTAAAGCACTTCCGCATCATTTGACTCCATATCCAGCAGCTTTGAAGTAGTTCTGGCATTCGTCGGCTGAGTAGAGGTCGATGACCGAGGCGATTGCGTTGTGGAGGTTTTCGATTGTCCTCGCGCCGATCCGTCTGAGGTGGGCTTTGAGTTTTGAGAAGGCCATCTCGATGGGGTTCAGGTCGGGGCTATAGGCGGGCAGGAACAGGAACCAGCAACCGGCCTGTTTCAG
>Ga0105054_10000537_pt1 | contig 59815 bp, 63 predicted proteins | sample BON02_FD_78091 | JGI IMG/M metagenome (GOLD analysis project Ga0105054, IMG submission 78091) | Freshwater microbial communities from Lake Bonney liftoff mats and glacier meltwater in Antarctica - BON-02 (megahit assembly) | ecosystem: Environmental > Aquatic > Freshwater > Ice > Glacier...
CGGAGTGTTGTACGGATCAGCGGGCCGACGGCGACCGTATGGGGCTGGAGAACGTCGCGCGCGCCGAGGCATTGCTAGAGATGTAACGAAATGGTCACTTATCGGATGACGAAACGGTATCGCCGTGGTGCCAGCGGCGCTTCTGGGCCCGTAGGCCGGACCTTAAGGGGACATGCCGAGGCGTTGCTGGGATGAGCGCTCGCTGTCGCGCCCGGGCGTGGAGGCGTGACAGTGAGCCGGGGCACAATGCGCGCATGGCATCGCGCCCACAACCTGTGTACCACGATTTATGCCACACTTCTGGAATGACTGAGAAGATTGTCCGGGCACGGCTTGACGACGACGCACAGGCCGCCTTGCGCCTAATGGTGCGACTTGGGATGACCGAGTCAGAGGCCGTGCGTACCGCTCTCGTGGAAGCGGCCGCGGCCCGCGCGGCTGAGGATGAACTGCGGGCTGAGTGCGAGCGCCTCATGGCCGACCCCGCATTCGTTGAGCAGGAGCGTCGCTTCATTGCCGAATGGGAGCATGCCGTGGCGCCATGGCCGGACTGAGGCGAGGCGACATTCACCGCGTGCGCTTTCCGCACACGAATGATCGAAGGCAGTCGGGTGCACGCCCAGGGGTGGTCATACAAACGAATGCACTCGGCAAGTGGAGCACCGTGATCGTCGTGCCTCTCTCACGATCAGCCCACGATCTGGCTTTTCGGTCGAAGGTGACCATCGGTGATACCGAGTCGGTGGCGATGGTGGATCACATGGCATCGGTTGATACGCGCCGCATTGGCGCGCACATCGGATCGTTGAGCGCAAACGAACTGGTGGACATGGAGTCCGCCATCCGCACCGTGCTCGCCATCCGCTGAAAACGACATCGGCCGGGCCCCCCGTGAGGGGCCCGGCCGATGAGGACCGCGTGATGAGTGGAGCGGTTAGCCCAGCTTCGAGAGCTGCGCCGTGGCCTTGGCAAGCACCGATGCAGGCAGCGGTGCGTAGCCCAGGGCCTCCAGCTGGCCTTGGGCCTTGGAGCCGAGGAAGTACGTGAACGCCGTCTTGACGGCGGCGATGTTCTTGCCGCCCTCGGTGACGATGGCGTACGTGGTGGCGGTGATGGGGTAGGCACCCTCCGCCTGGCTGTTGATCACCGAGAACGTGAGGTCGCTACTCAACTTGGCGCCAGCACCCGCGGCCTGCAGCGACTCGACGGTGGGAGCCACGAACGTACTGCCCTCACCAATGGCCGCGGCCTTGGTGTCGAGGCCGGCCTGCTTGGCATCGGCCAAGTCCACGTAGCCGATGGAGTTCTTAGTGTTCTTGACGCAATTGGCAACGCCGGGGTTGCCGGGCGAGGCCGACACCGTGGCGGTCCAGCTCGGGGTCTTGCTGCCCCCGGCACCCACCTTGTTGGCGAAGCTCTGGCTGATCTCCGACAGGTAGCCCGAGAAGTTGTACGAGGTGCCCGACGAATCGGCACGCACGCACACCACGATGGAAGCACTGGGGAATGTGACGCCCGGGTTGGACGCCGCAATGTCCTTGTCATCCCACGTCGTGATGTCGCCGTCGAAGATGCCGGCGAGCGCGGGGCCCGTGAGGTTGATGGCCTTGCCGACGCCATTGATGTTGGTGGGTACGGCGATGCCGCCCAGCAGTGTGGGGAAGTACAGAAGGGTGCCCGTGATGGCCCCGGCCTCCTCGGAATTAAGCGGCGCGTCAGTGCCGGCCCAATCCACCACCTTCTTCGTCAAGTCATTGATGCCGGCGCCCGACCCCTTGGAGGCATAGGAACAGGTCTTCGAGTCCTGGCACCACTGCGTGTACGCGGGTGCCGGGAACGATGCGCCGGAACCGGTTGCCACGCCGGCCGGGGCGCTGCTGCCACCTGAGGCCGTGTCAGTTGCGCCGCTGCTGCCGCAACCGGCGATGAAAAGGGCAGACGCGCCGATGAGGCCCGTCGCGATCAGGATCCTGCGCTTCATGCCAGATCTCCTCGTGGAAATGAACGTGGGCTGAAGTTACATCGGCGCAACACGCCCCCCCGAGGAATGTTCACGGCATTGACACATTCGCGCTGTCAAGCGGGTTTCGGGGCTATGCGAGCAGGGTACGGCGCAGGCGTCGGATGGGAAGCATGAAAAAGGCAGCGGTGAAACCCACGAGCACTGCCACATGCGCCACCGTGAGCCACCCCACGTCGCCCAGTACCAGTTCGCGTGTGGCCGCCACGAAGTGCGAGAGCGGCAGGAGCCACCCGATGACCTGGGCCCATCCGGGCAGGTTGGAGAACGGAAAGAAGATGCCCGAGAACAGGAACATGGGCGTGAGCACGCCGGTCCACAAGATGTTGAAGTGCTCGACGCTCCTGGCGAACGACGTGTAGGCCATGCCGAGCACGGCGAAGGTGAACGCGCCGATGATGAACACCAGCGGGGTGAGGAGGGCCCACCAACTTGCCACCAGACCGAATGGGGCCATGACCCCGAGGAACACCACGCCGTAGATGCTGCCGCGGGTGGCAGCCCACAGATACTCGCCCACCACCACGTCGCCCACCGACAGCGGAGTGGTGACCGCCCCCTCAAATACCCGGCGCACATGAATACGAACGAACGCGTTGTATGAGGTTTCGAGAACGGCGCCGAACATCACCGCGCTTGCCGCCACACCGGGGGCGATGAACTGCACGTAGGGGATGCCGTCCACCTGCGTGAGGTAGGCACCAAGGCCGAGACCCATGATGGCCAGATAGGCGATGGCCTCTAAGAACCGGGGGCCAAGGGTGACGAGCACGGTCTTGCGACCTACCGTCGCGTTACGAAACCAGAACCGCACGGCACCTCGCGCAGTGATGTCCGCGCTACTCAGCTGAGCGCCTCGATGGCCGTTTCGTAATCGGCGGCGAGCCCGTTGTGGCCGTGTCGCACGGCGGCATCAATGCCGGCCAGATACGCGTCGGCGGCGGCGTCCACGTTGCCGGTGACAGCGAGGCACTCGGCCAGATGGCCGTAGGCCGCACCCTCATCGTCGGCCAGGTCAAGGTACGCGTGATACTGCTCGATTGCCTCTTGGTGCCGCTCGGCCTGACGCAGAGCCACGGCCAGGCCATAGCGCGCACGGGGCTCCGAGGGGTCCTCGGCCACGAGGTCAGTGAAGTAGGCGATGCGGTCAATGGCCGCGTTGGGGAACCCAATACGGCTGTCGTTGTCAGCCTTCATTCGCATGTCCTCTTGCCGATGGTGATCACGAGTTCCGGATCGTCCAAGGCGATGACCATAGGCGCTCAAGCGCCCAGAATGGTAATTGCACGGATCGAATTTCGGTGTGACTCACAGCCCTCGGCGATCCACCCCGGGGGCCCGGCCATGTCACAAACGACACATGTGAACCCCACGAGATTGCCCTTCCCATGAGGCAATCCGCACGATGATGTGTTTGTGATGCCGCATTGGTAGCGTGGGGCCGTATCCGGGGTGTTTGGTCCGGATGCATCCTGTTCGACAATGGTGAAGGCGAGCACAGATAGACCTTCGCACCTGGCTTCCAGTTCTTGTGTACATCGTGCTTGGCGCGGGCGTGGCCATGGCCCTGTTTACGCTCAGCCTCGTTGGGCGCAAGCAGCCGAACCCCACGAAGTCACTGCCGTTTGAGAGCGGAATCCTCACGGTGCAGCCGGCGCGCCAGCGTTTCTCAATTGACTTCTACCTCACGGCCATGCTCTTCATCATTTTCGACATCGAACTGGCGTTTCTCTACCCGCTTGCAGTGGTGCTGCGCAGCGGCGGCGGCCTCGCCGTGGTGGAGCTGGTGCTCTTCGTGACGGTTCTCATGGGCGCCCTGCTCTACATCTGGAAGAAAGGAGCCCTCGAATGGCGCTGATTCCACCCCCCGGTGCACCGGTGCACCGCTCGGCACGCACGGACGACAGCATTGACTGGGACCTGCGCGATCCCGAGTTGGTCGAAGCCGCGCACGGCATCCTCACCACCACGGTCGAGAAGGCCATCGCCTGGACGCAGACCTCGGCCATCTGGCCGGCCACCTTCGGCCTGGCCTGCTGCAGCATCGAGATGATGCACACGCTGTCGCCGCGCCTCGACATGGGGCGCTTCGGTGCGGAGTACTTCCGCGGCAGCCCGCGGCAGGCCGATTTGATGATCGTGGCGGGGCGCCTCACTCAGAAGATGGCGCCGGTGGTACGCCACATCTACGACCAGATGCTCGAGCCCAAATGGGTCATCAGCATGGGCGCATGCGCCAGTACCGGCGGGGTGTTCAACAACTACGCCACCATTCAGGGCTGCGACAAGGTCATCCCGGTGGACGTCTATGTGCCTGGCTGCCCCCCGCGCCCCGAGAGCCTGATGGAGGGCATTGACATTCTGCGCACGAAGATCGGCGGCAATGGACAGACCCCGAGCAGCGAACTGATTGCCGAGCGCACCCGCGTGCGCGAGGAATGGCTGGTCGCCCGTGCCGCCGCCGACGAGGCCGCCGCGGCTGCGAAGGACGGGCAGCCGAGCTGAGCGACGTATCGGCCCAGATCGAGGCGGTCGTGCCGGGTGCCGTGGTCGAGGAGCACACGCACGCCGGTGAACTCACGGTTGAGGTGCGGACTGATCGCATTCTCGAGGCCGTGCGGGCGCTGAAGGACGGAGCCACGCAGTTCAGCCGCCTGTCGGGCGTCACGTGCGCCGACTTTCCCGATGAGCCCAGTCGGTTTCGGCTGGCGTACCACCTGCACAGTCTTCAGAGCGGCCGCCGCGTGCGACTGCGCATCTGGGCCGGCGGCCTCGACCCCGAGGTGGACTCGGTGACGTCGGTGTGGCCCGGCGCCGAGTGGCAGGAGCGCGAGGTCTACGACCAGTTTGGCGTGCGCTTTCGCGGCAACCCCGATCTCTGCCGCATTCTCAATCCCCTCGACTGGGATGGCCACCCGCTGCGGCGCGACTACCCCATCGGCGGCGAAGCCGTGGAGTTCACCGATGCGGTCTAGGCGATGAGCGCCACCGACCGCGAGAGCACGTTCCCGCTTGCCATGGAGGGTCGCGAGGCCCTGGTGGCCGCGAGCCGTGAGGGCCGACCGCTTACGCCCACCGAACGCGCCATCGCGCAGGTGGAGGCGCTCACCCCGCAAGAGGCCGCGGAGCGCACGATCAGCAACGAGATGCTGGCCGATCGGCGGCCCGGCAGCCGCGAGCCGCTCATCATCAACCTCGGGCCCAACCACCCCTCCACGCACGGCGTGCTGCGGCTGATCGTGGAACTCGACGGCGAGATCGTGCGCGACCTCACGCCGGTCGTCGGCTACCTGCACACCGGCATCGAAAAGCAGTGCGAGAACAAGACGTGGTGGCAGGCCATCACGTGTGTCACGCGCATGGACTACCTCGCGCCCTTCGCCAACATCCACGCATACACGATGGCCGTGGAGACGTTGCTCGATATGGACATCCCGCCGCGCGCGGAATGGATTCGCGTGCTCCTCAGCGAGCTCAATCGGCTGGCCAGCCACCTGGTGTTTCTGGGCACCAGCGGTTTGGAGATGGGCGCCATGTCCGTCTTCTTTTACTGCTACCGCGAGCGCGACGAAGTGCTCGACCTGTTCGAGATGGTTTCGGGCGAGCGCATGAACCACCTGTACTTCCAAGTGGGCGGCTGCGCAGAGGACCTGCCCGAGGGATTCTTGGAGCGCCTCACGCGACTGCTGGCGCAGATGCCCGGTCGCATTGACGAGTACGAGGCGCTGCTCACGGCCAACCCCATTTGGATTGATCGCCTGAAGGGCATTGGCGTCATCCCGGCCGAGCAGTTGTTGGGCTTGGGCATAACCGGACCCACTCTGCGCGCCGCCGGCGTGCCGTTTGACCTGCGCAAGTCGCAGCCGTACAGCGGTTACGAGTACTTCCAATTCGACGTGCCCACCGAGATCGCCGGTGATTCGTACGCCCGGTACTTGGTGCGCGTGCGCGAGATGCGCGAGAGCGTAAAAATCATGCAGCAGGTCATTGACGGACTGCCCGGGGGGCCGGTTCAATCAGACGACCGCAAGGTGGTGCTGCCCCCGCACGAGGAACTGGCGTACTCGATGGAGGCGCTCATCCACCACTTCAAACTGGTGACCGAGGGCTTCATGGTTCCCGAGGGCGAGGCCTACGCCACCGTCGAGAGCCCCCGTGGCGAGATGGGTTGCTACGTGGTGAGCGACGGTGGGCCCAAGCCGTACCGCGTGCACATGCGCGACCCCTCGTTCGTCAATCTGCAGGCGCTCAGGCCGTTGGCCAAGGGCGGCTATTTGGCCGACCTCATCGCGATCATCGCCACGCTCGACCCGGTGATGGGAGGCGTGGACCGATGACTACGCACGAGATCCAGGAGTTCCTGGCGCCCATCCGGCACGAGTTCGCAGAAGAGCGCTCGCTGGTACTGCCGGCGCTCAGGTTCGCGCAGGAGGAGCAGGGCTGGCTACCGACCGACGCCATGCGCGCGGTGGCGGAGGCCACCGGCCTGTCGCAGGCGTACGTCGAGAGCGTGGCCTCGTTCTATGACCGCCTGTACACCGAGCCCCAGGGCAGTCGGGTGATCAGCGTGTGCACCACGCTCTCGTGCATGCTGCGCGGGTCAGACGAATTGCTGGCACATATCGGCAACCGTCTGGGCACGGGTGGGGTGGGCACCACTGATGATGGCCAGTTCACCGTGCAGCGCGCCGAGTGTCTGGGCGCATGCGACCGCGCGCCCTGCCTGCAAGTTGACTCGGGCGATCAGCTGGGGCCACTCACGCACGAAGCCGCCGACGAGATCATCGCGCAGTTGCGCGCCGACGGTGTTCCCACTCGGTACGACAGGTAGCCGCGACATGCCCATTCTCAACTCCGTCTACCGTCACCGCGAGTTCCAGCACCTGGGCACCCTCACGGGGTACGAGCGCGCCGGCGGCTGGAACGGCATGAAGGCCGCGCTCGGCATGGCGCCCGATGACGTCCTCTACGCATTCCACCGCTCGGGCCTGCGTGGTCGCGGTGGCGCCGGGTTCCCCATGGGCCGCAAAGCATCGTTTCTGCCCAAGGACACCGGCATGGCCACCTATGTGGTGTGCAACGCCGACGAAAGCGAGCCCGGTACCTTCAAGGACCGGGAGATCATCGAGAAGAACCCATTCCAGCTGATCGAGGGCGTGGCGATCGCGTCGTACGCGGTGGGCTGCAAGCGGGCGTACATCTACATCCGGGGTGAGTACGGCCATCAGGCCGTCATCCTCGCGCAGGCCATCGCCGACTGCCGCGCCGCAGGTCGGCTGGGTCCCAACGCCTTTGGCCAGGGCAAGCCCTTCGACATCACGCTGTATCGCGGCGCCGGGGCCTACATCTGCGGTGAGGAGACCGCGATGCTCGAGAGCCTCGAGGGCAAGCGCGGCCAGCCACGGCTCAAACCCCCGTTCCCGGCGGTGGCGGGCCTGTACGGAAGCCCCACGCTGATCAACAACGTCGAGACGCTGGCGGCCCTGCCGCCCATCATGCACCGGGGCGCCGACTGGTACGCCGCGCTGGGCCCCGAGAAGAGCCCCGGCACCAAGATCTTCTCCGTGTCGGGTCACGTACTGAACCCCGGCAACTACGAGATCATCATGGGCGACACCACCCTGCGCGAGCTCATCTTCGACATGGCGGGTGGCCTACGCGAGGGCCGTGAACTGAAGGCCTGCTGGCCCGGCGGATCGAGCGTGCCGGTGCTCACCAAAGACCACCTCGACGTACCGCTCGACTACGAGAGTCTGGCTGGCGTGGGCACCTTCTTGGGGTCCGGCGGGTGCATCGTGATGGACGACTCAGGGTGCATCGTGCGCGCATCGTGGCGCCTCGCCCACTTCTACCGCCACGAGAGCTGCGGCAAGTGCACGCCCTGCCGTGAGGGCACCGGCTGGCTCGAGAAGATCCTTGAGCGCATGGTGCATGGCGAGGGACGCATGGACGATCTGGACATGCTCGAGTCGCTGTTCGGGCGCATCGCGGACCGTGTCCTCTGCGCGCTGGCCGATGGCGCCGTGGCCCCTATCAAGAGCGCGCTTGAGTACTTTCGCGACGACTTCGTGAAGGTCATCGAGGATCGTGGCTCGCCGGTGCCCGAGCCGATGGGGGTGACCAATGGCTGACGTGCAGATGGTCACCGTCACCATCAACGGCCAGCAGGTAACCGCACCCAAGGGCACCATGCTCGTGGACGCCGCCAAGGGCGTGGGCATTGAGATTCCGGTCTTCTGTTACGAGCCCCGCCTCGGCGGGCCCATCGGCGCCTGTCGCATGTGCCTCGTCAAGGTCGAGGGCATGCACGGTCTGCAAACCGGCTGCTCAACACCGGTGGCGCCCGAGATGGTCGTGCACACCACGAGCGACGAAGTGATCGACGCCCAGAATGGCGTGCTCGAGTTGCTGCTGGTCAACCACCCACTCGACTGCCCGGTGTGCGACAAGGGCGGCGAGTGCCCGCTGCAGGACCACACCTTCCGCTACGGCCCCGGCAAGAGTCGCAGTCGTGAGCCAAAGATCCACTTTCCCAAGCCGCTCGAATTGTCGCCGCTGGTGGCACTCGACCGCGAGCGCTGCATTGTGTGCTTCCGCTGCGTGCGGTTCAGCCAGGAGGTGGCCGAGGACGGCCAGCTCACCTTTCAGGACCGCGGCGACCGCAGCGAGATCGCCACGTTCAGCGGCGAGCCGTACGAGGGTCGCTTTACCGGTAACACCATTGACCTGTGCCCGGTGGGCGCGCTCACCTCTTTGCCCTACCGCTTCGTCAGCCGCCCGTGGGACGTAAAGAACGTCCCCAGTATCTGCGCCGGGTGCCCGGTGGGCTGCAACCTTGAAATCACCGAACGCGACGGGCAGATCAAGCGCCTCACCGCCCGCGCCGAGCCCAACATGGAGGTGGAGGAGGGCTGGATCTGCGACCGTGGTCGCTGGGCCTTCCCCGCCATCACCGCCGCCGACCGGCTGGTGGAGCCCGAAATCACCGACGGTGTCGGCCGCCGCAGGGTGCGCATTGACCGCGCCATGAATGCGGCCGCCGAATTGCTGCACGCTGCCCGCGGACGTGTCGCGTTTCTCCTCGGCACGCCGGTCACGGTGGAGGATGGCTTCCTCTCGCTTGAGATGAGCCGCCTTCTGGGCGGTGGTCCCGTGGCGCGTCTGGGCATTCCCGGCGACGGCCTTGGGCCGCTGCGTGGCCTGCCCCGTGCCGAGTTGAGCGACCTCGACGACGCTGACGTCGTCGTCATCGTGGGTGGCGACCCCTGCACCCAGCAGCCGGTGGCCGAGTTGCGCATTCGCAAGGCACACCGCAATGGCGCCAAGATCGCCATGGTGGGCCCGCGCCCGTCGGCGCTTGAGGGCAATACCGCCGATGCGCTGCGCACGGTGCCCGGGCACCTCGGCGACGCCGTGAGTGTCATCAGCGAGCGCCTCTCTGGATCAACCCGCGCCATCGTGCTGTGGGACGAGGCCGATCTTGCCAACGAACCCGACGCGGCGGCGGCGCTGGCACACCTGGTGGCCACCACGCAGGGCGCCCGGGTTATCGAGTTGTGCGCCGACGTGTCGGGCCCCGGCCTTCGCGCGCTGGGTATCCCCGCCGAGGGCGTACTGGAGGCCTGTGAGGCCGGCAACATTGACGTGCTGGTAACGGTGAAGGCCGATCCCACGCGTGGCCCGGGCGGCAACCGCTGGGCCCTGGCGCTCGAAAACGTGCCCACCGTCATCGCACTGGGCACCCACCGTGGCCCGGTGATTGAGCGCGCGGCCGTGGCCATCCCCGTGCTCTACGGGCTGGAGGAGGCGGGCACCCTGGTGAGCATGACCGGCCGCGCGCAGCGCCTTCGCCCCGGATCGAGTGGGCCCGAAGGTGCCGCTGCCGCATGGGAAGTGCTGGTGGCGCTGAGCCACCGACTGGGCGTACCGCTGCCCGGCCGCACCGCTGCGCAGGTATTTGACCGCCTGGCCGCCCGATACCCCGCCTTCTCGCGCATGACTCAGGCCGATCTGGGCATGCTGGGCCTTAAGACCGCGCAGGGTGACGGTGGCGCCTGTGCCCCGGCGCGCACGCCCGAGGGTGACGGCCTGCTGCTGGTGGTCAGCACCCCGGTATTCGGTGATGCCACGGCCCACCGCAGCGATGCGCTCGCGTCCGTGCTGGTGCGCACCCATTTGGGCCTTGGCACCGACGAGGCCGCTCGTCTGGGCGTGACCGGGGCCGCCACGGTGCGGGTCACCACCATCGAGGGATCAACGGTGCTGCCGCTGGTAGAGGACCACCGCCTGCACGAGGGCGGCGCCTACCTGGTGATGGGTGACCCGACAAGCTCTGCCGCCACCATCCTTCCTGCGGGCCGCGGGCCGGTACGCGCCACCATCACCGCCATCGCGTCCGACGGGGCCAACGCCTAATGCCCCAGGAAGCGCTCCTCACCATCATCATCCAGGCCGTTGTGGTCGTGGGCGTCGTGCTGTCGGCGTTCGCGTACCTCACGCTGCTCGAGCGCAAGTTGATCGGCCGGTTTCAGGCACGCCGTGGACCCAATCGCGCCGGACCGTTCGGCGCCCTGCAGCCTCTGGCCGATCTTGGCAAGTTGACGTTCAAAGAGGACTTCGTTCCCGCGGGCGCCAACGCCACGATCTTCCGCCTCGCACCGCTCATCTGCGTAATCGCCGCGATCGCCACGCTGGCGGTCATCCCGTTTGGCGGGGTGCACGAGTGGGGCGGCCAGACGGTCACGCTGTACGGCACCGACCTGTCGGTTGGGGTGCTGTTCGTATTCGCCATGGGCAGCCTGGGCTTCTACGGCCTCATCCTCGGCGGCTGGGCCAGCGGCAACAAGTACTCGCTGCTGGGTGCCGCACGAATCGCTGCCCAGTTGGTGTCGTACGAGGTGGCCATGGGCCTCTCGATCGTGGGCGTCGTCATGATGAGCGAGAGCCTCTCGCTGGTGGATATCGTCAACGATCAGGCCGCACACATCTGGTACATCGTCTATCAACCGATCGGCTTCATCATCTTCATGATCGCAGCCTTCGCCGAGACCAATCGCACGCCATTCGACCTGGGCGAGGCCGAGAGCGAACTGATCGCCGGGTACAACCTGGAGTACAGCTCCGTGAAGTTCGCCATGTTCTTTCTGGCGGAGTACGTGAACATGATCATCGTGTCGGCCCTTGCCGCAACGCTCTTTCTGGGTGGCCCCAATGGGCCATTCCTGCCTGGCTTCATCTGGCTGGGCATCAAGATCGCCGCACTCCTATTCCTGTTCATCTGGGTGCGGGCCACGCTGCCGCGCCTGCGCTACGACCGCCTGATGAAGTTCGGGTGGAAGGTGCTCCTGCCGGTGGCCACCGCCAACCTGCTTGTTACCGCCATCATCGTCGGCCTGGTATTCGCGAACTGATGGGACATTTTGACGCCATCAAGGGCTTTGGGGTGACCTTCCGTACCCTGCTCACCAAGCCGGTGACCATTGGGTACCCCGAGCACAAGACGCCTGTGTACCCCCGGTTCCGCGGTCGCCACCGCCTGTGGCTACACGATGACGGCCTTGAGAAGTGCGTGGGCTGCTCGCTGTGCGTCGCTGCCTGCCCGGCCGACTGCATCCGCGTGGTGGCCGAGGAAAACACGCCCGACAACCGCGTGTCGGCCGGCGAGCGCTACGCCCGCATCTTCGAGATCAACATGGCGCGCTGCATCTTCTGCGGCTACTGCGAGATTGCGTGCCCCTTCGACGCCATCACGCTCGAGCACTCGCACGAGTTGAGCGAGTACACCCGCGAAGCCATGATCTACACCAAGGACGTGCTGCAGGAGCCCGCCCCCAAGCAGCCGCCGCTTCACCCCAACGTACCCGGCGGCCCCGTGCCGCCCGGTGAGGCCTAATGCCCGTCTCCTCACTGACCCCGGGCGAACCCATGCTGTTTATGGGTGAGGGCTTTTTGGTGCATGCCACCAGCCACACCACCGGTGGTGGGTTCCTCATTGCCGAGATCGCCTCGCGCCGCGGCGGGGGCCCGCGTCACCTGCACTCGCACGCGGCAGCCGAGCAGTACATGTGTCTGGCTGGCGAGATCACGGTCATCACTGACGACGGCGTGCATGTGCTTAAACCGCTTCAGTGGGTGACCATCCGGCCGCACCTGCCCCACACGTACCGCAACCTGGGGCAGACACCGGCCCGGCTTCTGTGCACGCTGTCGCCACCCGACGACATGGAGGCCTACCTGCTGGAGGTGCTGGAGCCGGTGCTCGACCCCGACGCGCCCCTGCCCCCGGTTGACCCCGCTGCCGCCGACCACGCAATGCAGGTGGCCGCGCGCCACGGCATGGCCATCCTCGACGAGTACGACCCGGCGGTGCTCGCCCATGGCTGAGCAGATCACATTCGCCATCGCGGCCCTCGGCACCGTGAGCTTCGCCATCGGCGTGGTCTTCTTCAAGGATGCCTTCCGCGCCGCGGTATCGCTCATTGGCACGCTGCTGTCGGTGGCCCTGCTGTTCATTGTGCTCATGGCACCGTTCGTCGCTGCCATACAGGTCATCGTGTACGCCAGCGCCATCGTGGTGCTGTTTCTCTTCGTCATCGCCTACCTGGGTGAGCGCGACGAGGTTTCTGGCCCTGACCGGCTCGACCCGCTGGCGGTCTTCGGTTGGCTCGCGCTCTTCGGCGTGGGGGCATTTGGCACCATCGCGGTGCTCACCTCGCAGTTTGGACCCGACAGCACGCCCACCACCACCCAGATAGGCGCGCCCACCAGCATCGGTAATGCATTTCTCGATCAGCACATCATCGCGTTCGAGGCGACGTCGCTCATCCTGCTGGTGGCCGCCGTGGGTGCCGTGCTGCTGGCCAAGCGCGCGGTGCAGTTGGAGGGGGGCCGATGATCGTGCCCATGTCGGCCTACCTCATCCTGTCCATCGTGCTGTTGGGCCTCGGGATGCTGGGCGTCATGCGTCGGCGCAGCCCCCTGCTGTTGCTGCTGTCCGTCGAACTGATGCTGAATGCCGGCAACATTGCCCTTATCGGCTTCTCACGCATGTGGGATGACCCCTCGGGCCAAGTGTTCGCCCTCGTGGTGATGGTGGTGGCCGCCGCCGAAGTCGTCATCGGCTTAGGGCTCGTGGTGGCCGTGTTCCGCAGCCGGATGAACCTTGACGTGGACGAGATGTCGTCCATGACGGGTTAGCCTGATGCAAACCACCTTCGCTTGGGTCATCCTGCTATTGCCCCTGCTCGGCGGTATCTCGCTCGCCGCCTGGCCGGGCGAGCCACCGCGTGCGGTCACGCGACTCATCGGCGTCGGCAGCGTCGTGATCGCGTTCCTGTTGGCGCTGTCAATCTTCGGGCAGATGCTCATGGCATCGCCCGATCAGCGCACGTTCACCTCGAGCCTGTACCAGTGGATTGACATCGGTGGCATCTCGCTCGACCTGTCCGTGCTGGTTGACCCCTTGAGCGTGATGATGGTGCTCATCATCACCGGCGTCGGCATGTTGATTCACGTGTTCAGCGCCGAATATATGGAGCACGACCGCGACTACCGCCGGTTCTTCGCCCAGATGAACCTGTTCATGTTCGCGATGTTGCTACTGGTGCTGGCGGGCAACCTCTTCTTCCTCATCGTGGGATGGGGCTTGGTGGGCCTCGCCTCGTACCTGCTGATCGGGTTCTGGTACGAGCGCCCGTCCGCCGTGGCCGCCGCCAAGAAGGCATTCGTGATGAACGTGATCGGCGACGCGGGGCTCGTGCTCGGGGCGTTGCTGATTCTGCGCTCGCTCGGCACGCTGGACTACCAAGAGGCCTTCGCCAAGGCGCCGTTGCTGGGGCTGGGCAGCGGCACCGCACTGGCCATCTGCCTGCTGCTGTTCGTGGGAGCCGCCGCCAAGAGCGCACAGATGCCGCTGCACACCTGGCTGCCCGACGCCATGGAGGGCCCCACACCGGTCAGTGCCCTCATCCACGCCGCCACCATGGTGACCGCGGGGGTGTATCTGATCGTGCGCTTTCACGCGTTCTTCGAAATGTCGCCCTTGGCGGGCGACATCGTGGCCGTCGTGGGCGCGGTCACGCTCATCATGGCTGCCACCGTCGCCCTGCAGCAGGTGGACATCAAGCGCGTACTGGCCTGGAGCACGATCAGCCAAGTCGGCTACATGATCATGGCCGCTGGCCTTGGCGCGTACTCGGCGGCGATGTTCCACCTCATGACACACGCCTTCTTCAAGGCCGGCCTGTTCCTTGCCGCCGGCATCATCATCCACGCGCTGCACGACGAACAGAGCCTCAACAAGATGGGTGGCCTTAAGAAACACCTGCGTGTGGCCTACTTCGGCACGGCCGCGGGCTGCCTCGCCATCGCAGGTGCTCCGGGCTTCGCCGGGTTCTTCAGCAAGGACGACATCCTGGCCTCCGCGTTGAGCGCCGGGCCAGTTGGTGTGTTCAGCTGGGTCATCGGCATAGTGGGCGCGTTCCTCACCGCCATCTACATGTTCCGTCTGTTGTTTCGTGCCTTCTGGGGTCCGGAGCCCGCCGGTGGCTACTCGCCCACCCCGCGCCCATCACGCTGGTGGATGGCGGTGCCCGTGACGATCCTCGGCACACTCAGCATCGTGGGCGGCTGGGTGCAGGTGCCCTTTGGCTGGACCGGCATCAGTGACTGGCTGGCGCCGGTGCTGGCGGACGTGCGCTCCCCCCTTGAGCCCTCACACACGGGCGAGTGGATCACCATCGGCTTCAGCACGGCGGCCGCCCTCGGGGGCATCGCCGTTGCCTGGTACCTGTTCGCCCAGGACCCCCAGCGGCGCAGTCGCCTGGCCAACGTGGCCCGTGGTCCACGCCGCGTGATGGGCGAGGCCTATCTGATTGACCAAGCCTACGACGACGTGTTCGTCGAGCCCGGCCGTGAGCTGGGCACCGTGCTGCGGGACACCGTGGAGCCCAGGGGGCCCCAGGGCATCATCACCGGCACCACCGCGCTTGTGCGTGGCGGGGCACGGTTGATCAGCGCCTCGCAGACCGGTCTGGTGCGCTCATACGTGTTTGGAATCGTGGCCGGGCTGGCCGTGGCCGGCGTCGTGCTGGCGCTCGTCGTGGCGGGGGGGTCCTGATGCCCTGGGTCTCGCTGCTTGTCATTGTGCCGTTCGTCGTCGCAATCGCCCTGCTCTTCGTGAAGAAGGACAACCACGCGACCGCGCGTGCGCTGGCCATCACAGGTGCCTTGGTGACGGTGGCGATCTCGATCGTGGTGGTGGTGCTGTTCGACCGCACAAGCGGCGCCCTGCAGCAGGTGGACCACGCCAACTGGATCAGCAGCATCGGCCTGTCGTGGGATCTGGGCGTAGATGGCATCAGCCTCTGGCTGGTACTCATGACCACGGTGCTGTTCGCTCTGGGCATCATCGCCGCGTGCCGGCGACTGCCCGATCGCGCCAACGTGTTCCTGTCGCTCTTGCTGCTGAGTGAGGTGGGCCTGTTGGGCCTCTTCACGGCCGGCGACCTGGTGCTGTTCTACGTGTTCTGGGAGTTCATGCTCATCCCGTTCGCGTTCCTCATCTGGAATTGGGGAGGGGACGACCGCAGGCGCGCGGGGTACACGTTCGTGATCTACACCATGGTGGGCAGCCTCGTCATGCTGGTGTCCATCATCACTACGGCGATGCTGGCCAGCCAGCATCTGGGCTATCTCACCTTCCTCATCCGCGACCTTGAGGGCGTGCCCTTCGGCACCACAGCCAGCACGCTCCTGTTCGCGGGGTTCGGGCTGGCATTTCTCATCAAGTTGCCGCTCTGGCCGTTTCACGGTTGGCTGCCCATGGCGTACTCGCAGGCACCCATCGTGGTGACCGCCCTGATGGCCGCGCTCATGAGCAAGGCCGGTGTGTACGGCCTCTTGCGTGTGGGTGTACCGCTCTTCCCCGATGGCGCCAACACGCTGCTCATCCCCATTGCGATTCTCGCGCTGGTCGGAATCATCTACGGATCGCTGCTGGCCTGGCGCGCGCCGACCATGCGCTTGCTCGTGGGTTATTCGAGCCTCGCGCACCTGGGTTTCATCGTGCTGGGCATCATGGTGTTCGACTCCATGGCGGCTCAGGGCGCTGTACTCCAGATGGTGAACCACGGCATCGTGGTGGCTGCGGCGTTCACCATCGTCATGGTGCTGGGGCGCGGCGGCGGTACCGAAGACATGGACCGCCTGGCTGGGCTGGCCAAGGGCGCGCCGCGTCTCGCCGTGGGGTTCCTCATCGTCGCCATGGCCGCACTCGCGCTTCCTGGCTCCAACTCCTTCGTGGGCGAGTTCTTCATTCTCGGTGGCGTCTTTCGCCAGTACTCATGGATGGCGGTCATCGCCATGGCCGGCGTCATCTACGCCGCCGTCTACATGCTGCGCATGTACCAGAGCACGATGAATGGCCCCGTGAAGGGCGTGCCCGCCGATGGCCGGGCCTGCGAGCTGACCCGTAGTGACGGGCTGGTATTGGTGCCGCTCATCCTCATCATGGTGTTCATTGCGGTCTGGCCCCGGGCGCTGGTGGGTGCCACCCAGGCATCAACCGATCGCGCCATCGCCGCGGCGCAGGTGGCGGCCGACCGGCCCACCAGCCAGATCACCCCACTGTCCATCACCAGGAACCGACCATGAACAGCATCGTCGGGGTGCCCCTCTACATCATGTCGGCGGCCACGCTCTTGGCCATCGTCACCGGGGCCTTGCGGCTGCCCACCGGGCTACGCCGCCTGCCGGAGTGGATCGGCCTCGTGGCCGTGGCGGCCACCTTCGCCTCCATCACATTCCTGTGGGGCGAATCGCGCGTCGGGTTCGCGGGCGAGATCCACCTCAACCGCATGGGCCTGTTGCTCACAGGGATCATCCTCCTGGCCACCGCCGCCGTCATCCTGCTCTCGTGGGGCGAGCCCGCGGGTGCCGGGCGACGGGCGGAGTACACGGGCCTTCTGCTCGCCGCCGCTACGGGAATGATCCTCACGGTCATCGCAGGTGACCTCATAGTTCTGTTCATCGGCATCGAACTGCTGTCGGTGTCGCTGTACATCCTGTGCGCCATCGAGGTAACGCGCGAGCGGTCGCTCGAGGCTGGCCTCAAGTACCTCATCACCGGGGCCGTCGGCACAGCCATCCTCATCTACGGGTTCGCGCTGCTCTACGGGATGACCGGTACAACTTCGATTGACGGCATCTCGCGCGCGCTGGCTGAGGCCGGGCCGCTGACCTCGCAGCCGTTGCTCCTCGCGTCCATGGCACTCATCGCGGTGGCGCTCGGTTTCAAGGCCTCTGCCGTGCCATTTCACCACTGGACGCCCGACGTGTACGAAGGCGCACCCACGCCCGTGACCGCCTTCATGGCAACAGGAACGAAGACGGCTGCGATGGGGGCATTCCTCATTCTGTTCACCGGGGCCGCGCAAGGAGCCATCGCCGACTGGCGCGTGCTCATCGGCACCATCGCCGCCGCCTCGATGATCGTGGGCAACCTGGGTGCGCTGGTGCAGACCAACGTCAAGCGCATGCTCGCGTGGTCGAGCATCGCGCAGGCCGGCTACTTGCTCATTGGCGTGGCCGTCGGCACCCAGTATGGGGCCGAGGCGCTCGTCTACTACCTCATCGCGTATCTGGTCATGACCTTGGCCGCATTCGCCATCGTCATTCTGCGCGAGCGCGAGGTGGAAAACGGCGACGATCTCCAATCCTTCACCGGCTACGGCAGGCGCCGCCCGTGGGCGGGCGGGGTGATGACGCTCGCAATGCTGTCGCTGGCGGGCTTTCCGCCACTGGCCGGGTTCATCGGCAAGTTCATGCTGTTCCAAGCGGCCATTGACGCCCAGATGCTGTGGATCGCCATCATCGGTGCCCTGGCCAGTGCGGTGAGCGTGGTCTACTACCTACGTGTGGCCATCGTGATGTGGTCGCCGACCCCCGACGATGCCCACGAGGTGCGCCGTCTGCGCGTGCCCCTGTCGGTGGCCGCAGTGGCGCTGATCTGTGGCGTGGCGATCGTCGCCCTCGCCGTGTTTGCCCAGCCGGTGATCAACCTCTGCCGCGGTGCCGCCGAGTCGCTCATCTCCTAGCGGGGAATGCCCGTGAGCGCTGTGTACGCAGCGGCACGCAGCGGACACGGCTGCGAGGGGGCAACAACACGGTGCAACAACCCGGCCGGGTTGAGGCCGGTCCGCACGGCGAGGTGTGGATGCAGCGAGATCGCCGCTCGTGGAGGGTCAGGCTCCCGCCCGGTCGCCGGGTCGCCGGGGACAGACCCCACCCGGGGTCTGTCCCCCCCCGGGGTCTGTCCCCCCCCGGGGTCTGTCCCCACCCGGGGCTTTTCCCAAACAGGCCCACCGATCACGGTCGTGCTTACCGTTACCTCTGGTTCGAACCCGGTGGCCGGGGTGGCCGGGGTGGCCGGGGGTGGGCATCGCGCTCCGCTCCCCTCCACACGCGAATGGCAATTACGACCATGAACACCGCAAACATGCCGCGCAGCACTGGTTCGGGTAGGGCATCGGCCACCATGGCCGCGAGGACGACCGTCACCAGCGATCCCACACCGATTATGGCTGCGTCGCGAAACCGCACATCGCCAGTGTGCCGCTGCTGCCAGGTGCCGAGGATCGCAACCACAACAATGGCCAGAAGCGAGGTGGCCTGTGCCACCACCTGCGTGAGACCGAGCACCAGCGCGAAAGCGGGCACGAAGATGATGCCGCCCCCCACCCCGGCAAGCGCCGCGACGAACCCGCCCACCACACCCATGAGCGCGGCAACCACGTAGGCAGTCACGGATTCACCACCAGCAGCACCGCAGCGGCCACAAGGATCACTGCGAACACGCGTGAGATCAACACCGCTGAAATACGGGCACGCACCCGCACCCCGACCACCACGCCAAGGAGCCCGGGGATTCCGACCAGCGCCGCCAGCGCCCAGTCCACCCTGCCCAGCGCGCCGTAGGTGGCCACACCCCACGCGCCAATGATGGCGATGGCTGCCAGCGACGTGGCGGTGGCCGTGCGGGAGTCGTAGCCCACGAACACGATCATGAGCGGCACCATCACAACGCCGCCACCTACGCCGAACAGCGCAGAGAACGCGCCGCCCATTGCCCCCACGAACACGAGGCGCAGCACGAGTTGACGTTGCGTGACGCTGTTAGCCTCGCCCGACGTGACTGCCTCCTCCCATGACGTGATCAACAACTTGGCACGCGACCTGCGGCACGATGCCATGCGCGCGGCCCTGCTGTTCGACATTGACGGCGTACTTGCACCGATCGTGGCGCGTGCCGACAATGCCCGCGTGCCCGACGAGGTCATCGCGTTGCTCGGCGAGCTGCGTGATCGCTACCTCGTGGTGGGGATTGTGAGCGGCCGCGGGCTGGCCGATGTTGACCGAATGGTGCCTGTCCCCGGTTTGTTTCGGGGGGGCAACCACGGCCTTGAGGTAGCCCGGCCCGGCGATGCGCCCGAGATCGTTGCCGAGGCAAGGCCGCATTCCGCAGCCATGCGGGCCTTCGTCACCGCGTACCCCGACGCGGTGCTGCGCCCACATGGCGTCTGGATGGAGGACAAGGGCGTGTCCGTGAGCCTGCACTTTCGTGAGGCGCCGGACCCCACCGCGGCCGAGGCCTTTCTCGCCAGCGAGGTCAGCGCTGCCGCACTGGCGGCGGGCCTGCGTCTTCGTCGCGGGCGCATGATCCTCGAGGTGCTGCCGGACGTGGATGTGGACAAGGGCACGGTGGTACGCGAGATTATCCGGATGTCCGGCGCACGAGTGGCCATGTACGTGGGCGATGACCAAACCGACATGCATGCATGGCGTGCGCTGCACGATCTTGAGGTGGCCGGTGCCCTCGACCGGGCCCTGTGCGTGGTGGCCGACCAGCCAGGGGTAGACCCCAACGTCCGGGACGCCGCCGATATCGCCATCGGCGGTACCGATGATGTGCTGGCCCTGCTGCGCACGCTTGCCGCCTGATGCCCACGGGGGTGGGCATTTAGAGGGAACCGAACACCACCAGATGATGCTGCCAGGGGCGATTGGGCCCCGATGACCGCTGGTAGGGTCCCGGCGCGTCGGGGGCTGAGGAAACGAGAGCAATGCGCGGTCTGGGAACCAAGGGGGGCCTGATCGCGATTGGCGCGGCTGGCGGCCTCGCCATCGTGGCCATCGCCGTGCTCGTGTTCTCGTTCGTGGGCGACCGCCCCACCGTTCACCCCCTCCAGCCCACTGCGAACAGCGCCATCAACCCCACCAAGCGCCTGATCGTGGTGGGCACCACATCGGTACCCATGAAGGACCTTCGGGTGAGCGTGGACGGCCGGGACGTGACCGCCCAGGTCGCGGGGGCAAGCGACGGCATCGCCCTCCACTTGCCCAAACTGGCCAATGGCCCACACACCATGGCGGTGGCCTACGCCACGGGTAGCGGCATCTCGGGACGGTCAACCTCACAGTCGTGGGACTTCACCGTGAGCCGCACCCCGCCGAAGCTCAATGTCACGAAGCCGGCTGGTGACGGCTTCGGGGCACTCAGCGTGGCGGTGGCGGGCACCGCCACGAAGCACAGCGCCATTCGCATCACGTGGTCGGGCGACGGCATGGCCGAGGCGAAGGCGAATGGCACCGATGGCGCCTGGGAAACCTCGGTGACCCTGCCCGAAGGCAAGTCCACCCTGAAGGTCGTGGCCACCGATCAGATCGGCAACACCACCACGAAGGTCAAGCGGCTGTACATCGACACCACGGCGCCCACCCTCGAGTTGTCGGGCACCAAGGAACTGGCCAAGCTCACCACCACCCCCCAGCCGATCATCTACGGCAAGGTGGGCGGTGACAAACCGGCGCTGTTGAACTACGGCGCCAGCATCAACGGCGTGGGCGTGGTCACCATCGCGGGCACCGACGCCACTGTGCCAAGCGACTCGGGCCCGGCGTCGGGCACGCTGGCAAAGACAGGGCTCACACTCAACGGCAACCGATTCGCTCTTGCCGTGGGCAGGCTCCCGGAGGGCAAGAACTCAATCACCGTCTGGGTGCGCGACCGTGCTGGCAATGTGGCAAAGAAGACGTTCACCTCATTCGTTGACACCCAGTCGAAGTTCGGCACCTCGCAACTGACGCGGGGCGCCGCAGGTGGCGACGTGACCCAACTACAGGAGCGCCTCGGAGGCATCGGCCTGTGGAAAGGCAGGACCAGCGGCACGTACGACAAGAAGACCGCCAAGGCGATCATGCGCTATCAGAAGCGCTTTCGTCTGAAGCAGACCGGCAATGTTGACGCCGCCACCCTCAAGGCCATGGTGGGTCGCCTGTACATCTCGCTGAACCGCCGCACGCTAACCCTGTACCGCGACGGCCGCGCGTTCAAGAAGTTTCGTGTGGCCATCGGCATGCCGGCCTACCCGACCCCCACCGGAAACTTCTCGGTGGTGGTGATGCAGACCAACCCCACCTGGCTGCCACCGGACTCACCGTGGGCCAAGGGCCTCGGACCCATCCCGCCGGGCCCCGGCAATCCCTTGGGAACGCGCTGGATCGGCACCTCGTCGTCCGGGGTGGGCATCCACGGCACGCCGGACGACGCGAGTATTGGCACCGCGGCCAGCCATGGTTGCCTGCGCATGCACATGCCCGACGTCGAGAACCTCTACCAGTACGTCGTCGTCGGCATGCCAGTGGAGATCCGCAACTGACCGCCGCGCCGCCTGTACCCGCGCTCTCGGCCACGGACTTCGACGATGAGGCATTGGCCCCCAAGCGCCTGGCCCTGGTTGACTTCTGGGCGCCAGGGTGCGCGCCGTGTGCCCGAATCGCGCCGATTATCGGGCGCCTCGCCAGTGACCACGCGGGTGCGCTCCACGTATTTGGCCTCGACGTGGACGCACACCCCGCCCCCGCAGCGCGTCACGCCGTACTGTCCCTGCCGACGCTCATCCTGTTTCGCGATGGCACCGAGGTGGGTCGCCTCACGGGATCGGTATCACCCACCAAGATCACCCGCCTGATCGCCCCACACCTGGAGCAGCAATGACCGACGCGCCCGCCCTGCACGCGATGTACTTCAGCCTTCGCACGGTTCAGCCGTTCGCGAAAATGGAACTGCGGGCGGTGGAGGGCGAGCCCGGCGTCGACCTCACCATCGCGGATGGTGTGGTGGTGGGCATGCTGCTTCCTGATGTCCGCATGCTCAATCGGCTCGAGGAAATCTGCGAGAAGGCCGGGGTGAACCCCGCCGAGTGCTGGCGTCGTGTGCGTGGCGACGTTGACCTGTCGGTGAAGATCCGCACGAAGCTGAAGTAGCGGCATCCCCCGCGGGGCGTCGGGCGTTCGCCGCGATCACGGTCGGGCCGTTAACCTTGAGCGCCTACCCCAGGGCCGCGACCAGTTCCCTCGCCTCGTTGGCACCGATGGTGCCGGTCTTCACAAGGCCCACGGCGCCAGAGCGCTCCACGATGACGCCCGCGGGCACGCTCCAGATGGGTAACGCGCCGGCCTCGGGGTGCTCCTTCAGGTCAACGATCACGATCTCGTGTGTGCCGGCCGCGTCCTCGATTGCGCTCCTCGCCGGGCCGCAGCGCGGGCAATTGGGCGCGGTCACCACGATGAGCCACGGGCCCTCGCCCCGCAGGTCGAAAGCCTTCTTCAGGTCGTGCGCGGAACCGGCGCGGCGTGCCAGTTGCTTCCAGGCGATGCAGCCGATGCAGATGCCGGTGATGGCCGAGAACAGCGCCACCACGGCCACCATGGCGGTGATGATCCACCCCGCCAGATTGAGACCTGCGAAGATCAGCACGGCGGCGGCAACCAGCATGGTCACCGCCATCCACTGGGCAAAGCGCACGGGCTTCGCTGGTTCCAGTTCGGCCGGACGTGTCGGCAACAGTACGAAGAGATAGGCCACCGGTGACCACCGCGGGCCGATGAGCGCCAGCCCCACCAGCACTGCGGCAACGGTCACCACCGGCACACTCTGGAAGACGACGGCCTCGAGCGCCAGCATGCCCGTGATGGCCTGGGCAAAACGGGGTGCCCATGGGTGAACCGCGGCGGGGGTGCGTGCGGGAAGCGGGAAGGTGCTCATCGAGGGTAGGTAATCACGCGAGCGCGATCGCGATTGACACGGGCTCGCCGTCAATCTCTGCGGCCTCCCGGAAGAGCGGCGCGAACGGCACACCGTGACCCACCGTGAGATCGGTCGCCAGCACCTCGCCAGCGATGTATGCCCGGTGCACGTCAATGACCTCGCGCACGCGCCCCGATCCATCGAGGTGTAGTGCGATGCGGTCCTCCACCTTCAGGTCGGCGGTACGGCGGGCGTTCTGGATAGCCCGAACCAGATCACGCGCGAGGCCCTCCATCTCCAACTCGGGGGTGATCTCGGTGGCCAGACCCACAGCGAGCGACCCGCCCTGAGCGACCGCATACCCCTCGCTGGGGCGCACTTCGCGCAGCAGGTCAGCATCGTCAAGCTGTTCGTCGCTGCCACCAATGGTGATGGTGATTGCCTCACCGGCATCGAGCCAGCTCACGGCATCGGTGGGGTCAAGCGCCGCAACTGCCACAGCGACCGCGGGCATGTCCTTGCCGAAACGCGGTCCCAACGTGCGGTAATTCGGCTTGAGGCTCACCTCCACCAGCCCGCCGACCTCGGTGATGAAGCCCACCTCGCGCACGTTCAGTTCCTCGGCCACCACCGACGACAGGCCCTCGAGCAGGCGCGCCGTCGCCGATGAACACGCGATAACCGCCTTCTTCAGCGGCTGGCGCACCTTCAGCTTGGCCTCCTTGCGCGCCGAGCGGCCGAGCGTCGTGGCCTCAAGCGCCGCGGCCATGGCGGCCTCAAGCTCCTCGTCGCGACGCCCGCCCGACGCGGGCCAGTCGGCGAGGTGCACGCTCTCGGGCGCCGAAGGGTCGTGCACGGCCACCAAATTGCCCCACATCTCGTCGGCAACGAACGGGCAGAACGGTGCCAGCAGCAATGCGACGGTGCGCAGGCACTCGTGCAGGGTGGCGAAAGCCGCCGCGCGATCGGTGGCGTCATCACTACGCCAGAACCGGCGGCGGCCCGTGCGCACGTACCAGTTGGAGAGACCATCCACGAACTCATCGAGCGCACGACCGGCGCTGGTGGGGTCGTACGCCTCAAGCCGCTCGGTCACCCGCTCGATGGTGGCGTCAAGGCGTGACAGCGCCCAGCGATCCATCGCACCGCGCTCGGCCACGGGCGGGGCGACATCGCCCGGCGTGAAACCATCCGGCAGTGATGCGTATGTGGTCAGAAACGCATAGGTGTTCCACAGCGTGAACAGGAACCGGCGACGGGTTTCGTCCACCACGTCCAGGCTGAAACGGAACGAGTCCCAGGGGCTCTGTGCGGTAAACAAATACCAGCGGAACGCGTCGGCGCCCGCGTGGTCGAGCACGCTCCATGGCGCCACCACATTGCCCTTGCTCTTGCTCATTTTCTGGCCGTCGGCGTCCAGGATGAGCCCTAGGCACACCACGTTGCGGTAGGGCGCTTCGTCGAAGAGCAGTGCGCCCTCGGCGAGCAGCGAGTAGAACCACCCGCGGGTCTGGTCGAGCGCTTCACACACGAAATCGGCCGGGAAGCGACCCGCGAGGTCGCTCTCGCCCTCGAACGGATAATGGTGCTGAGCAAACGGCATCGCACCCGAGTCGAACCACACGTCGGCCACCTCGGGCACGCGGTGCGCGGTGCCACCGCACGCGCAGCGCACGGGGATGTCGTCCACGTATGGCCGGTGCGGGTCGAGGTCGGCCCCCACCTCCACGGTGGCCTTCTCGCGGAGGGCCGCGAACGACCCGATGGCCGTGACCGTGTCGCAGTCGTCGCAGCGCCAGAACGGCAGCGGCGTGCCCCAATAGCGCTCGCGGCTGATAGCCCAGTCCACATTGCCCTCGAGCCACTTGCCGAAACGTCCGTGCTTGACGTGCTCGGGGTGCCAACCCACCTGGTCGTTGAGCGCCAACATGCGGTCGCGTACGTCAGTGGTGCGGATGTACCACGAGGGCTTGGCGTAATAGAGCAGTGGCGTGGAACAACGCCAGCAGTGGGGGTACGAGTGCGCGTAGGCCTTCTCGCGGAACACGCGGCCGCGTGTCTTCAGATCGTCAATGAGGAGGCGGTCCGCATCCTTCACGAACACACCCATGGCCTCTGGCACCGCATCGGTGAAACGACCCTGACGGTCAACCGGGTTGGGGGCATCGAGGCCGTGTTCGCGCGCGGCGCGCATGTCATCCTCGCCAAAGGCCGGCGCCAAGTGAACGATGCCCGTGCCGTCCTCGGTCGTGACGAAGTCGGCCATCACCACGACGTGTGCGCCGGGGATGTTCCCGAACGGGGGCAGGTAGGTGCGGCCGGCAAGGTCGGGTGCCGACATGGACGACTCGATGACCGCACTGTCGCCCAGCACCGTCTGTACCAGCGCCTCGGCCATGATGAGTCGCTCACCGTCAACAACCACAACCACGTAGGTGGTGTCGGGGTTGATGGCGGCCGCCTGGTTGGCGGGCAGGGTCCAGGGCGTCGTCGTCCACACCAGCAGCGACGTGGCCGGGTCATCGGCCATCGGAAACCGCACGTAGATGGACGGGTCCGTCACGTCCTTGTAGCCCTGCGCCACCTCATGGCTGCTGAGCGCCGTGCCGCACCTGGGGCAGTACGGCACCACCTTGTCGCTCTCGTACACCAACCCCTTGTCAAACAGCGTGGCGAGGCTCCACCACACGCTCTCGACATAGTCGGTGTCCATGGTGCGGTAGGCGTCCCCTGTGTCCACCCAGAACCCAATGCGGTCGGTCAGGCGCTCCCACTCGTCGAGGTACTCGACCACCGACTCGCGGCACCGCGCGTTGAACTCGGCGATGCCGTACGCCTCGATCTCGGGCTTGCCCGAGATGCCGAGTTGCTTCTCCACCTCGAGTTCCACGGGCAGGCCGTGACAGTCCCAGCCGGCCTTGCGCTGCACGTACCGCCCGCGCATGGTGTGAAACCGCGGAAAGATGTCCTTGAAAACGCGCGAGAGCACGTGGTGTGAGCCCGGACGACCGTTGGCCGTGGGCGGGCCCTCGTAGAACACGTACGGGTCGGCACCCTTGCGGTTCTCCAGGCTGCGATGGAACACGTCGCGGTCGTGCCAAAACGCGAGTACGCGCTCTTCCATCGCGTTCCAGTCAGCCGCGGGTCCCACCGCGCGCCAGCGGGTCATGCGGCCTCCACCAGTTCCAGGTCGCGCTCAAGCACCCGAATCACGTCATGGAAGTCGTCGAAGGGAGTGAACGGCACACCCTGGTCATCAAGCCATGAAGCGAGGCCGGCGCGGGCGAACACGGCGTCGGCCAGCAACGACGCGCAGCGGTCGCTGATGCCGTCGCCCACGTACACCAACCGGTCGGCGTCGATGCGCGCGCGGATGGCATGGCGCTTGCAGTGGCGGCCGCAGATCTCGCAAGTGTCACCGCGATCCTCGCTCCACACCAGCGTGCAACCCTCGGTGGTGAACACGGCGTCGTTGGCCACCACCTCGAGGTGCCCCACACCCAGGCCGCGCAACACCTCGTCCACCACACACCGGAAGCCGGCGCTGATCACCACCACACGGTGGCGGGCGTGCTCGGCCCACGACACCAGATCGGTGAATCCCGTGCGCGTTCCCGCCTGGGCCAGCACCAGTTCGATCACCTGATCGTGGGATGCGCGCACCGCGCCGAACTGCTGCTCCATCGCCTGCTCCACCGTGATCTCGCCCGCGCGCAGGGCCGGTTCGAGTTCATCCCATTCGCCAGGGCGCCCGTAAGCGTCCACGATGACGTGCAGGGTGTCGCGCATGGTGATGGTGCCGTCAAAGTCCACGGCGATGAGGAGGTGGGCCACGACCGACGAGGCTACCAGCGGCGTACCATCCCGCGAGTGACAGACGAGTCCGAGATCCCCGATGTCAAATCGCCCCGGCCCGTGTTCATCCACGGCGCCGGTCGCACGCCCGCCTCGTGGGGGCCCCAGCTCGCACGTTTCGAAGGTGCCCTTGCCGTTGCGCTGCCCGGCCATCCCGATGGCGAGCCGCTGCATGGCGCGCCGGAGATGGCACAGTGGGTCGTCTCTGAGCTAGAACACATCCCTGGGCCGCTCGTGATGGTGGGCCACTCGCTCGGTGGTGCCGTGGCCCTCGAGGTGGCCCTACAGCGTCCCGATCTGGTGGCCAGCCTGGTGCTGGTGAGCACCGGCGCACGGCTGCCCGTGCCCGACGATGCCATCGCACGCATTGGTGACGACTTCGCGGGCGAATGTCTGCGCATGGTGCAGCTGTCATGGCTGCATCAAGACCCCGAGCTCATCCGACGCGGCGCCAACTCGGTCATGTCCATGGGCCCCGAGGCGCTACACGCCGACTACCTTGCGGCCCGCGACCACGACGTGCGGGCACTCCTTGATGAGATCACCGTGCCCGTGCTCGTGCTCGCCGGCGAGGAAGACCCGCTCGTGCCGCCATGGCTGTCCAAGGAACTGGCGGAGGGTCTGATTGATGCGACGATGGTGGTGGTGCCAAACGCTGCGCATGTGCCCCAGCTGGAGCGTGCGGATGTGGTTGACCTGCTCCTCGCCGCGTGGCTCGCGCGTATTGAGATGACCCTCATCGAGGACGATGACTGACAAGCAGGGCGTGGTGAAACACCCCATCGCGCTGCTGGTCAACCCGACGTCCGCCGCCGCCTATCCGGGGCTCGTGGAGTACGCCGAGTCCGTGCTTGGACCGCTGGGGCTCACCGTGGTGCTGACCACACAGGGCCATGGGCACGCCGCAGATCTAGCGCGAGTCGCCTATGAGGCCCACGGTGCACTGACCGTCGTGACCATGGGCGGCGACGGCACGGCAGCCGAGGTCGCGGGCGCCCTCATCGGTACCCACGCCGCATTGGCGCCGATGCCCGCAGGCAGTACCAACGTCTTCGCCCGCAGCCTCGGGTGGCCCAAGGACTGCATCGCCGCGCTCGACCTGCTGGCCCGCCAGATCCGTGCCGGCGCGCAGCCATCCCCGGTCACCGTCGGGCGACTGACCGCCGACGGCGATGAGCGCATCTTCGTCATCAACGCAGGGGTGGGCGTTGATGCCGACGCCGCCCACACAGTGGAACGCCATCCCCGAATGAAGCGGCGCATCGGGCAGGCGTGGTTCGCGGGTGCCGCCGTGGTGGCAGCGGTGCGCAGCCGCAGGTCGCCTGGGGTGAGCGTGAGCATTGACAACAGCACGCCGTTTCGCCTCGCGTCGCTCAGCGTGGCGTGCGCGCGCCCGTACACCTACCTCGGGCGGTGGCCGTTCGACCTCATTCCAGAAGCCGGCCGTGACGGGGCGCTCGGGTGGATGGGCACTGTCGAGCGCGGTGTCAATGGTCCTGCAGTGGCTGCAGCCGGCGCGCTGACCGGTGCGTGGCACCTCGACTCGTTGCGCCTGGCCCACGGCACATCAGACCACTGCATTGTGCTGGAGAGCGACGATGGCGTGGCGCTGCAGGCTGATGGCGAGCCGCTTGGCCGGTTTCATCATGTGACGTTCGAGCCCGCCCCGGGGCTCAGGGTGCTGCGCGTCAACTCGCTGTCCTCCCCACACACGTTGTGAACGCCCGAGGAGGCGCATTCACGCTCACGCACCGCTGTCGATCGAGGACAGAAGGCAGCTGGTCGAGCTGATCCTTAAGTGGCGTCTCGATCCGCCAGGCAGCGGACGGAGCAGGGCGTCTCGCCAGCGACCGCCCATCGCTGGATCACCCGTTGGAATGCTCTTACGGGTCTTACGGGGACTCTTACATCTTACGGGGACCGTCTTACGGGGACAGACCCCACCCGGGGTCTGTCCCCGCCCGGGGTCTGTCCCCACCCCGGTCGCGTCCCATTGCGACGGGGTTTTCTCCCCCCGGGGTCTGTCCCCCCCCCCGGGGTCTGTCCCCCCCCCGGGGTCTGTCCCCCCCCCGGGTCCGTCCCCCCCCTTTCCCCGCGATGCGGCCGGGAACTGCCACCTAATTTATGATTCGGGACACTAGCTGTCGTGTGCGGCAACCAGATCGTCAAGGTGCGTGTCGAGGCGTCGCCCGAGCATCACCAGCGCGTGAGCACTGCCGGGGCCGCCATGGCGGGCTGACAGGCACAGCGTGGCCCTCACATCACGCACTACCGTCGCGGCACCGTCGGGCAGCGTGCTATCCCCGTGCGCACCGCCCTCGGGCCATTCAGCGGCAAAGCCCCTCATCAACGGGGCAATGATCCAGCGCACGGCACGCTCGGTCACGGCGAACTCGTCATCTGACAACGAGGACCGCGCCCCGTCGAGGATATCCCGCACCGGCGGCCACGGGTCGGCGGGCTCACCGGGTGGCACTGCGCGTGCCAAGGCGAAGGGATCGTCAATCGGCGCCAGTCGGCGGGCGTCGAACGTTCCGTCGCCCATGGTCAGCCCGGCGAAGACGTGTCGCGGCCAGAGGCCATCGCAACTCCAGCATTGGGGTCACGAAGCGGCCCGAGGCGGCGAAACCGCTCACGGCGCCCTACGCGGCGCTCGGCGGGGGACAGCGCCGCCAGATCCGCCAGTGTGCGCTCCAAATACTGATCAACGATCTGTGCGGCCTGGTCGGCATCCGTGTGTGCGCCACCCGGCGGCTCCGGGATGACCGCGTCGGCCACGCCCCACCGGTAGCAATTGGCGGCCGTGGGCTTGAACGCCTGTGCTGCCGCCTTCGCTTGCGAGGCATCGCGCCACAAAATGGCTGAGGCGCCTTCGGGGCTGATGACCGAGTAAGTGCTGTTCTCGAGCATCAGCACGCGATCGGCGATGCCCAGACCCAACGCACCACCCGAGGAGCCCTCGCCGATGACGATGGCCACAACGGGCACGTCGAGGCGCCACATCAACTGCATGCTGCGGCTGATGGCACCACCCTGGCCACGCTCCTCGGCGCTCGCGCCCGGGAAGGCACCCGGCGTGTCAATAAAGGTGACCACGGGCATCCCTAAGCGATTGGCGATCTCCATCACGCGCATTGACTTGCGATATCCCTCGGGGCTCGCCATGCCGAAGTTGCGATAGGTGCGGTCGTTGGTGTCGCGGCCCTTCTGCTGGCCAACAAATGCCACGGGCCGATCGTGAAACCGGCCGAAACCCGCCACCATGGCGGGGTCATCACCAAACACGCGGTCGCCGTGCATCTCCTCGAAGTCCGAGCAGATGCGGGTGATGTAGTCGAGCGTGTACGGCCGCTCTGCGTGACGCGCAAGCTGGATGCTCTGCCACAGGTCCTCGTCAACCTGCACTTCGGGCGCACGCCCGAGCTTCTCGGTGATGCGACGCACGAATCCAGGGGCGTCGGGCTTGGCGCTCACTTACCCGCCTCCATGTCATCGCCGTTACCGGGGCGCATGCGGTCAATAACCTTGCGGGCGGCGCCCGGGAAGGCCTGCGCGGCCCGGCCCATGCGCTCGGCGCTCTCTTGAGCCCACTGCACCGCCTGTGATCCGGATGTCTGACCCGTGGCCGCTGGCGGCGCAAGGATGTGCAGTACGCGGCCAATGCGTGCGGCCAACTCACGGCGGTCCACAACGGCATCCACCTGACCATTCGCCAGCTGTCGCTCCGCACGACCGAAGTCGGCCGGCAGCACCTCGCGAGTGGTCTCCTCAATCACGCGCGGGCCGCTAAAGGCAATGAGTGCGCCCGGCTCGGCGTATGTGACGTCACCCAGAGATGCAAACGAGGCCCACACGCCACCCGTGGTGGGGTGCGCGAGAATCACAATGAACGGCACGCGGGCCTCGGCAAGAGTATCCAGCGCGATGACCGTCTTGGCCATCTGCATCAGGGCGAGGGTGCCCTCCTGCATGCGCGCGCCGCCCGATGACGACAGCACGATGAGCGGCATGCGCTTCTGTGCCGCGTGCTCGCACGCGCGCGCGAACTTCTCGCCCACCACGGCTCCCATTGACCCGCCCATGAATGCGAAGTCCATGATGGCCGCCACACACGGGATGTGCCGCACCTCGATCTCTGCGCACACGATGGCCTCGCCCATGCCGGTCTTGCTCTCGGCTTCGCGAATGCGGTCCACATATGGCTTGAGGTCAGTGAACTGCAGGGGGTCGGCCGCCCGCAGCTCGGGCCACAACTCGGTGTAGCCGCCGGGCTCCCCCAGCTGCTCCAACCGCTCGTGGGCGCTCACCGGGAAGTGGTGGCCGCAGGCCGAGCACACGCGCAGGTTGCGGCGCATCTCGTCGGCCGAGTAGTGGCTGTCGCACCGCGGACACGTGCCCGCATCCGCCGCGATGCGCTGAGGGCGATCCTGTCGGTGTCCCAAGCGCCGAAGGCGCTCGAACGAAACGGTGATGTTGCGGCCCATGCGGCTCATGCGTGCCCGATCATGCCATGCCCCCTTAAGGGACGGGACGCGATCCACTCCTCCACGGCCTTTCGATACGCCGGGATGATGCGGCCCTCGTGCCGGTACATCAGCAGGTCACGCGCGGCCACCTCCGGCGCGCGCCCGCGGAGGCGCAACACGGCATACGCAACCATCATGGAACGGCGGCGTCCACGCTGGCAGTGAATAAGCACGCGGGCGTGCGGGTCGTCGTCCAACCAGCGTGCCGCGGTCTCGGCCGCCTCTGCCCACTTGTGGGGCGGCTGATGGCGTCCGTGGTCCCACATGGGGGCCACCGCCACATGTCCGGTGCCAAACAACTGCTTTTCTGCAGATACGTCTTGGCTGAACGTGGTCTGCAGGTGCGCACGACAGTTGACCACATGGGTCACGCCCTCGCGGGCAAGCACCAGCAGGCTTGCCGGCGTGGGGATGCTGCCGATCGCGATGCGCTCATCGGCGATCCAGGTCCAGGGGCGGGTTCGGGTGCCCGGGCCGTAGATGCGGTTGGTAAACCGGAACCAGATCTCCCGCGCAAATGTGGTGGCCGACGACAGCCGTCCCATCGGGGGATGCTGGGGCCGCACCTCGCTCAACGCTCTCCCGCGCGCATGAAGGCCAGCGTGGCGTTGTGACCGCCGAAGCCGAACACGTTCGAGAGGGCCACCTTGATGTCGGCCTTGCGCGCCTCGTTGATCACATGGTCAACCCCGGCGCAGTCCGGGTCGAGGTCGTGCAGGTTGATCGTGGGCGGCACAATGCCCTTCTGCAGCGCCAGCACGGTAAGGGCGCCTTCCAGACCGCCCGCTGCGCCCAGCGTGTGGCCATGCATTGATTTGGTACTGCTCACCATCGTGCGCGCAGCCTTCTCGTCGCCAAGCGCCCGCTTGATGACCCGAATCTCGGACGGGTCGCCCACCGGCGTGGACGTGCCGTGCGCATTGACGTAGTCAACGTCGTCCGGCTGCAAGTCGGCATCCGCGAGGGCCATGGCCATCGCGAGGGCTGGCCCCGCGGCGGTGGGATCGGGCTCGGTGATGTGGTGGGCGTCGCCCGACAGCCCATACCCCACCATCTCGGCGATGATGTCGGCGCCGCGCTTCTCAGCGCGCTCCCACTCCTCCAACACCAGCACCGCGCCGGCCTCACCCATCACAAAGCCGTCGCGACCCACATCAAACGGACGGCTTGCGGTACCGGGGTCGTCGTTGCGGGTGCTCAGCGCCTTCATGGCGTTGAAGCCCACGATGCCCACGTACCGCACCGCAGCCTCAGAACCGCCGGCCAGCATCACGTCGGCACGACCCAGCCGGATTTGGTCGAACGCGTCACCGATGGCGTGGTTGGCGGATGCACACGCTGTGGTGGCACACGCCAGCGGGCCCTGAAAACCCAGCTCCATTGATGCCTGCGCGGCCGCCATGTTGGCGATCATCATGGGGATGAAGAGGGGGCTCACCCGATCGGCCCCGCGATCGTGACAGACGACAACCTGCTGGTAGAACGTTTCGATTCCGCCGATACCAGAGCCGATCATCACGCCCACACGGTCGGGCGTGACGGTGCCCTCCACACCGCTGTCGTCCAGCGCCAGACGGCTGGCGGCTACGGCGAGTTGAGCGAAACGGTCCATGCGCCGCGCGGTGCGCTTGTCGAGGAAGTCGGTGGGCTCGAAGTCCGGCACCTCGCATGCGAAGTGCGTCTTGCACTTGCTCGAGTCGAAACTCGAAATCGTCTTGGCGGTGGACACGCCGTTGATGGCGCCCTGCCACGCGACCTCGCGTCCCACGCCGAATGGCGACACCAGGCCGATACCCGTGATCGCCACGCGACGCAGCCCGGTTGCATTGATGAGCCTGGTCATCCCTGTCTCCTACATCGCGAGGCCGCCATCAACCGGAATAACGGTTCCGGTGATGAACGCAGCCGCGTCCGTGCAGAGAAACGTCACGACAGCCGCGACGTCCTCGGGTGTTCCGAGCCGTCCAAGCGGCGTATGCGACAACAGCTGGTCGCGCACGTCGTCGGGCAGCCCGGCGGTCATGTCAGTTGTGATGTAGCCCGGGGCGACAACATTGGCACGCACCCCGCGTCCTCCGGCCTCCTTGGCGAGGCTCTTGACGAGCCCAATCAGTCCGGCCTTGGCAGCAGCGTAGTTGGCCTGACCGGCATTGCCCGTGATACCAACCACGCTCGAGATCGCCACGATGCTGCCGGCACGGCGCTTCATCATCCCCCGCATCACCGCGCGCGCGGTAAAGAACGAGCCCGACAGATTGGTGTCGACGACGGCATTCCAATCGTCATCGGACATGCGCATCATCAGTCCGTCGCGGGTAATGCCGGCATTCAGCACGAGAGCATCGAGCGGACCGAGGGCACCTTCGGTTGCGGTCACCAAGGTCTGAGCCTGTGCGGAATCGGCGATGTCACCCTGCACCACGTGGGCCGCGCGCCCAACAGCGCGTACCGCATCGGCCGTGGCATTGGCGCCAGCCGCGTCATTCACATATCCGATACCCACGTCGAACCCAACCTGGGCCAATGCAATGGCACAGGCCCCGCCGATACCGCGGCTCGCGCCGGTGACCAGAGCGGTGCTCATGTCAGGACCCCAGCGATTGCCGCGAGGTCATCGGGTCCGTTCACTTGGTGCACGGTGGCGTCGCGCCGAACACGCTTGACCAGCCCCGACAGCACGCGGCCGGGACCGAGCTCCACGAAGGTGGTTACGCCCATCGCCAGCGCGGTCTCTACCGACTGCGCGAAGCGCACGGGCGACGTGAGCTGATCGAGCAGCACAGAGCGCATGCGCTCAGTTGGCTCCACGAGCGCGGTGGTGGTGGAGAGAAACGCCATGGACGGCGGCTGCGGGTCCCACGCAGACAGCGCGGGCGCCAGGCGGGCCGACGCCGACGCCATGAGCGGGCTGTGGAATGCTCCACCCACCTTGAGTTGCATGGCCTTCACCCCGCGCTCGGCCGTGATGGCGAGCAGCCGCGCGATGCCGTCCACAGAGCCAGAGACCACCACCTGACCCGGGCAGTTGTAGTTGGCTGGCCACACATCGCCGGCCTCGTCGCACAGCGCCTGCACATCGTCATCGTTGAGACCGAGAATTGCCGCCATGGTGCCCGGGCGCGCCTCGCCCGCCGACTGCATGGCCGCACCACGCTCGCCCACCAGACGCAGGGCCTGGTCAAAGCCGATGGCTCCGCAGGCGACCAACGCGGAGTACTCGCCCAGCGAGTGGCCAAGCGCGATCTCGCCGGACAACCCGTGGTCGCGGGCCACGCGCCAGCAGGCCACGCTCATGGTGAGGATGGCGGGCTGGCATACGTCGGTGCGCACCAGGTCGTCCTCAGGGCCCTCAAAGATGATGCTTGTGATGTCGTAGCCAAGGGCCGCATTGGCCTCGGCGAACGTCTCTCGGGCCACGGGGAACGCGCTGCACAGGTCGCGTCCCATTCCCACCTGCTGGGCGCCCTGGCCCGGAAAGAGCAGTGCGATCATGGCCGCGGCTCCCAGCGCACGAGCGCGGCGCCCCACGTGAGGCCCGCCCCAAAGCCCACCATCAACACGAGATCGCCCGGCACCAGCATTCCCGTGTCCACCGCCTCAGCCAGCGCGATGGGGATGGACGCCGATGAGGTATTGCCGTAGCGGTCAAGGTTCATGACAACCTTCTCGCGCGGAATGCCCAGCTTTTCGGCCGCGTGATCCACAATGCGCTCGTTTGCCTGATGGGGCACCAGTAGATCAACATCGTCAATGGTAAGGCCCGCCTCTTGCAGCAGGCGCGTGGCCGAGTCAATCATGACCCGCGTGGCAAACCGGAACACCTCACGGCCGCTCATCTGGATACAGAGATCCTCGTGGGTGACGCCCTCACTCGTGGCGGGACGCCGCGAGCCACCTGCCGGAATGCACAGGATGTCCTTGCCAGACCCGTCGGCACCCAACTCGAACCCGATGATTCCGGAGCCCTGCGCACCCTCGTCGTCGGCCTCGATGAGCGCCGCGCCCGCGCCATCCGCAAACAGCACGCATGTGGAGCGGTCCTCCCAGTTGACGATGCGCGAGAGGGTCTCGGCACCAATCACCATGACCCGACGCGCGAATCCGGCATCCACCATGGCGGTGCCGTGCGCAAGGGCGTATACGAAGCCGCTGCACACCGCGTTCATGTCAACGGCACCCGCCGCGGTGGCACCAAGGCGGTCTGCCACCAGCGTGGCAGTGGGCGGAAAGATGTGGTCGGGCGTGGTTGTGGCCACGATCAGCAGGTCGAGGTCGCTCGCGCTCGTGCGCGTGGCACGCAGCAGTGCCTCGGCCGCCCCAACGGCCAAATCGCTCGTCGCCTGATCGGCGGCGGCGATACGTCGTTCATGGATGCCCGTGCGCTCCACAATCCATTCGTCCGTGGTGTCCACCATTGTCGTGAGCTCGGCGTTGGTCATGATGCGATCAGGCAAAAACGACGCCACGCCGGTGAGCCGTGCGCGGGGCCGTGACCGCCCCGAAAGCGCCAGCACGCTCAGGCCGCCACGTCACGGTCGACGATCGCGAACTTGAGGATCGCCGTACACACGACCTGATCGTCCACCCGGGCCGTGGCCTGGGCCTCACCGATGGGGCCACGCTGACGCGTCACCCGCGTTGACATGTCGAGCACGTCGCCGGGTCGCACGGGCCGACGAAACCTCACCTTGTCAATGCCGGCGAACAGCGCCAACTTACCCTTGCTCGCGGGCAGTGAGAGCGCGGCAAGCGCCCCGGTCTGGGCGAGGGCCTCCACGATGATGACCCCTGGCATGATCGGCTCACCCGGGAAATGCCCCTGCAGAAATGGCGTGGCCGGATCGAGGGTCCAGCGCGTGCGTGCGGATTCGCCCGGAACGAGTTCAAGGATCTCGTCCACGAAGAGGAATGGCTCCCGGTGGGGGAGGATGTCCTTTGGGTCCGGAAGTGCACTCACCGCCCAAGAAGGCTACCCGTTTCGTATCCTGCAGCCACATGCGCTCGGATACCCCCGACACCCACACGACAGTGCCCGCAAAAACGCACCCATCCGCTTGCCCGATCTGCGGCATGGTGGGGGGCACAGAGGTGCTGTCTGCACGGGACCACCGCCGGGGCATGCCGGGCGAGTTCCGAGTTGTCGAATGCCCCACCTGCCAACTGTCCCGCACCGACCCCTGGCCCGACAACCCCGGTGACTGGTACCCAGACGAATACCCCCAGCACGGTGACCGCGAATCCCTCACCGCACGAGCATCGCGGGCGGCACTGCGCCGTGCCGCCCGACCCGGCGCCGGCCCCCTGGCGCGCATCCTGGGGCGCGCAGTGCCCGAGGCCGAGACCGGGGGACCCATTGCCGCCGGGTCCCGCATCCTCGACGTGGGGGCGGGCACAGGAGGTGCGGTTGCTGCCTTTCGTGCCGCGGGGCACGATGCTTGGGGGGTGGAGCCTTCGCTACGCGCCGTCATGGTGGCGCAGGCGCGCGGCATCAAGGGCGTGGTGCCGGGGTCCCTTGACGACGCCCTCGCGAACGGGCTCATTCCCGACGAGCCCTACGCCCTCATCCGCATGAGCCACGTGCTCGAACACGTGGCCGACCCCGTTGGCTTACTCCAGCGGCTGCGTGCACTCATTGCACCTGGCGGGCGCCTAATTGTGGGTGTGCCCAATCTGGATTCGCTGGCACGCCGGGCCACAAGAGGCGCGTGGGACGGTCTTGAATTGCCCCGCCACCTCATGCACTACACCCGCTACTCGTTGCGCTGGGTACTTCGCCTCTCCGGCTTCCGAGTCACCAGTATGCGCACTGCACCCCTCTTGGGCGTGCTGCCCGGATCCATTGACGCACTCACCGCGGGCAAAGACCACCAGCGGGGGTGGAGCGATGCGCTTGCAGTGCGCGTCGCTCTCTACCCGGTGGAATGGGCACTTGGCGCCGCCGGGCAGGGTGATGGCATCGTGGCCATCGCCCTGCCCGCCAGCCCCTAAGCCCCTGGCTCACCGTCGTGCCTACAGGGTGCGTTCGCAGCCTCTGTGGGCACGACAACGCACTACTCCTCGTCAACCTCGTCGCTACCCACGTCGGTGCTGTCGGGGTTGTCCACGTCCGCGTCTGCGTTGGTGTCATCCATGTCGATGCCAGCCGCAACAACAGCCTCGCCTGCGTTCTCATCGTCGGCGACCACTATCTCACCGTCGATGATCTCGGCGTCCTCACCCGTGGGCTCATCGTCCTCGTCCACCGGTGCGGCAGCCACCACAAGGTCGTCCGCTGCCATGTTCATCAGGCGCACGCCCTCTGTGCTGCGACCCATGCGCTTGACGGCATCCACCTCGATGCGGATGACCTGACCGAGCTTTGAGATCAGCAGCAACTGCTGCCCCGTGCGCACAATGCGCGCGGTGATCAGCTCGCCCTTCTTGTCCGATACCTTGATGGTGCGCACGCCCCTGGTGGGACGACCCTTGCTCGGGTACGCCGTAATCGCCGTGCGCTTGCCGTAGCCCAGACCAGTGACCACCAACAGATCGTGGTCGTCATCGGCCACAACGACGGCAAGCACCCGGTCGCCTGTCTGCAGGTTCATGGCGCGCACACCCTGCGTGCTGCGGCCGGTGGCACGTACCTTCTGCTCACTGAAGCGTGCCGCCTGGCCGCGGGCCGACACGATCAAAAGGTCAGCATTGCCATCCGTCAACTGCGCGCCCACCAACTCGTCGCCGTCCGAAAGGCGAATCGCGATGATGCCGGTCTCCTTCAACACCGTGTTGTAGGCGGCGAACTCGGTCTTCTTCACTATTCCCGACTTGGTGGCGAGCACCAGATACCTGCCCTCGCCATAGTCGCGGGTGCTGAACACCTGCCGGATCTCCTCGTCGGGCAGCAGCGCGAGCACATTGGCGATGTGCCGACCGCGTGCATCGCGAGCGGCCTGCGGGATCTCGTGCACCTTCTGGCGATAGACGCGGCCCTGATTGGTGAAGAACAGCAGGAAGTCGTGTGTGGACGCGATGAACAGGTGGTCCACCCGGTCCTCGTCCTTCAGCCTTGCGCCACGCAGGCCCTTGCCGCCGCGACGCTGGGCGCGGTAGGTGGTCACCGGCAGGCGCTTGATGTAGCCGCCCGCGGTGATGGAGATGACCATCTCCTCCTCGGCAATAAGGTCTTCGAGGTCAATCTCGCCCTCGGCCGGGATGACCTCCGTGCGGCGCGCGTCGGCGTACTTGCCGCGCACCTCGCCCAACTCGTCGCGGATCACCTGATACACGCGGGCCTCATCGCCCAGAATCGCGCGCAGTGCGGCGATCTCGGCCTGGAGCTCCTCGTACTCGGCCTGAATCTTTCCGGCCTCCAACTGGGTCAAACGCTGCAGACGCAGGTCAAGGATGGCCCGAGCCTGCAACTCCGTCAGATCAAACTCGCTCATGAGGCCGGCGCGGGCCTCGTCGGGGTCAGCAGCCCGACGGATGAGTGCGATGACCGCGTCAATGTCCTTCATCGCGATGAGTAGTCCCTCGAGCACGTGCGCCCGGGTCTCCGCGCGCTCCAGGCGAAAGCGCGTGCGCCGCCGGATGACATCGCGCTGGTGATCCAGGTAGTGCCGAATGAAGTCGTACAACGACAGCGTGCGTGGCACACCCTCCACCAGCGCGATGGCGTTGACGCCGAATGTGGTCTGCGCTTGGGTGTGCTTGTAGAGCTTGTTCAGCACCACCTTTGGCACGGCGTCGCGACGTAGTTCGATCACCACACGAATGCCGTCGCGGCCGCTCTCGTCGCGGAGGTCCGCGATCTCCTTCAGCACGCCGGAATTGGCGAGTTCGGCCATCTTTCGCAGCATCTCGGACTTGTTCACCTGGTACGGCAGTTCGGTGAACACGATGGCGTTGCGGCCGTGCTTGAGCGGCTCATTGTGGGCCAACCCGCGCACCACCACACGCCCGCGACCGGTGCGATAGGCCTCACGCACGCCCGACATGCCAACGATCTGCCCAGCTGTGGGGAAGTCTGGTGCCTTTACATGCTTCATGAGGCCGTCAACGTCGATAGTCGGGTCGTCAATCATCGCCACGCAGGCGTCAATGACCTCGCCCAGATTGTGCGGCGGAATGTTGGTGGCCATGCCCACCGCGATGCCGGATGAGCCGTTGACCAGGAGGTTGGGCACGCGAGCCGGCAACACCATGGGTTCGCGGCGGCGATCGTCATAGGTCGCGGTGGTGTCCACCGTGTCCTCGTCAATGTCGCGCAACATCTCAGTGGCGTACTTCGACAGCCGGGCCTCGGTGTACCGCATGGCCGCAGCCGAAAACTCCTGCGAGCCGAAGTTGCCCTGGCCATCCACGGTCGGGTAGCGGCTGTTGAAGTCCTGAGCCAGACGCACGAGTGCGTCGTAGATCGCCGAATCGCCGTGCGGGTGGTATTCACCCATCACGGTTCCCACGATGTTCGCGCTCTTCACGTAGCCGCGGTCCGGCTGCAGTCCACGATCGTGCATCGCGAACAGCACGCGACGGTGCACGGGCTTGAGCCCATCGCGCACATCGGGGAGGGCGCGGCCCACGATGACGCTCATCGCATAGTCGAGGTACGAGGAGCGCATCTCCTCGCCCAGTTCTCTGGGTTCAATACGGCCGTGTCGGTCAATAGTCATGATCACACGTCCAGGTTCGCGACGGAGCGGGCATTTCGTTCGATGAACTCGCGTCGGGGCTCAACCCGGTCGCCCATGAGGGTGGAGAACAACTCCTCGGCGGCCGCAGCGTCGTCCATGGTGACCTGCAGCAGCACCCGGCGCTCGGGATCCATTGTCGTCTCCCACAGCTGCTCGGCATTCATCTCTCCCAGCCCCTTGAACCGGTTCAGATGAATTCCCTCGCGCGCAAGCTCCATCACCCGACCGCGCAGCGCGTCATAGGTGGCGGCCTCCCGGCGCCGCGAGCCACGAATAACGATGAAGGGCGCCTCGCCCACCACGTCGCGCAACTTCGCGCGCGCACCGCGAAACGATGCCAACTCGCGTGACTCGTACAGCGACATCGGCAGGTTGACGGTACGTGCCTCGCCCGTGCGTGTCTGGATGGACCGCGCCTGCACCGAGCGGCTCTGTGGGTCGGTGCCCAGCACCGACAGTGTGGCCACCTGGTTGCTGGCGGCATCCACGGCGGTCGCAAGCGCGGCCACATTCGTTGGCTCGGCCTCCACCAGGCCAGTGGCCTGCACGAACTCGACAACCTCGTTGCCATACGTCGCGCGAAGCGCCGCCGACCAGCCCTCGTGAGCGCGCAGGGCACGTGAATACCGCTGAAAACGCGCCTTGGTCAGATCGCTCTCGGTGCCATCAGCCGTAATCAACCGCATCTCGGCAATGTTCCGGTCGAGGAGCCATTCCTCGAGGTCACCCTCCTTCTCGATGTACTGCTCAACGCTGCCCTGCTTCACCTTGTAGAGCGGCGGCTGCGCGATGTACACAAAGCCGGCATCCACCAGCTCGGGCATCTGCCGAAAGAGGAAGGTGAGGATGAGGGTGCGGATGTGTGCGCCGTCCACATCTGCATCGGTCATGATGATGAGCTTGTGGTAACGCGCCTTCGTCAGGTCGAAGTCGGCCCCAATGCTCGTGCCCATCGCGGTGATCATTGCCTGGATCTCGGTGTTGGAGAGCACCTTGTCGAGGCGGGCCTTCTCTACGTTGATGATCTTGCCGCGTAGCGGCAGGATTGCCTGGAAGCTCGACTGGCGGGCCTGAACCGCGGAACCGCCAGCGGAGTCGCCCTCCACGAGAAAGATCTCGGTGCTCTCGGGGTCGCGATCGGAGCAGTCCGCCAACTTGCCGGGCAGGCTCGTGGAGTCCATGACGCCCTTGCGGCGCGCCATGTCGCGCGCCTTGCGCGCGGCTAGGCGGGCCTGCGAAGCACTGATCACCTTCTGGCAGATCGCCTTGGCGATGGCGGGGTTCTCTTCCAGGAACTCCGCCAGTCGCTGCCCCACAACCGTGGCCGTGAACCCCGCGAACTCGCTGTTGCCGAGTTTGGTCTTCGTCTGGCCCTCGAACTGCGGGTCGCGGAGCTTCACGGAGACAATCGCCGTGAGGCCCTCGCGGGTGTCATTGCCCTCGAGGTTGTCGTCCTTCTCTTTGAGTAGCCCCTTGGCGCGCGCATAGTCGTTGATGGTGCGCGTGAGCGCCGTACGAAATCCGGTGAGGTGGGTGCCGCCTTCGTGCGTGTTGATGTTGTTCGCGAATGTGTAGACCGACTCGGTGAAGCCGGTCGTCCACTGCATCGCGATCTCCACCTGGCCCTCCTGGCCCTCTGTCGAGAAAGCAATGACGTCACCGTGCAGTGGCTCCCGCGACGCATTGAGGTGCTTGACGAAGTCGGTGAGGCCGCCGTGGTACAGAAAGCGGTCCTCGCGTCGCTCACCGCGCTCGTCGGTGAGCGAGATCGCAAGGCCGCTGGTGAGAAACGCCGTCTCGCGAAAACGGGCGAGGAGGGTGTCGTAGTCGAACACCACCTCCTCAAATATCTCCGGATCGGGCCAGAAGCGGATGCAGGTGCCGGTCGTGTCGGCGTCTCCGACCCGAGCGATGGGCGCATCGGGGGCGCCACGCTGATAGCTCTGTTCCCACAGCGCCCCGTCGCGACGCACCTCGGCGAGGAGGCGCTCCGACAGGGCGTTGACCACGCTCACGCCCACGCCGTGCAGACCACCGGACACCTTGTAGCCCTCGCCGCCAAATTTGCCACCGGCGTGCAACACCGTGAGCACCACCTCGAGCGCGCTCTTTCCATCTTGGTCGGCCATAGCCGACACAGGGATACCGCGGCCATCGTCCGTGACAGAACAGCCACCACCCGGGTGCAGCACGACATTCACCGTGGTGCAATGGCCCGCCATGGCCTCGTCCACCGAGTTGTCCACCACCTCGTACACCAGATGGTGCAGGCCGCGGGGGCCGGTGGAACCGATGTACATTCCCGGCCGCTTGCGCACCGCCTCAAGGCCCTCAAGGACCGTGATCGCGTCGGCGTCATAACGGGATGCATCGGTGGTGGCGTCGAACGCCTGCTCGGCCTGATCTGTCACTCGGCTCCTTGTCGCGGGGACTGGCGTCGGGGCGGTATCAGCACCCCATAAACGCCCTGTGCATGCAGGGATTAGCCTACCAATGGCCTCCACGGAAACCGGCCCTGATTGGCCCCGCGGGTCGTGCCCTGTCACCCCTTGGAACGCTCGATTGACCGTGCGGCCGCCCGGGCCACCAAATCGCGCAATTCCGCGTCGTCAATGGACTGTGCGGCGCGGGCTCCGGCCGCCTGCGCGGCCGCAGATGGTGGGGGGAGCACAACCGGCTGCCGAGGGCCCACGTCCCCGTTTGGAATGGCGTGGTCGGCCACAACGAAGCGCAGGCCGGCAACCGCGTCTGGGTTTCCCAGAAGGTGCTCCAGCCGCACCATCAGCGCATCCGCCCGCATGTCGAGTTCTTGCGCCCAGACCGCGTCGGTGCAGGCCACAGTCACCACACCCGCACGCGATCGGCGGATGGGATACGCGTGGTTCACGGTGCCCGCACCCGACGCCTCGGCCCAGGCCGCGCGCACAGACGTCAGCACCGAGTCGCTTCCGCGTGCGAACCGTCCCGTCGCGCGGCCAAGCAGATTGCCAATCGCCGTGGGGTCGCGGCGGTGCCTAGGCCGCACAGAGCCCCTCTCGCACGCCAATCACTCGTACGCCGCGCTCCATGGCGGCCTGGGCAGCAACGGGATCAGCAGTGGTCAGGATGCACTGCCCTTCACCCACCACGGCGTCCAACAGCAACCCTCGTCGCGTGGGGTCGAGCTCCGAGAGCACATCGTCCAGCACCAGAATGGGTAGGCCCGCGCGCGCGCCCAGATGCTCGCGGTGGGCCATGAGTAACGCCAGCACCGCGGTTCGTTGTTCTCCCTGGCTCCCCACCCGCCGCAGGTCGGTTGTCACGGAGCCGCGTTGCTGCCCCACAAAAACATCGTCGCGGTGTGGCCCGGTTAACGTTTGGGCTGCGGCCACCTCGCGCGAGCGCGTCTGCTGCATACGCTCGGCCAGCGCCACGTGAACCTCGTGATCTGCCACGTCGGCCAGCCCGGTGGGCGAGGCCTCAAGGGCGATTATGCCCTCCGGACCACCACCGAGGTTGCTCATCCACCGCCCGAAGGGTTCCTTGAGGGCACCAATAGCGGCGCGGCGGGCCAGCACAATACGTGCACCGATCTCGGCGATGGGCGCCTCCCATGGCAGCACCCCACTCATGGCACTACGGCCTGCGCGCACGTGACGAAGCGCGGCGTTGCGCTGTGCCAGTGCGCCGCCGTAGGCGGCAAGATCGTCGGCATATCCAGGCACGGCCGCCTCGAGAAGCCGGTCGAGGTGCCGCCGACGAGCGGCGGGCGGGCCCTTGATCGCCCGCAATTCCTCGGGAACGAATACCAACACACTTCCAGCGGCGCGCCACGTCGCCAGCGACCGCACCGGTTCGCCGTCCAGTGCGAGGCGCCGACCCGTGCGAGGTGCGTATCCGATATCGCGGCGGCGCGTTCCGTCGGGCCCCGAGAGCTGCAGGGATACGTGCATGGCCGAGGCGCCGACCCGGATGGCCTCCGCCTCGCGTGAGGTACGGCACGACACACCCAGGCAGGCGAACACAAGCGCCTCTACCAGCGATGTCTTGCCGGCGCCGTTTGGTCCGGACAACAAAATTCCGCCCGGTGGTAAATCAATAGCGAGCCGCCTCCAGGACCGCACGTCAGACACCTCGAGCCGACTTGCCATCCAGTCGCTAGTGCCCCGAGTCACGAGGGAACTACCCCGGAAGACGAATGGGCATGAGGAGGTACCGGTGGTCATCGGACTCTCCCCGGAGCAACCCCGGGCGAAGAGGGCTGATGAGACCAAGGCGAACGTCGTCGCCCTCGATCCCCTCCACGCCCTCCCGCAGAAAGTCGGCATTGAAGCCGATCTCGAGTGCCTCGCCGGAGTACGGCACGGGCATTGACTCGTGCCCCTCACCAACCTGGGCACTCGCGGTGGCAATCGACAACTGACCCTGCTCAAAGCGCAACCGCACCGGGGATGTGCGCTGGGCGAGCACGGCAATCCGGGTGAGCACGGCGAGAAACTCCGCGCGGTCAAGTCGCACGTCATGCTCAAACTCCGCGGGGATGAGTTGGCGGTAGTCCGGGAATCGTCCCTCAATCACCCGTGTGGTGAGCCGAATACCACCAATGCGAATGGTGGCCTGCTGCTCGCCGAGCACCAGCTCGACATCGCCCTGCTTGACTTGACCGGCGATGCGCGCGGCTTCGGCGACCGCGCGGGCAGGCAGGATCGCTTCGCTCACGGCCTCGGGGGCTGAGTCAAACATCACCGTGCGGACAGCGAGGCGATAACTGTCGGTCGCCGCCATGGTGAGGCCGTCCGGACCGATACGCACAAGAACCCCAGTGAGTACTGGCCGCGTCTCGTCACGACATGCGGCACGCACGACGCGATCGGCGCACGTGGTGAACGCGTCAATCGGAATACTGATGCCGATGCCGCCATCAGACGGCAGCTCCGGATATTCGCCAACCTGGTGGCAGTTGAGACTAAACGACGACCCGCCACCGGAGATTTGAATCTGACCTTCGTTCTGGTTGTGAACCAGCGAGATGGGCCCGGGCGCCATGCTGCGCACAAGGTCGGCCGTGAGGCGTGGCAACACGACAGAGCCATGTTCCTCGACACCGGCATCGTCGAGCGGCACCCGGAGGGAAACCTCCATGTCGGTGGCGGCGAGTTCGACCACACCCTCCTCGGCGCGGAGGAGCACATTGGCGAGCACGGGGATCGTGCCCTTGCTGGATGCCGCCCGAGCGACCATCGCCAGGCGGGTTGCAAGTTCATCACGGGGGCAGGCCAGACGCACTGGGCCAGCGTACCCCATGCCCCGATGACAGGGCGTACTCCACAGAAACATCAGGTAACGATGTAGTTCCTATAAGTGAAATAGGTTTCGTCGTAGTCACAGTCGGTCCTGTGGAATCTGTTGGCAACACGGGGTCTTTGCTGCGTAACATCCGAAAGAGACCCTGTTGACTACCTGTGGAGAATGCCCCACAACCCAGAGGTTCATCCACAGCCGTCCACAGGCAAATCGCTTGTGGTAATGGGGATGGTTACGGCTGTGGAGAGGTTGTGGGGTTTCCGATGGTTCTCCACAGGTTCTCCACATGCCCCGGTGGTGGGGGGCCTACGCGCATGGGCGCGCAAAAATGTCGCTTGGAGCGACATCGCCAAGATCACCGGGGACAGTCCCCCCCGGCCGTCCCCCGGGGACAGTCCCCACACACCAGGGACAGTCCCCTCTGTCTATCACCAGCGACCACGCGGCCCGTTGGGGAACTTTTTGGCCACCGAGCAGCTGTGTTCGTGCCGCGCAGAGGGAGGAAGCTAGGAGGAGGCGCTCGCCGGGATTCCTTGGCCGGTGAGGGCCGACGTCAGGGTCTGTACGGCCCCGTAGACCGATCCCTCTTCGGGCATCTGCCGCGTCACCTTCTGTACTGCGTAGATGACGGTTGTGTGATCACGTCCACCGAATGCTCGTCCGATGGCCGGCAGTGATGCGTCGGTCAGCTCGCGGCTGAGATACATGGCGACCTGCCGCGGTACCACCACGCGCTTGGTGCGCCTATCCCCCACCAACTCATCGAGGGTGATTCCGTAGTGCCGCGCGACAGCCTCCTGCACCAGATCAACGCGCACCGCACCGGCCTCGACAGGAAAGAGATCGGCGAGAACCTCCTGGGCAAGTTCCACGGTCACGGGGCGACCAGAGATAGAGGAGTGCGCAACCACGCGAATGAGCGCGCCCTCAAGTTGGCGCACATTGGTGCTGACACGCGCCGCGATGTAGGAGAGCACCTCAAGATCACGGATCTGGTAGCCGTCGGTGATCACCCGCTTACGAAGAATTGCGATGCGCAACTCAAGATCGGGGGGCTGGACGTCGGTGATGAGGCCCATCTCAAACCGCGACCGCAGGCGATCCTCAAGCGTCTTGATCGCGCTTGGCGGTCTATCGCTGGAGATGACGATCTGCTTGCCGCTCTCATGCAGGGCGTTGAAGGTGTGAAAGAACTCCTCTTGCGTCTGCTCGCGCCCCCTCAACATCTGGATATCGTCAATCAGCAGGATGTCGGTGTTGCGATAGCGGTCTTTGAATGACCGAATTGCGCCATCACGCAAAGAGTTGATGAACTCGTTGGTGAAGGTCTCCACCGAGACACAGCGCACCGAAAGACCAGGATGGTTCTCTGCGGTGTAATTGGCGATGCTGTGAAGCAGATGCGTCTTGCCGAGGCCCACACCGCCATAGATAAACAGCGGGTTGTAGGCACGCGCGGGCGTCTCCGCGACCGCCATGGCCGCGGCGTGGGCAAAGCGGTTGCTTGGGCCCACCACGAATGTGTCGAAGGCAAACCGTCGCTGGAGACGCGTGGCGGCCCCGCCGGTCTGCATGGGTGGCGGGTCTTCGGCCGGCGACGGGGAAATTGCCGGCACGGCCGGCGTGGCAAGTCCGTCGGCGGCTCCGCTCGGAAGCGGCGGCATCACCTCGACCGCGACAGCCACGTCATCACCCACAACTTCGAATAGGGCGTCGCGCACCAGGGAGTCGTACCGCTGCACGATCCAGCCACGGGCGAACTCGGTCTCCACTCCGATTCGGAAGCGGCCGTTGTCGAAGCCCAGGACGCGTGCGCGCTCAAAGGTGAGGTTGTAGGTCGCACTATTCAGCGCGGTGCGTAGGCGCTCACGCGCCTGACTCCAGATCTCGTCCAAGTGCTCGGGCGAGCAGTTGTGAAGAATGGGGATGGTTGCGCCCATGGCTTAGAAGAGGGTCGCCACGATTGCGGCCCCGCGCTCCGTCAAGACACGGCCACCGTCCGCGAACCGGGCGACAAGGCCGCGGTGCTCCATCAAGACCAACTCGCGGCCAACAACCCCGAGAGGCAAACCCAGTTCGCGCGCCATCGCCTCGGGATGGGCGGGTGCCATCTCGAGAAGAAGGGCAAGAAGGCTGCGCTGCGCCGCGCTGGGAAGGGCGGAAAACGCAGGGTCATCGGGTGCGGCCGGGCCCTCAACGGCGATGGTGACCACGCATCCGCCGCCCAGATTGTCCTGGATGTCGAGGGTGCCCCCCTCCGCAGCGGCGAGCCCGGCGGATAACGCCAGACCAGAACCTGCACCACGCACGACGGACCGGATGGCCTCATTAGCGGTTGTGTAGCCGGGCTCCATCGCGCGGCGCGGGTCGGCAATGCCCGGGCCCCGGTCCGATACACGCACCGTGCGCCCACCATCGAGCACGGTGACAAGCGCATCCGTGAAGTCCGCGTGGATCAGGTTCTCGATGATCTCGCGCAGCGCAAGGGGGGGGACGGATGAGATCTGCGCGACGTGAGCGAATGTGCTCTCGATGATGGCCGCGGGCTCGATGTCACGGAGCTCGGTGATCACAGGTGGTTCGAGTGCGGCACGATGGACGGCGATACGCACCACATAGGTGGTGCCATGGAGGGCGCCGTCGGCGGTGGTGTTGGCAATAGTGTTGGTCATCGGGGGCCGAGGACGCTACCAACGGGCAATGGGCGGACAAGGGGTCTTTGTGACCTGTGGACAACGGAAGTGGGTGTATGCGGGAATTTCGTGTCGTACGCACCCACGCACCCGTGATCGTGTGCATGATAAAAACCAACCGAGCGGGGAGAACGCGAGTTACCCACAGGCATATCCACAGATGTGGATAACTTGGGCGCGGGGTGTCCCACAGAACCCCCGAGGACGCCCGCCACGAGCCCACGCCAACACCTGCTAATGTGCCGCCGTTCATGGCCTCAGAGGAGTAGTAGGCGAGTGAAGCGGACATACCAGCCGAATACGCGTAAGCGTAAGAAAACCCATGGATTTCGCAAGCGCATGGCGACGCGTGCGGGGCAGGCGATCCTGAAGCGCCGCCGCGCCAAGGGCCGTACCCGGCTCTCGGCATAGGTCCTGGCCCCGTGCCGGACGGGGCACCGTCACCCCGGGAGAAGAAGCACCGGATTACGAGGTCCGGCGATTTCGACGCCATCTACCGGCGCGGCCAGTCGGCCGCGAGCCGGCATCTTGTGGTGTACGCATTCTCGCGTGGAGCAGGCGATTCTGTCCGTCTGGGTTTGTCGGTGGGCAAGCGCGTCGGAGGCGCCGTGGAGCGCAATCGGGTCAAACGTGTGCTGCGCGAGGAGTTCGCCCGCATCTCCGACGGGTTGCAGGTTGACGTGGACTACGTGGTCATCGCTCGCCCCGGCGCGTACGAGTACGTGGAGGAACGCGGGTCCCGGGCCCTTGGTGAGCGCCTTGAGGAACTCGTGGCCAAGGTGATGAAGGCCGCCGCATGAAGGCCGCCGCCATCAGCTTCGTGCGCTGGTACCAGCGCACCATTTCCCCGCTCTTCCCGCGACGCTGCAAGTATCACCCGACCTGCTCGCAGTACGCCGTCGAGTCCATCCAGATGTTTGGTGTGAGCAGGGGAAGCGTCATTGCCGCGTGGCGTCTGCTGCGGTGTAATCCCTGGAGTGCGGGTGGCGTTGACTACCCGGCCGACCAGCACCTCTTTGGAGGGCGATGAACCCCCTAGACCTACTCGAAGCCCCGATGCGCGCGATCTTGGAGTTCTTTCACACTCTGGGATTCACTTGGGGTTGGTCGATCGTGATGCTCACCCTGTTGGTGCGCATGATCCTGCTGCCGCTTTTTGTCAAGCAGTACAAGAGCGCACGCCGCATGCAGGAAGTCGCGCCGCAGATGAAGGAACTGCAACGCAAGTACAAGGGCAATAAGCCCAAGTTGCAGGCAGAAATCATGAAGTTCTACAAAGAGAACGACGTCAATCCGTTCGGCTCCTGCCTGCCCCTCGTGGCTCAGGCGCCGGTCTTCATCGCGCTCTACTACACACTTCTCAACGCCGGTGAAATGCTCAAGGATGGCACGAGCCTCGGCTTCCTTTACGCCATCCCGGACATCTCGGTGCCGCTCGACCAGGTGGGATGGGGCGTCATCCCACTCGTCCTCGTGTATGGACTCTCGCAGCTCATCTCGACAGAGTTGTCGGCGACCGCAGCCATGAGCAAGAATCAGCGGTGGCTCATGCGCTTCTTGCCGCTGGGCATCGTGTTCTTTGTGTTTCAGTTCCCGGTCCCGGCCGGTGTGGTCGTTTATTGGGCCACGACCAACCTTTGGACGGCAGGTCAGCAGCTGGTACTGAAACGCCGCGTTGAGGCCGAGGTTGAGGCGCAGGAGGCGGCCGGCGTCACGGTGGCGCTCGCGTCAGAGGGTGATGATGACGTTGTAGATGAGGCCCTCGAGGCCGAGGAGGCAGCGCTTGATTCGGCTGCACTTGAGGCTGGTTCTGCTGCGGGTACGCGTCGCACGGTGCCGACCCGCCGAGCCAAGCGCGCGCAGCAGCAGCCCCCGCCCCCGCCTGCGGTGGATGCGGCACCCGAGAGCGACGACTCCACGCCGGAGTCAGCGCCTGGTGACGTCGCAAGCGCCGCTCCCAACGATAAGTCGGGCGCTGTGGGGAACAAGCGGCAGCCACCCGCCAAAAAGAAGGTGTCCGGTGGCCCCACGCGGCCGGCGGGCAAGAAGAAGCAACCGAAGAGGCGCCGATGAGTGATTTAGATCAGGGCGCGCGCGTCTTGGAAGAGATCGTGACCGCGACCGTCGAGGGCCTTGGCCTGGACGCGAACGTAGTAATTGAGGACGGGCCCGAAGGTGGCCTCATCGCTCGTGTGAGCGGGGACGACATCGAGGCCATCATTGGTCGCAATGGCGAGGTGCTCGACGCCGTGCAGTCGCTCGCAGCGCAGGCGGTGCGCCGGATAGATGGGAATCAGCGCCGAGGCGTTCTTGTGGACGCGAACGACCACCGCGCCAAGCGTGCGGACCTGCTCACGCGGCTTGCCATTCGTGCGGCCGACGAGGCCGTGGAGTGTGGCGAGGAGATCGAGCTCGAGCCGATGAGCGCGATGGATCGCCGCACGGTGCACATGGCGCTTGCCGAGCGCGAGGGCATCGAGACGCGGAGCGAGGGCGATGACCCCCGCCGCCGCATCGTCGTGGTACCCCTCGACGCCGAGTAGGGCGTTTCACGTGAAACGCCCCGAGGCGCCTCGGGCGGGGCGTATCACGTGACAGAACGAGAGTTGCTGTTGGCGCGTGCCGCCGCCATGGGCGTGCTTGTGTCAGATGACCAGGCAACGGCCCTCGTTGACCTGATCACGGAGATGGCCGCAGAGCCCCAGAACCTCTCGTCACGCCAGGCCATGGCGAATGCGGTGGACGTCCACCTCGCCGACTCCCTGAGCGGTCTTATATTGCCGGAGATCAGTGGCGCGACCGGGATCATTGACCTCGGCAGCGGCGGGGGCTTCCCCGGGCTTGTGCTGGCGATCATGCGCCCAGAGACTCCAATCACCCTGGTCGAGAGCGAGGAGCGGAAGGCCGAGTGGCTCAGCCGCGCGTCACGGGGAATGCGTAATGTGCGTGTCGTGGCCGACAGAAGCGAGTCCCTTGCTGTCTTGGAGCGCGACACCTACGCCGTTGCGACTGCTCGCGCACTGGGTCCGCTGCCCGTGGTGATGGAGTTGGCAGCCCCGCTCTTGTGCTCGGATGGCGTCCTGGTGGCGTGGCGAGGACACCGTGACACGGTGTCAGACCAGGCTGCCGACGTGGCAGGGGGGGTGCTGGGGCTCGTTCGCAGGGGAGACGTGGACGCCGCTCCGATTCCGGGTGTGAGCAGGCACTTCTCTCTGTGGACAAAGGACACGACAACCCCGGCGCGATTCCCGCGACGGCCGGGAATGGCCGCAAAACGGCCGGTCGCATGATCTACGCCGTCGTCAACCAGAAGGGTGGGGTCGGCAAGACCACGAGCGCGGTCAACATCGCGGCGTGTCTCGCAGAGGCAGGCAACCGGGTGCTGCTCGTTGACTCTGACCCCCAAGCAAATGCCACGAGTGGGGTGTTGAAGGGCGAACGACCGCCTCCGGGCACCCCGGGCACGGCGGACGTGCTGCTGGATGGTGCACGTGTGAGCGATGTCCGCATACCCACGGTGGTGCCCCTGCTCGATCTGGTGCCCTCGTCGGCCGATCTGGTAGCCGCTGCCGTTGAATTGGTTGATCGTGACGGGCGTGAGGACTTCATGGCTGCCGCGCTGCGGCCGGTGGCGCACGAGTACCCGTATGTGGTCATCGACTGCCCCCCATCCCTCGATCTACTGACGGTGAACGCCCTGATGGCAGCGGACCGCCTGATCGTGCCCGTGCAGTGCGAGTACTACGCACTGGAGGGTCTTTCGCGGTTGATGGAGACCATCGCCGAGGTGCGCGCGCGCCTCAACCCCACCCTGCGCGTGAGCGGCATTCTGCTCACGATGCATGACCCCCGCACCCGCATCAGCGGCGAGGTGATTGCGGAGGTACGCAGGCATTTTCCCGCGGAAGTCTTCGCTACGGTCATCCCGCGCAACGTGCGCGTGGCCGAGTCGCCGTCGTTCGGTGAGCCCGTGATTCGTTACGACCCGCGCTGCTCGGCTGCGGTTGCCTATGTCGAAGTTGCCAAGGAGGTCGTACGTCGTGGGTGAAAACAAGCCATCATCGCGTTTGGGACGCGGGCTCGCGACGTTGCTGGGCGACCCACCGGTGGGCGTGCCCGTTCCCACTGCGCCGGCCGTGCCAGCTGCGGCAACGTCACCCGACGAGACCTTGCTGATATTGGCCCTCGATCGCATCTCGCCCAACCCGGCGCAGCCGCGCAAGCGCATTGACGACGACGCGCTGGCAGTCCTTGCCGAGTCCATCGCCACCACCGGGCTCATCCAGCCCGTGGTGGTTCGTGCACTCGGAGGTGGTGAGTACGAGCTGATCGCCGGCGAGCGTCGGTGGCGCGCCGCGCGCGCGGCCGGGCTCACGGAGGTGCCCGTCGTGGTGCGTGACGCGGACGAGCGCCAGCGCCTCGAGGTGGGTCTGGTGGAGAACCTCGTTCGCCAGGATCTGGACCCCATCGAGGCCGCTCAGGCCATGGCGACCCTCGTGGAGGACTTTGGCCAGTCGCAGGCTGCTGTGGCGCGCACCGTGGGCCGTAGCCGGTCGGGTGTGGCCAACCTAATCCGCCTCTTGGAACTGCCGGACGACGTGCAGGAACTGCTTGTGGCCGGCACGCTGACGGAAGGACACGGCCGCGCCATCCTCATGGCCGATGGTACGAAGAAGCGGCGGGCTGTTGCCAAACATGCCGCTGAGCAGGCACTATCTGTGCGTGCCACAGAGGTGCTTGCGCGTGCAAACAGTGCCGGGGACGGGCAGCGCGCAGCCGAGCGCGTGGGACGCGACATCCCGGCCATCGCGGACGAGGCCATTGATGCTTTTCACGGGGCGTTTGGGGCACCGGTGCGCGTGAAGGCCGGTGCAACGGGGAAGGTGATCGTAGAGATCGCCTTTGCCAACGAGGCTGCGGTTGCCGCGGCACTGGACCGACTGCCGGACTGAGCCTGAATCCGTCGAAGCGCTGAACCCATCATCCACGATCTTCCGATGGATTCAGGCCGAGAGAAGAGTGGGCGATCCTGGACTCGAACCAGGGACCTCATCCTTATCAGGGATGCGCTCTAACCACCTGAGCTAATCGCCCGCGGCGCGGGACCATAGCACCCGATCTGCTCCGGCAGACGGGGCTAACATCAGTCGCATGCAGCAACTCGTCATCTACGGCGTCAGCTTCGACATGGTGGGGAAGCAGCCGATTGTCTTGCTGAAGACGGTCGAGGGCAATCGCTTTCTGCCCATCTGGATCGGCCACGCCGAGGCCTCCGCCATCCTTATGAAGCTGCAGGGCGCGGAGTCACCACGCCCGATGACCCACGATCTGATCACGGACCTCATCGCGGGCCTTCAGGGCAAGGTGGAGCGCATTACCGTGACCGAGATGCGCGACACCACGTTCCACGCCGTGCTGCGACTGAGCAGGCCCGGCGAGGATCTGGAGGTGGACTGTCGCCCGAGTGATGCCCTGGCCGTGGCGGTACGCACGGGCGCACCGATCTACGTCGTTGACGACGTACTGGATGCGAACGCCATCGAGTTTGAGCATGACCCGGACGACGCTGAGGGCATGGTGGAGCAGTTCAAGGCGTTCCTCGAGGAGGTTACGCCGGAGGACTTCGCGGACTAGCTGTCCTCCCCACACACGTTGTGAACGGGGGGTCGCGTGCGTCGCCGCGTCGGTCGGGCCTGATCAGGCGGGCGGCTTGAGCAGCTCCTCGATACCCGCAGTGACGCGGACGGGCTGGAACTCCAGGACCTCGTACTCGGCCGCGCCAGAGACGTAAAAGGGGTCCTCGCCGATCATCTCCCACACCTCGTCCGCGCTCTCGCTCAGGGCCAGAATCAGCCCGCCAGTAAGCGGAACCTGCCGAGCCGTCAGCAGGATCTTTCCGGCCTCCTGATGCTTCGTGATCCAGGCACGGTGGCCGTCCAAGAGGAGGTCCACTTCTGCGGCGGGCTTGGTGTAGCGCGCGAGTACGACGAACATGCTTTCTCCCCTGATCACGGTATGGGCTCCCAGATTACCTCGGCGAAATCGATTACGAAGTCAATCGCCCCTCCGACGACGGCGCGGGCGGCGCCAGATCCGTCGCGAGGCCGTATCTCGCCGGTCCCCACGCAGACGACGTCGTTGAGCCACGCGTAGCGCTCGTCGGCGGTGACGTGGGTCGCGGTGATGACGATCTGGCGGCGTTCGGGCGGGTAGGGGCGGGCGATGCCGCGCCAGTCAAAGATGATCGTCGCCCCATCGTCGGTGACGATAGCGCCCTGGATGTTGGGGAGCGCACACCGGTCGACCCGCGAGCGCGGGTGATTGGCGCCCTCGAGGCGACCGGCGATTCGGCCGCTCACCTCCCCCTCCGCCACGAAGAAGTAGTGCCCCTCGCTCCCCGACTCTCCCTCGAGCACAACGCCGTGGCCACCGTTCGGATACCGGAAGACCGCCCGATAGAGGGGTTCGAGCCTCACCGGGGCACCAATGTCTGCTCCATAAAGAAAAAGTAACACAGCACGGGAGGAGAACCACGGTACGTCAAGGACGTCAACTCTGACTTGAAGCAGACGGTGTCTGATCCGGTCAATTGCACAGCGGGATTGGGAACCGGCCGCCGATCAGCCGCGTTCACAACGTCCGCGTGCCACCCACCCGGTTATCCCTGAGTGGTCTCCCGCTTCGTCAGTTCGAGGATGGATTTGTAGATGTCGCTGAGGCCTTCGCTCGACAGCGGCCCCCTGTTCGCGCTCTGGAGGTAGCGGTGCATCCACTCCTCGCGGGAGGGGTCAACGAACGCGATGCCCTTCTGCTCTTTGTAGGCGCGCAGGCGCTCCACGAGCCCGAGGCGGGTGTTGAGCGCCTGAATGATCTTCAGGTCGTTGTCGATCACCTGGTCGCGCATCAGGCGGATGAGGTGATCCTCGGGGGTGGGGCTGGTGTCATTGGGCATGCGGGTGACGGTATCCGATGTACCTGTCCGATGGGCTTGCGCACGGCGCACGGGCTAGCCTTTCTCGCGTGTTCGACCTCTCGCCCATCCAGCTCATCATCGTGCTGGTCATCGCGGTTCTGGTGCTGGGGCCCTCGCGGTTGCCGCAGTTCAGCCGCGCGGTGGGCAAGGGGCTGCGCGATTTCAAGAATGCAGTTGCAGGCGAGCACTTCGGCGACGATCCGCCGCCCGCCGCCGCCCACGGCACCGCGGCCACCGCGACGACCACGCCGCCGGCATCCGCCGCAACGGCCACGCAGCCGGTGACCACGGCGACAGCGGGAGCAGCGGGGCCACCGACATCGTCCGTTGACGTGCTGGAGGGCATCGTGGTGAGCGGCGATGCCCCCCCGCAGGCGCCTCCCGGCGCTAACGCGTAGGCCCAATGGGCAGCAGCCCGGGCTGGACGCGAATGCGGCGTGTTGCCCCGGACGACGAGTTGTCGCTCGTCGACCACCTTGCGGAGCTGCGGCATCGCCTCTTTATCTCCGTACTCGCGCTGACGGTGGCCTTTGCCACGTTGTACGTCTTCAATGGCTGGCTGTTTCACCTGCTTTTGACCCCACTGCAGCCGGAGTACCGCAAGTTGCTGGCGCTGTCGCCCACGGAGCCATTCTTGGTGATTCTGAAGGTGGTCTTCGGCGCGGCCGTACTCGTGGCTCTGCCGGTGCTGCTCTACCAGTTCTATGCGTTTGTGATGCCCGCCGTCGGGATCCAGACCCGCCGCAAGATGCTGCTTCTGGTCGGCAGCGTCTCGCTGCTGTTTGCCGGTGGTGTGGTGTTCGCATACTTCCTCGTGCTGCCGGTGGCCCTGCAGTGGCTCTTGGGCTTTGGATCAGGAGACTTCACCATTGCGCTGAGGGCCGATGAGTACTTCTCGTTCGCGCTCACGATGATGTTGGCGGGCGGCTTGGTATTTGAGGTGCCCATCGCGATGGTCGTGCTTGCGCGCATGGGTCTGGTCACCGCCAAGCAGTTTCGCCAGCACTGGCGCATCGCGCTGGTGGTGATCGCCCTGGTGGCCGCAATTCTTCCCGGTGGCGATCCGGCGAGCATGATGCTGTTGATGATCCCCCAGATCGTGCTCTACGGGGTGGGCGTGGGGCTCGCTGCGCGGTTCGGCCGACCGGCGCCGTGGGCGCGCGATCTTGAGCCCGAGGAGCCGGCCGCCGACCAGCCGGATTCACAACGTGCGTGAGCCCTACGCCTCGCTGGGCCCGTCGTCGCGGAGCGCATGCCCGGTGGCGGTGATGAAGAGATCTTCGAGGGTTGCCCGACGGGTGCTGATAAGGGCAGGGTCCACGCCCGCCGCGGCAGCCGCGGCAAGGAGCGCCGTGGCGTCGTCCCCAAACACCACCAGTGACTCCGGGGTTCGCGTGTAGCGCGCGCCCATGGCCTCGGCAATCGCTTGGGCCCTGTCGCCACCCACTTCGATTTCGATGGCCTCACGACCCAGCTCGGCCTCAATGAGCGGGCGCGGCGCCCCCCTGCGAATGATGCGTCCGTGGTCCATGACCACGAGCCGGTCGCACAGTCGCTCGGCCTCGTCCATGGAATGGGTGCTGATGACGACCGACGTGCCCCCTGCGCGCAGTGCCCGTAGCCGCTCCCACACGAGGCGTCGTGCCTGCGGGTCGAGCCCGGTGGTGGGTTCGTCGAGCAGGATCATCTCCGGATCGTTGATGAGTGCACGCGCGATCTGCAGACGACGCTGCATTCCACCGGACAGATGGTTCACGGTGTCACCGCCGCGTTCCTCCAGGCCGACGAACGCCAGGAGGTCGTGCGCCCGGGTTCTGGCCGCCGCCCGTGCGATGCCGAAGTAGCGTGCGTAGACGAGCATGTTCTCGAGCACGGTGAGCTCAACATCGAGGTTGATCTCTTGCGGCACCACGCCAAGGCGGGCCTTGAGGGCACGCGCATCTGTGTTGGGGTCCATCCCCAACACGGCGAGGTCGCCTGCGTCGCGCGTGGACAGACACGCGAGCATGCGAATGGTGGTGGTCTTCCCGGCCCCATTGGGTCCGAGGAACCCGAAGCACTCACCGCGCTGCACCACGAGGTCAATGCCATCGACAGCCACTCGTGTGCCGTACGCCTTGCAGAGGCCCCGGGCGACGACGGAGGGCTGCTCGAGGCGAGGGTGGGTCAGGCGCGCGTGCGCGTCGAGGTACCCGCCGCCGCCAGCGTGCGTGCCAGCCCGTCGGCCAGACCGATGGTGGGCTCCCAGCCGAGGATGGCACGGGCACGGGTGATGTCGGGCTGGCGCACCGTGGGGTCGTCCTGCGGCAGCGCCTCATGCACGATCTGTGACGGCGAGCCGGTGGCCTCGAGCACCGCTTCAGCCAACTGGAGGATGGTGTACTCCTCCGGGTTGCCAATGTTCACGGGCTCGTGTTCGTCGCTGCGCATGAGTCGGATAAGGCCTTCGATCAGATCGCTCACAAAGCAGAACGAGCGCGTCTGGGTGCCCTCGCCGAAGACGGTGAGCGGAGCAGCCTCGGTTGCCTGACGGATGAACGTGGGGATCGCGCGCCCATCTCTGGGCCGCATGCGCGGCCCGTATGTGTTGAAGATGCGGACGATGTGGGTATCCACGCCCTGCTGGCGGTGGTACGCCATGGTAAGGGCCTCGGCATAGCGCTTGGCCTCGTCGTATACGCCACGCGGGCCGATGGGGTTCACGTTGCCCCAGTAGTCCTCGCGCTGCGGGTGCTCGAGGGGGTCGCCGTACACCTCGCTGGTGGATGCCAGCAGGAACCGGGCCCGATGCCGCTTCGTGAGGCCCAGCGCGTTGTGCGTTCCCCGCGATCCCACCTTGAGGGTTTGCAACGGCAAGCGCAGGTAGTCAATGGGGCTCGCCGGCGACGCCAGGTGAAATACCTCGTCCACGGGCTCGTCAATGGTGATGTGCTCGGTCACGTCGTGCAGTACGAACGCGAAGTCGCCCGACCGGATGTGCTCGATGTTCTCGAGCGTCCCGGTGTCGAGGTTGTCAACGCAGATGACCCGGTGGCCATCGGCCAGCAAGCGATCGCAGAGATGGGAGCCGAGGAACCCGGCTCCGCCCGTGACGAGTGATGTTGGCATGAGGCGCAGGCTAGCGCGCACGCGACGGCAAGCCCATCAGGGGGCTAACGGACCGCCTGGATGGCATCCATGATCTGAGACGCACTGGAGGGAGTTTTGACTAGGCGCGTTCCCGAGGGGCCGCGCACCACGAAGGCGGGCGTGATGGTCACGCCCGCCTTCGTGGCCTCCCGGCGGATGACGTTGAGCTGTGGGTACGCGGCGGGGCCGGCATCGCGTAGGAACTTCGCCACCTTCAGACCGGCGATGCCGCGCCCGATGCGACGGAGAACGGCCGGGTTGACCCAGTCGCCACCAGCGGCCTGGGCGCGAATGAGTGCGCTGGTGACCTCCCACGCCTTGTTCTGGCGTGCTGCGGCCACAACGGCCCGGCCCGCCTCGGTGCTGTTGACGTCGCTGCTGGTGGCGAGGGGGCGCAGCGAGATGGATGCGACCCCCTCGGCGGCTACGCGGGACAGCAACTGACCGACGATGCGCTTGTGCGCCTGCCCCGACGCGGTGGTTCCGAGGTCAATGTACTCGCGCACGTCTACCGAGCCCGAGCCGGCCGTGAGGCCGCTCACCGAGACACCGCTCGGCATATTCGATTTCGATCCGGGCTTTCCCACAGTGATCGGCGTGACCACGAGCGCACTCGCGAGCACAAGTATGACCACGTAGCGAATTACAGGACGGACTGGCACAGCCGAAGTATCGGGCACGATCGCCCGTGTCGTCCACGCTGCAGGCATCCCCACACAATGTCCTTACACGGCACTGGAGGCCACGGGCACGGTTTTGGGCACCGCGATGGCCACCTCCGGCACGCCGCCGACACGTGCCTGGCCCAACACGGCCCACGCGATGCGCAGAAAGTGGGCGCCACCGGCGAGACCCGCGTGCATGGATCGTCCGGTGGGCGCAAGCATGTGTACGGGCACCTCGTGGACGCGCACGCCCGCACGATGCAGGTGGATGAGGAGGCTCGTCTCTGTGAGCCCTGCGGGGAAGCCGTGCTCAGCGAGCCCCGCAGCAACGTGCGGGGCGAGCGCCCGGAAGCCGGACGTTGGGTCACTCAGGCGAAGGCCGCCCACCGATGCCGCCATCCAGCGGCAGGCGGTTATGCCCACGCGACGTCCCCGCGGGATGACATACCCGGGCCGTCCGTTCAGGAATCGGGACCCCAATACGAGGTCGGCATGCTCCATGCCGTGCAGGAGCGCGGGGATGTCGCAGGGCCGGTGCTGTCCGTCGCCATCCATCTGCACGAGCACATCCAGCGGCTTGGCCAGCGCGGTTTTGTATCCGGCGCGCAACGCCGCCGCGTAGCCCTGGTGGGACTTAAGCTGCAGCACCTCGGCGCCTGCGCCGTTGGCTTTGGCCGCCGTGGCATCGTGTGAGGCGTCATCCACCACGATGAGGCGCGCGAACGGCAGGTGCTCGCGAACGCCCGCGATGACACCCGCGATTGCGTGGGCCTCATCGTGTGCGGGGATGACAACGGTGATGGCGAGATTGTGGTCGGTCACGGGGCCACGATACGTGACCGTCGGCGCCGCGGGCATTACCGGTTCCATCGCCACACCGTTGTGTTGCCGACGCGGGCGACGGGCTCCAG
>Ga0105054_10000549_pt1 | contig 59233 bp, 49 predicted proteins | sample BON02_FD_78091 | JGI IMG/M metagenome (GOLD analysis project Ga0105054, IMG submission 78091) | Freshwater microbial communities from Lake Bonney liftoff mats and glacier meltwater in Antarctica - BON-02 (megahit assembly) | ecosystem: Environmental > Aquatic > Freshwater > Ice > Glacier...
CCTAAGGTACTAAGTGGAAATCTCTGAATTGTATTATTTTGATTTTTGATAAAGTCATAAATCACCCTAATTTGAAGCGTAATTGATGTTATAGATGTGAATTAGTGCAGTGAACCTAAAAAAGTCTAAGTTTTATTATTGCATTTGAATATGAATTTCGTTTTAGAATCTTTAACATTGGCTTCAAGTAATTTAATGTATCCTAAAATATCTGCCTATGACCTATTCTACTTAATAATTAGTGTGTCCTCCACCTTGCAGCATCACTTACAGGTGCTCTCAAACCTAAGGTTTCTTAATTAGTTGGTTTCTGAAAAAACCGCGGTATAGTTGCAAAAGTATCCTGAAAGCCGGGAGATTTTCTTTTGCTATTATTTTGAGCATGATCGCAAACGATTGCATCAAAAAAATAACAAAGACAAGTTTTTGAAATTAATCTTGTAACCCAATCTATCTATGTTTATGAAAAATATTTACAAAAATCTGAGTGCACTTTTTGTGCTCTTAGTCCTTACCGGTGCGGCTGCCTTTGCGCAAAAAACCGTTACTGGTACAGTGTTAGACGAGTACGATGTTGGACTTCCTGGGGTTACTGTCCTAGTGAAAGGGACAACTACAGGTACTGCTACAGATATTGACGGAAAGTACTCCCTCAATGTGCCAAATGATCAGTCCGTTTTAGTTTTCTCCTTTATAGGTTATACTGCTATTGAGCAGCCTATAGGGAACAGAAGCATCGTTAATGTTAAAATGGCACCTGACGAAAGAACTCTTACTGAATTGGTTGTAACTGGTTACACCATTGACAGTAGAAGAGAAACTACAGGAGCTATTTCTACAGTAGATCCTAAAGATCTTGCTGTAATTCCTACAGGAAACGTGGAGCAGGCACTTCAAGGCCGTGTTTCTGGCCTTACCGTAATTACCAATGGTCAGCCAGGTACATCATCCATCGTCAGAGTAAGAGGATTCGGAGCCTTTGGAGGTAACGAGCCACTTTATGTAGTTGATGGAGTGCCAGTGGGGAATACTGCTTTCTTAAATCCAGATGATATAGAATCAACTACAGTGTTGAAGGATGCTGCTGCGGCTTCTATCTATGGAGCTAGAGCTGCCAATGGTGTGATTATCTATACTACTAAAAAAGGTAGAAGAGGAAATCAGAAAATTAGAGTGGATTATAACGGTATGTTTGGTGTAACTACACCAGGTGCAGGACTTCAAATGATGAATCCTCAGGATTTTGCTGATTATACTTGGTTAGCTGAAACAAATCAAGCTGCACAAAGTAACCGAGCTCCTAAGTATGAGCACCCTCAATTTGGAACTGGTTCTTCTCCAGTACTTCCTTATTACATTAATGTGGGTGGAGTTCCCGGTGTAGCAGGTCCTTTTTCTCCAGACAGATTAGCTAGTGAGCAAGAATTATACAATGTAGATCCTTCTAAAGGCCCTATACATCAATTAGTACGTGCTGCGCAAGGAGAAGGGACAGATTGGTACAAAGCTTTAACCAGAAATGCTCCTTTGAATAGACATTCCATAGGATTGAACGGTGGATCTGAGACCAGTAGATTTTTCATTGGATTTGGATACCAAGACCAAGCAGGTATTATGATTGGCAATCAATTTAAAAGAATAACATTTAGAGCTAATTCTGAATTTGATGTAACCAAAAATTTTAGAATTGGAGAAAACTTTCAGGCTACTTACCGTCAGGTGTTAGGCCAGCAAGGTGGTAGCGGCGGTAGTGGCATTTCAGATGATGAGAATGATATTCTGCAAGCTTTCCGTATGCCAACCATTATTCCTATTTATGATGAGTATGGAGGATATGCTGGCACAGCTGCAAGAGGTTTTAACAACCCTCGTAATCCAGTCGCAAGTAGAGATGGTCAAGGTGATAACAGAGGATATACAGGCTCTGCATTTGGTAATGTTTACGCAGAGTATGACATTATTCCTAATTTGATTTTCAGAACTGCGCTAGGTATAGATTACTCAAGCAATTACTACTGGGGATATTCTAGATTACAGTATGAGAACTCTGAAAATAACTCAGCATTCGGATATAGCGAAGGGGCTGGATTCAATTTCGGATGGACATTTACTAACACGGTTTCTTATAAGAAGAAATTCGAAAAGCATTCATTTGATGTTATATTAGGTCAAGAAGCTTTAAATACGGGTTCTGGAAGGTTTAATAATGCAAGGGGTCAGAATCCTTTCTCTACTGATCCTGATTTTGTTAATATTTCTAACTTGCCAGTTTCTTCTCGCCAAGTTAATTCGGGTCTTTATAATGGTGTTAACTTCAATTCTTACTTTGGTAGATTGAATTATGGCTACAATGACAAGTACTTGGCAAGTGTTGTAGTGAGACAAGATGGTTCATCCAGATTCGGTGCTAACAATCGTTATGGTATATTTCCAGCATTCTCTGCAGCGTGGAGAATTTCTTCTGAAGGATTTATGTCAAGTTCAACTTGGATTGATGACTTGAAAATTCGTGGAGGCTGGGGTCAAATGGGTAACTCTAATAACGTAGATCCTAATAACCAGTATTCATTATATGGTGGAAGTATAGGCGCATCTTCGTATGATATTTCTGGTTCTAACTCTTCTGCACTTATTGGTTTCAGAAGAACTAGAATTGGTAACCCTAATGCAAAGTGGGAAACTGCAGAAACTACAAATATTGGTTTTGATGGTACTTTCTTTAATGGAAGATTAGACGTTATTTTTGATTGGTGGAAGAAGGATACTAAAGACTTGTTGTTCCAAGTTCCAATTCCTCAAACTGCAGGTAGCAACGCTTCTCCTCCATCAGTTAACATCGGTCAAATGTTAAATCGAGGATTGGATATATTAGTAAGCACAAAAGGAAATCTTTCCAGTGCTTTTACTTATGATTTGACAGTAACTGGATCTGTTCTGAAGAATGAAATTGTTTCTCTTGCTCCAGGATTGAATATTATTACAAGTGTGAATCCATCTTATAGAGGAATTCGTCCAATTAGAAACTCAGTAGGTCAGCCACTTTCTACCTTCTTTGGATACAATACCCTTGGATTGTTTAGTAATGCCGAGGATGTAGCTAACCATGCTACACAAGATGGCGCTGCTCCTGGTAGATTCAAATTTGAAGATGTAAACAAAGACGGAGAAATCACTCCTGATGATCGAATCAATTTGGGTAATCCAATTCCTGACTTCACTGGTGGTGTAAACTTCACCGTTGGATACAAAGGATTTGATTTGTCAGCCTACTTGTATACTTCTATCGGTAATGAGGTTTGGAACCAATCTAAATGGTTTACAGATTTCTTCCAGACATTCGAAGGGGCAGCAATCTCTGAGCGACTAAAGGGTGCTTGGACTCCTGACAATTTGAATGCTACCATCCCAATCGTAGAAAAGACTTCAAACTTCTCTACTTCCAACGTTGAAAATTCTTTCTATGTAGAAAATGGTTCGTATCTAAGATTGCAGAACGTAACCTTGGGTTATACATTGCCAGCTCCAATATTGGAAAGATGGAAAATGGAGAGACTGAGAGTATTTGCATCTGCAAATAACTTATTCACTATCACAGGTTATGAGGGATTGGATCCTGCAGTAGGGGGTGGTGCTGATTTGACGTTTGGTATCGATGTAGGTAACTACCCAGTTACACGTGGTTATACTTTCGGTCTGAACCTAAGCTTCTAAGCTTATCAAATAATTCGAATCTAGTTATAGAAACTATAATTGATGAAAAACATGAAAAATTTAAAATATAAAGTTGGCGCTCTTTTAGCTTCCGCCGTTTTGATGGTAGCAGTGAGTTGTAGCGAAGAGTTTCTGGATATCCCACCAACGGGCTTATTGTCAGAGGCTCAACTGACTTCATTGGCAGGCATTGATGCATCATTGATTGCTGCATACTCTCAAGTAAATGGTAGAGGTAATAGACTAGGATCGCCATCCAACTGGGTGTGGGGAAGTATCCGAGGTGGTGAAGCAAATAAAGGAACTGACCCTGGAGATTTTACTACGATCAACCCAATCCAAAGATTTGAGAATAATGCATCTTCTGGCGACATGGGATCAAAATGGAATGTAGCCTATGAAGGAATTGCAAGGGTGAATAACGTCTTGAGATTACTTCAAAAGCCAGGGCCAGATGTAACACCAGCTGATATTGTCAGAATATCCTCACAAGCAAGATTTCTACGAGCTCACTATTATTTTGAGTTGAAAAGAGACTATAACAATACTCCTTATGTAGATGAGACTGTAGATTATGGCTCAGGACTAGAAGATGTGAGTAACACGATAGATCTTTGGCCTTTGATCGAGGCTGATATGAAATATGCTGTAGATAAGCTTCCTGCTACTCAGGCTCAAGTTGGTCGAGTTAATTCTTGGGCCGCAAAAGCTTATTTGGCAAAGATTTATTTATACCAAGGAAAGCATGGAGAAGCTAAGACCCTTTTCACTGATGTAATTACTAATGGTATGACCAGTAATGGTATAAAATATCAGTTGGTTTCCAACTACGGTGATGCTTTTAGAGGTGAAAATGATAATCACTCAGAATCAATCTGGGCATATCAGTCGGCAGCTAACACTGGTTCTGTAAGTAATGCAAATCCAGAATTTGATTTGAACTTCCCTTACAATACTGGCCCTGCAGGACCAGGTAACTGTTGTGGATTCTTTCAGCCAAGTTTCTCTTTTGTGAATTCATTCCGTACAAACTCAAATGGGCTTCCGTTGTTAGATAAAACATACAATGATGCAGCAAATAGAGTGAAGAATGATATGGGGGTTCAAACCGCTGAGCCTTTCACTACTGATTCTGGAAATTTGGATCCTAGACTTGATCATACGGTAGGAAGAAGAGGTCTTCCATATTTAGATTGGCAAGATTTTCCGGGTGCTGCCTGGATTAGAAACCAACCAAATGGAGGGCCTTATTCTCCTAAGAAGTATGTGTATACTAAAGCTGAGAAAGGTACATTTCAAGATAATTCATCATGGACTCCAGGTTATACTGGCTTAAATATCATGATAATTAGATTGTCAGATGTGCTTCTGATGGCTGCTGAAGCAGAAATTGAAGCTGGAGACATTGAGAAGGCTAGATCTTATGTAAATATGGTTCGTGAAAGAGCTATGAATTCTAAGATCATGAGAGCAGATGGTACTATGGCGGCTAATTATACAATTGGCACATATACTTCACCTTGGGCAGATAAAGAATTAGCTCGGAAAGCCGTTCGTATGGAAAGAATGCTTGAGTTGGGTATGGAAGGCCATAGATTTTATGACTTAGTTAGATGGAATATAGCTCAACAAGAACTTGACTACTATTTCGCTTTGGATGGTCAAATCCTTGCCGCTGCTTTAGGAGGTTCGAAATATTCAGATAAGTATAAGTTTGTTCCTATTCCACAAGATCAGATTGACTTGGTAGGACCCGAAATTCTAATTCAGAATCCAGGATTCTAATTAGTTGATTGACATAATTTTAAAAGGGAGGCTTTTGTCTCCCTTTTTTTGTGTTTAAAGGCTAAAAAGCACGAGTAAAATTTCTGATATGCTCCAAATGTGCTAATTTATGCGCAACCCATGTACTCAACTTATTTACTATGAAGTTCACTTATTCTAGCCTATTAGTTTTATTCTTATTGGCTTTTTCCTCGTGCAAAAAAGAAAGTACGCTATTCGAACTTATCCCCGCTAGTACGACAGAAATTGCTTTTAATAACGCTATCGTAGAATCTGATTCATTTAATATCCTTACGGATGAATACATCTTTAATGGTGGAGGTTTGGCTGTTGCTGATTTTGATAATAATGGATTACCGGATCTTTATTTTACAGGAAACCAGGTTGCAAATAAACTGTATCTGAATGCTGGAGATTTTAAGTTTGAAGATGTGACTGAAGTCGCCGGTGTGGCTGCCGCAAATCAATGGTGTACGGGTGTGGTAATAGTAGATATCAATGGCGATGGTTGGATGGATATCTATGTAGCGTCTGCGATGAAGTTAGGCCCGGGTGAGCGGAATAACTTGCTTTTTGTCAATCAGGGAAAGAACGCTGAAGGGAGAATTACTTTCAAAGAAATGGCTGCTGAATATGGTATAGCTGATTCTGGGAATTCCATGTGGGCAGCATTCGTGGATTATGATCTGGATGGAGACTTGGATTTGTATGTGCTGAATAATGAACAGAGTCGAGGTGTTCCGAGTAACTATCGTGTCAAAATAACTGATGGATCTGCGATTAATAACGATAAATTTTATCGAAACAACGGAGATGGTTCGTTTACAGATGTGACTATTGAAGCGGGTATTACGATCGAAGGTTATGGTTTAGGGGTATTGGTTTCTGATTTGAATAATGATGGCTGGCCAGATATTCATGTTAGTAATGACTACGTAACCAATGATATTCTATACATCAATAATCAGGATGGTACTTTTTCCAACCAATCCAAAGAGATGCTAAGACATCAGAGTCAGTTTTCTATGGGAGCTGATATTTCTGATTTCAACAATGATGCGAAGCCAGATATAATCACGCTGGACATGCTAGGAGAAGGTAATTATCGAAAGAAAACTACCATCGGAAATAATTCCTATCAGGTATATATAAGCAACGAGCAGTGGGGCTATGAATATCAATATGTTCGAAATATGCTTCAGCTGAATAATGGAGCGGATGTTCCTTTTAGTGAGATAGGGATGATGGCAGGTGTATATCAAACTGACTGGAGTTGGGCGCCTTTATTTGGAGATGTGGATAATGACGGTTACCGGGATTTATTAGTCACAAACGGATTTCCGCGAGATATCACAGACAAGGACTTTGCAAACTATAGAGCGGATGTAGGGAGTATAGCAACTCCTCGTCAGCTTTTAGATTCCATCCCAATCGTGAAAATTCCAAATTATGCGTTTAAGAATAACGGTGATTTGACTTTTAGAGACCAAGGAAAAGCCTGGGGTTTGAGTAAACCTTCCTTTTCAAACGGAGCTGCTTTTGTGGATTTGGATAATGATGGAGATTTGGATTATGTGGTAAATAACATCAATGATCCAGCATTCGTCTTTGAAAACATACTTAAAAATGATGAACAGAAGAATAACTATATCAGGCTTAAACTGAAAGGGACTAAGCTAAATCCTCAAGGTTTGGGGGCGAAAGTATTACTTACGCTCGCTGGTGGTAGCCAACTCTACCAAGAGCAACAGGTAGTTAGAGGATATATGTCCTCGATAGATGTGGTGATGCATTTCGGTGTTGGTGAAGAGGCTGAAATCTCATCGATTCAAGTGATTTGGCCAGATGGTAAAGAAAGTAGCCAGGCTAATGTGAAATCAAATCAGCAGCTTGAATTTGCCTATTCTGAAGCAAAACAAGGGAAGAACAAATTTGCGATAATTGACTCGGAAAAGTCAAACGCACTTTTTAAAGAAGTTTCATCGGATAAAGGTTTGGAATACACACACAAAGAAGAAGACAAAGTCGACTTTAATATCCAACGGATAATTCCGCACAAATTGAGTCAGTACGGACCGAGTTTATCCGCCGGGGATGTGAATGGAGATGGATTGGAGGATTTGGTAATGGGATCAGCTTCTGGCTTTGCTCCTCAGGTGTTTATTCAGGATGTGGAGGGAATGTTTGCTGCCCGGGGACTAATTTCTGAAGAAGGTAATTCCTTTGAAGAAATGGGCATCCTCCTTTTTGATATAGATAATGACTCCGACTTAGATATGTATCTGATAGGAGGAAGTAACGAGTTTTTGAGAGATGCTGCTGAGTATTCTGATCGGTTGTTTTTGAATGATGGAAAAGGGAATTTCGCACTTGACAAGAATTTCTCATCAGTGAAGGCAAGTGGATCTACTGTGAGGGGAGCAGATTTCGATGGAGATGGGTTTATGGATTTATTCGTGGGCGGAAGAACACCTGTAGCTCAATTTCCTTTTCCTGATAAAAGCTATCTTCTCAAAAATATCAACGGACAACTTCAGGATGTAACCGATGAAATCGCCCCTGGCCTTCGCAAAGTGGGTATGGTGACAGATGCGATTTGGGCGGATGTGGATGCTGATGGCTTGGTTGACTTGGTTGTAGTTGGCGAATTGATGGCGATAACTGTCTTCAAAAACACTGGAGACGGGCTTACAAAAATTGAAAACACAGGCCTTGAAAATTACCTGGGTTGGTGGAATTCCATTACTTCAGGAGATTTTGATCAAGATGGAGATACTGATTTTATAGTAGGGAATCTAGGAGAAAACAACTCACATCACCCATCGGCTGAAAGACCAGTTAAGATTTATGCTAAGGATTTTGATAATAATGGAAGTGTAGATCCTATCACTTTTGCTTACTACAAAGATCGTGAAGGTAATTACAACTCATTTCCAAGTCATTTTTGGGGTGATTTGTATGGACAAAGTACGATCTTTAGAAGAAAATTCGAGCGTTATAAACTCTATGCTTTGAGTACAGAGAAGAGTATTTTCACAGAAGATGAGAAAAAGGATGCTTTGATTCTTACGGGGAATTATGATAAGACAGCTTACATAGAAAATCTAGGCAATGGAAAGTTTGAGGTAAAAAGGCTTCCAACTTTAGCCCAGATTGCGCCAGTGAATGGACTTGCAACAGCGGATGTCAATGGGGATGGATATCTTGATGTAGTAATGATAGGGAATGACTACGGAAATGAGATCTTCGTCGGTCGCCTTGATGCTCATTTAGGGTTGATTTTGTTGGGTGATGGGAAAGGCGAATTTACTCCAATGAGTCCTCAAGAAAGTGGATTTATGGTTCCTGGAGATGGGAAAGCATTAGTAAAAATAACTTCGGCTCAAGGGAAACCATTATTTGTAGCTTCACAAAATAGAGGAAAGCTTCTAATGTTCGAGCGTCAAAATAACGAATCCGTCAGGTCAATTGCTCCAGGACAGGAAATAATGGCTGTAATTTTAGAATTGGAAAATGGTAAAAAACAGCGAATTGAAACCAGCCTTGGTTCAGGATTTTTATCCCAATCAGGAAGAAGAATTTTCCTCCCGAAAGGTATAAAAGGAATTCAATTGCAAGATTACAAAGGGAATATCAAGACAGTAGATATGAATACGCTGGATTGAGTGAATTGAAAATCAGTCCCGCAGATAAACGCTGAAAATATTGTAGATACTCGCAGATTTAGCTCATCTTATTCGATGTGGAATCTGCGAAAATCTGCGTTTCGGATCTGCGGGGACTAAAATTAAAAATCTTAGTAAGATTTAGGTGTACTTATAAATTCTCAAATTACTTGTAAAGCTCCCCCGCCTTTGCATCGCAAATGTCAACCATAAGATCAGCAAGTTTGTCTGTGACATCTTCAAAAAATCTCTTCCCTTTTTCTGCGGAGGATTTTTTTGGATTGCCTATTCCTGTATCAGCAGATACTTCAGACCATTTACGTTCAGCCCACGCCCATTTTTCCTGTACGCCTTTGATCACTGATTTTTTTTCAGCACCATCTCCCGCTTCCTCCAAGGGTAAGACTAATTCAGGGTGTAAATGCAGGATGATGGAAGTTTCCATTTCGTCCGCATGATCTCCGGCCTCCTCAAAATACTTAGTCTTGTCTAATGCCTGAAACCAGTTGCAAGTGAATAGCATCATCTCAGGAAACTTCAATCCAAGCTCTCTGAGCATGGTTTTGAAGTCATTCCCACCGTGACTGTTTACGATCAAAAGTTTCTTGGTGCCCTGTCGATCTAGAACCGTAATGATATCCTGAAGAATCATCAGCTGCGTACTTGGATTCAAATTGATGTCAAGATAAATATCTGATTGTCCTGTATTCACGCCAAAAGGAATCGTAGGCATAATCGTGACATTGGCTCCTTTTTCCCAGGCTTTCCTTCCCGACTCACTGGCTGTGGCATCAGCTTCATACACATCAGTACCATAAGGCATATGATAGTTATGTGCTTCGGTTGCTCCCCATGGCAGTACTGCCAATTCAAAGCGATGATTTTCTAGGGTTTTCCAGTTGGATTCTGCGAGTAAGTAGGGTTTCATAGAGGTATACTTGTTTTCGAATGGTTAAATGGAATTCGCACGATTGATATTCAATTCTGTTTTTGGTTTCTCGATCTTGCTCATCTCATTAATGATTTTAAAAGGAAATTAAGGAAGGTAGGCCTAATTAGCACCATTTTTAATAATTTGAGTCCTGATTCTAAATTAACTCGAATGTCACAAAGAAGAAAGTTTATCAAGCAATCCCTTATAGGCTCTGCACTATTTATACCAGGAGTGTCTACGATTGCTGAAGCAAAAGCACCCTCACTTTTCAAAGGTGAAAAGCCACTTATCTTATCCACTTGGAATCACGGATTGCCGGCAAATGCTGCAGCTGTGGACAAACTGAAATCAGGTGGAAGTATAATTGATGCTGTTGAGACTGGCGTGAAAGACACTGAGCTGGACTTGAGCAACTTATCTGTAGGCCTGCAAGGATTGCCAGACCGAGAAGGGATTACTACGCTTGATGCTTCTATTATGTCCGGCGACGGATCTTGTGGTGCAGTTGCTTTCGTAAGACAGGTGAAGCATCCTATCTCTTTGGCTCGGGTAGTGATGGAAAAGACACCGCATGTGCTGATTGTAGGTGAAGGAGCCCGGCAATTGGCGATCGCTGAGGGTTTTCCAATAGAAAAAGAGCAATTAAGTCCAAAAGCTAAAGAGGCTTATGAGAAATGGAAAGTTAGTAGCCAATACAAGCCTGTTATCAATATCGAGAATCACGATACCATAGGAATGATCGGGATGGATGCAAAAGGAAACATGGCGGGGAGCTGCACTACAAGTGGCCTGTCCTACAAAATGCACGGAAGAGTAGGGGACAGCCCGATCATTGGAGCTGGATTATTTGTGGATAATGAAGTCGGTGCTGCTACAGCAACCGGGCTGGGGGAATCTATTATTCGAATCTGTGGAAGCTTTTTGATTGTGGAGCTGATGCGTCAGGGACGTACTCCGCAGGAGGCTTGTGAAGAGGCAGTGAAGCGCTTGATTGCAAAAAATAAGAATATAAAAGATATACAGGCAGGTTTCCTTGCCATGAATAAAGATGGCGAAGTGGGAGCTTATGCCGTGCATCCAGGCTTTAACTTTGCGCAAGCAACGCTTCAAAATAATCAAATGATTGATTCCAAGTCACATTTCAACGGATGAGCAAAATAATCCTAGAAGCCCCCGTTTTCAACGTGGAGGCTGCACTTGATGCGGCTCAGTTTGGAATTGACAGGTTGGAGCTCTGCGCTAATTTTCCTGAAGGAGGAGAAACTCCAAGTGCGGGAATGCTCAAATTTCTGAAAACTGAGATTGATATTCCTGTATTCGTGATGATCCGCCCGAGAGGTGGTGACTTTGCTTATTCTCAGAAGGAATTGATGGTGATGAAACGTGATATAGAATTGTTGGGTGGCTTAGGTGCAGATGGTTTTGTGTTTGGAGTATTGGATAATCAGGGTTTTGTGGAAACAGATTCTTGTAAATCGCTTTTGCGTGCAGCTTCAGGAAAACCCTGCACGTTTCATCGGGCATTTGATGCGTCGGCTGATTATTTCGATTCTTTGGAGAAAATAATTTCTTGTGGATTTGATCGCATCTTGACTTCTGGAGGTAAAAATTCAGTTACAGAAGGAATGGATACACTGAAACAATTATTGGTGAAAGCTAAAGATAGAATCAGCATAATGCCAGGCGGAGGCACGAAGCCTGAACACGTTTTAGAATTGAATAAAACTGGTTTTTTGAGGGAAATCCATGCTTCGTGCAAAACGTGGAAGTTTTCTACAAACAACTATGTCAATCCGAATGTTTCTTTTTCAGCTGATCCGAAAAATTTTACACACCACCTCAGAATAGATCAGGAAGTAGTTAATCAGTTTTTGGAGAGATTAGGGTAATGAAGTTGAGAAGTCTGATTGTTTTACTTGTAGTGTCGTTATCGTCTTCCTGTAACCCTATTTCGGAGCGGAAGCAGCCACCTCCGACCTTGGAGCAATTAGCTTCTGCCGACTATAATCTGAATGGGGAGCAGCTTGCAAATGCCTATTGTGCGAGCTGCCATGTGAAGCCTGAGCCGGAAATCTTAGATAAAACTACTTGGAAGGAAAAAGTGCTTCCCGATATGCGAAAGCGAATGGGGCTAACTTTACCGGATGACTTCGGGCAGACTTTACCTGAAGATATGGGTGTTCCAGCCGGAGTTTATTCTAAAGTTCAGTTAATTCGAGCCAAAGACTGGGAGAAAATTCTAGCTTATTATAGTGAGAATGCACCAGACTCACCTTTGCCGCAGGCAAAAAAAGCAGTTCCAACCAGAGGGATTCCGGGTTTTGAGATTTCAAGGCCTGACTTTCGTAGAATAAAAGGGAATCTCTCTACAATGCTACGAGTGCATCCGAAAACCGGAGACTTGTGGCTTGGGGATCGCTTAAAAATGATCTATGTCTTAGATGCTAAAAATGGATTTCGAATAAAGGATTCTATTCCAACGGATGTCGCTCCCGTAGACATCAACTGGAATGATGACGATTCCTTCGATTTACTTACTATGGGACGAATGGATCCATCCAGTGATACCTTGGGTAAAGTTTCGAGAATTCGGAAAGAAGCGAATGTTTGGAAGAGTGACGAGCTTTTGACAAAACTAATCCGACCTGTAAATCTTGCAGTTGCAGATTGGAATGGGGATGGAAAACAGGATCGCGTCGTATCTCAGTTTGGTGATCACTTAGGGAAAATGAGTATCTATCTTTCTGGATCTGAAAAGACAACAGAAGTGATCTTGAGAGCTCAGCCTGGTGCAAGGCGTGCACTTGCCGTTGATTTTGACAAAGATGGAGATTTGGATGTATTAGGATTAATGGCGCAGGCTCAGGAAGGAGTTTATGTGTGGATGAATGAGGGAGGAAATCAATTCAGGGAAAAAGTTTTACTGCGTTTTCAACCAGCTTTTGGAGCAAGTGACTTTCGGTTTGAGGATGTGAACAAGGATGGTCACAAAGACATTATAGTCGTGAACGGAGATAATGCAGATTTGTCGCAAGTGCTCAAAAATTACCACGGTGTCCATGTTTTTTTAAATAATGGAGAAAATGAGTTTGAAGAATCTTGGTTTTATCCGATGCATGGAGCAAGTGGAATTGAAATAGCGGATTTTGACGGGGATGGTGATTTGGACTTATTCGTTTTGGCTTTCTTTCCCGATGATTTACAAGTTCCCAAGCAGAACTTGATTTATTTCAGACAAAATAAAAAAGGTGAATTTGATCCCTTTGTACTGAGCGAAAGCGTTGAGGGAAATTGGCTTACCATGACTTCTGGCGATACTGATTTGGATGGCGATATAGATGTGTTGGTTGGATCATTTGAGTTTGATGATCTTTACAAGGGCGGATCTAACGCATGGAATCCATTTATTTACTTGGAAAATAAGATGAAGTAAAATTTTGACTTGATGATATATTTAAAAATATAGTATTGATTAATCACATTTTTTAAACTATAATTTTTTATTGTGCAGTAATATCAGTAATTTATTTCTCATCCTTAATTTTTAGACTATGGTAAAAAGTTTTCAAGGGGTTAGAATGGCAGAACCCAAAAAAGCCCCGATTCCGCAAATACTTGTCAAAGAGTATATGAGTACCAGCTTGACTACCTTCAAACCAGATGATACAATTGATCAAGTAATGGAAGTACTTACCAAACGAAAGATTTCTGGAGCACCTGTGATTGATGCCTCTGGAGCATTGGTTGGTATTATTTCAGAAGTGGATTGTCTCAAAGAGATTATCAAAGGAAAATATACCAACACACCTAAATTTCCGGGCAAAGTAAGCGAACATATGACCACAGATGTGCTTACATTATCTCCTGATTTGTCAATATTCGATGCTGCTTCACATTTTTTGGAACACAAAATCCGAAGATTTCCTGTGATGAAAGATGGAAGGTTAATGGGACAGATCAGTTTGAGTGATGTGATTCGTGCATTCCCTACTTTGAAACATACTACGTGGTAAAAATAAAGTATTGGTTAAAAATGTAAATGCTCCGCAAGATTATAATCTTGTGGGGCATTTTTTCTTTAAATCGATTAAAGCACTGTTTCAACAAAGTTTGTCACGAAGAGTACAAATGAGTGCCTTCAAATTATTGATCACGTATGTAGGAACTAAATGCCTTTTCCCCATCTGATAAAGCTGGCTATTCAAGCGCTGAAAGTGTACAATCAAAGATCACCACGGCAGTCAATTTACCCTTGAGAATCTAAATCCAACAACTCTTCATTCTCATTTTGAGGTATCAATAGCTCTTTCTACATCTAGTATGATATCTTCATAATGCTCCAGACCTACCGACAATCTTACCAATCCATCTGAAATTCCTACTTGAGCTCTTTCATCAGCGGAAAGTTTGCTGTGTGTGGTAGAGGCAGGATGGGTGATGATACTGCGACTATCTCCAAGATTAGCAGTATTGGAGATCATCTGAAGTTGATCAATGAAGCGCTGTGCCCGTTGCACTCCGCCTTTCAGGTCTAGCGTAATGACTCCACCGCCCTGACTCATTTGTTTTTTGGCGATTTCATACTGCGAATGAGATTTGAGGAAAGGGTATTTTACTGCAAGCAATTCTGAATTCCCTTCGAAATATTCCGCTATTATAAGTGCATTGCTACAATGTCTATCCATTCTCACACCAAGTGTTTCCATGCTTTTCGCAAGAATCCACGCATTAAATGGAGAAATGGCAGGCCCGGTATGCCTGGCGAAAAAATGCACTTCTTTCATCAAATCGGCTTTTCCTAAAATTAATCCGCCGAGAACTCTTCCTTGTCCATCAATGTATTTGGTCGCGCTGTGAGTTACAATATGGGCGCCCCATTTTGCGGGTTGCTGAAGGTATGGTGATGCAAAACAGTTGTCCACTACCAGGATAAGATTATGAGCTTCCGCAAATTTCCCAGCCCATTCTAGATCGATTATCTCCAAACCGGGATTAGATGGGGTTTCGATAAAAAGCATTTTGGTGTTGGGTTGTACGAGTTTTTCCCAATTCAAATAATCAGAAATATCACCGTACGTCGATGTAATTCCCCATTTAGGAAATACTCTGGTCAAAAGCTGGTGAGTAGAACCAAAAAGTGAACGAGCTGCGAGTACATGATCTCCTTGCTGAAGCAAAGCGGCAATGCTGCCAAACATTGCAGCCATACCTGAAGCTGTGGCAAATCCATCTTCCGTTCCCTCAGCCGCGCAGACTTTCTCTATCAAGTCACTGGAATTCGGATTGGCATATCTTGAATAGATATTTCCCTGGATTTCATCCGCAAAAGTAGCTCTGGCTTCTTCAGCCGAATCGAATGTAAAACTGGAGGTAAGGTAAATCGGTGCGGAATGCTCTCGCTGATTTGATTTGGAAGGAGAGATCCTGACAGAATTCGTTTCGAAGTGCTTACTCATTTATTGATTAATTTAGATTTTTGACAGTACTAATCAAGCAGATTTGAGAAAATCAAACCCAGAGGCGGCAATAGAACTAAAAAGGGATTGTTTGTGAAGTAAGCCTATCTATAGTTCCCGCGTTGGGTAGGATTTGGCACCGTTCTCCGTTTCGGGATGGTTGCCAGAGGTTCATTGAGCCTAATCTCTCGCCTCTTCTTTATAAATCAGTTGCCTGAAGTGATGCAAATAAAGAACGGGATTTGGGGATTTCCAAATCATATTTACTCAATCGTTAAATTGATTCATAGTGCGGTCTATTCCAATTGAGCAAAAACTGAGGCTCATTTCTATCGCTTTGTCCATGATAATAGGTAATTCAGCAAATTCTTGCTGAGTAAATTTCCCTAAAACAAAATCAATTAGTCTTCCCGTTGGGAAGTCATCACCTATCCCCATTCTCAATCTTGGGTAGTTTTGACCTCCTGTAAGTTCTTCTATGTTTTTAAGACCGTTGTGTCCTGCCGCACTTCCTTTTGGCTTCATGCGTATTTTTCCAAAAGGAATAGCGACATCATCTACGATCACCAAGGTGTTCTCTTTAGATATTTGCATCTCTTTCATCCAATAATTCATCGCCTTGCCACTGAGGTTCATATATGTAGTCGGCTTGATGAGATGGATTGTTCTGCCTTTGTGCTTGAATTCTGTTTTAAATGCAAGTCTATCACTTTGCCATGAACAGCCTTTTGAGTCTGCCAGCCTGTCTACGGTCAAGAAGCCAATATTATGACGGGTGAGTTCGTATTCGGGACCAATATTTCCCAATCCAATTATCAGATATTTCATTGTTTCTAATGTATTCTGGCTTTAAAATAAAAAATCCTGCCCAAGAGTGGGCAGGATTTATGTCGAATTCAAAAAGGAATTTAAGCCTCTTCTTCGCCTTTTTTACCTCTAAGTGCTCTTGGTACACCAACAGTCACGATAGAAACGTTTGGATTAGTTAGGATTTCGAATCCTTCTACTGCCAAATCCTCAACTTTGAATGATTTCCCTAAGTCAAGGTTAGAAATATCCACAGTAATGAAGTCAGGGAAGTCATTTGCAAGACCTTTTACTTTCAATACTCTAGTTTTCATTTCCAGCTTACCACCTTTTGCGATACCTGGAGAGCTACCTACAACTTTTACAGGAATTTCAAACTTGATAACCTTATCTTCAGAATAAGCTACAAAGTCAGCATGCAAAAGCATTTCACTTACCGGATGGTACTGTGCATCCTTCAATACTGCTTTGATGATAGTTCCTTCGATGTTCAACATAACCAGATGAACCTCAGGAGTGTAAATCAACTCTCTGAAAAGGATGATTGGAGAGTAGAAGTGAATCTGCTCTTTGATACCTGGTCCGTAAACCACACAGGGAACATTACCTGATCCTCTCAATTCAGAAAGACTGGCACTGTCGAGATTTGCTCTTTTAAACCCTATAACCTCTAGTGTTTTCATATTGTATTTGTATTAAATTGGTTCTTATATAAACAAAGAACTGATAGACGTATTTCCTGTCACGGCATGAATTGCCTTTGCGAACAGGTCAGCGACTGTCAAAACTTTGATTTTGGGTGAATGCTGTTTTGGTGTGATAGTATCTGTGATCACTAATTCTTCCAAAACGGAGTTCTCAATGTTTTCATAAGCTTTTCCAGAAAGCACGCCGTGTGTTGCAATGGCTCTTACTGAATTGGCTCCTTTTTCCATGACAATTTGCGCAGCCTTGCAGAGCGTGCCTGCAGTATCTACCAAATCATCTACTAGGATTACATCTTTTCCCTCTACATTTCCGATTACTTGCATTGATGCAATTTCGTTGGCTCTTTTTCTGTGCTTGTCACAGACGACCATTTCTACTTCAAAATGCTTGGCATATGACCGAGCTCTGGCCACTCCCCCCACATCTGGTGCTGCGAAAATCATATTCGGTAGCCTCAGTGAATTCAAATAGGGCACAAAAATAGCTGATCCATTCAAATGATCCAAAGGTATATCGAAAAAACCTTGAATTTGTCCAGCATGAAGGTCGCAGGTCATGATTCGGTCTGCTCCTGCAGAGGTAATCATATTAGCGATCGCCTTAGCAGCAATGGATACTCTTGGTCTGTCTTTCCTATCTTGCCTAGCATATCCGAAATACGGTATCACAGCGCACACTTTGTACGCACTGGCTCTCTTGGCGGCGTCTATCATCAGACATAGTTCCAAAAGATTGTCGCTTGGCGGTGTAGTGCTCTGCACCAAAAAAACGGTACAGCCTCTGATGGATTCATTGAAACTTGGAGATAATTCGCCGTCGCTGAATTTGGAAAGCGTAAGATCGCCTAGCTTCTTGCCATAGTTTTTAGCTATTCTTTCTGCTAGTGATTGGCTGTTAGTGCCTGAAAATATTTTAACCTCGGACATGGTTAGTCGTTTTTTTCGGGAAAGGTTTGGAATGGATTGAGAGTAAAAGTAGTAATTTTTGAATGGATGGCTACGTTTTTGCGGGTTGATTCAGGAGATTATTTTGATTTTCAAAACTAATTAAGTCAATTCTAAAAATGTGTAAGGGTTGAAAGTTTTAATATTTGAATCACGCAATCTTGGTTAGTAGGAGGGGTAATCTCTTCTTTAAAAATCGCTGAATTGCAAGTAGGCGCAGCCTGAAATAAACTCATTACCTCATGTTATAGATTAGTTTATTGCTGTTATTACCCAGTCCTGTAAAATTTCAATAAAAGAGGCTTTCGATCAACGGTAGCCTCTTTTTTCGTGCTATTTTAGTTCCTGAATAAACCAACCCAAGTGCTTATGAAATTAAAAACTACGCTATCTTTTCTGCTGATATTCTTATCATTAGGAGTATTTGCCCAGAATGTTCCGTCGCCAAAGGCTCATTTTGGCTTTGATATAGGAGATGATTATAAGCTTGCCAATTTCAGTCAGACTGAAGAATACTTTAAAAAAGTGGCTGATGCGAGTGACCGGGTTAGAATGGTAGAAATAGGTAAAACGGAGTACGGTAGATCACAACCAATGATGATCGTGACTGCACCAGCCAATTTTGCGAAGCTAGATCAATACAAAGAAATATCTCAGACACTTGCCCATGCTGAGCTTACGCGAGAAGAGGCGGAAAAGCTTTCTGTAGAAGGAAAATCTGTTGTTTGGATCGATGGAGGTTTGCATGCAAATGAGGTCGTAGGTCCGCATCAATTGATTGAAACCTTGTATCAATTGGCTTCAAGAGACGATGCAGAGACGTTGAAAATTCTGGATAATGTGATCATTTTACTTGTACATGCTAATCCTGATGGGATGGAAATCATGTCCGATTGGTACATGAGAAAAGATGATCCAGAAACGCGTGATCAGAATATCCCGATTCTCTATCAGAAATACGTGGGACATGATAACAATCGTGATTTCTACATGAATAACATGAGTGAAGCGACTAATATGTCTCTTCAACAATATGTGGAGTGGATGCCACAGATTATTTACAATCACCATCAGACAGGCCCTGCAGGAACAGTGGTGGCTGGGCCTCCTTACCGCGACCCTTTCAATCATGTGTTTGATCCACTGGTCATCACCAGCCTCGATGCAGTAGGTGCAGCGATGATCAATAGAATGAATCAGGAGGATAGACCTGGCTACACAAGATTAGACGGTTCAGTGTTTTCTACTTGGTGGAATGGCGGCCTGAGAACTACCCCTTACTATCATAATATCATAGGGATTCTTACCGAAATCATAGGTAGCCCAACGCCTACAAAAGTGCCTTTGGTGCCAGAGCGTTTGATCCCTAACAATGGCACTCCTTATCCCGTTACTCCACAAGATTGGCATTTCAGACAATCCATCGATTATTCCGTTTCTCTGAATTATGCGATCCTAAATCATGCTGTCCGTCACGGAGATGAATTACTGTTGAATATTTATCTGATGGGTAGAAAGTCTATCGAAAAGGGTAATCAGGATAACTGGACTATGTATCCTAAATACGCTCAGGCAGTTGCAGATGCATTCAATGATTCCCAGAAAAGTGAAGATGATGAAGATAGTAACAGATCCAGGTTTCCAGTTCAGTTCTACGACTCAGTTTATACAGACCCTGCAAATAGAGATCCGAGAGGTTATATCCTCTCCGCTGATCAGCCTGATTTCCCTACGGCTGTGAAATTCATGAATGCCTTGATTAAGTCTGGAGTTTTGGTGGAAAAAGCTACGGAGGAATTTGCCGTAAATGGGAAGACATATCCAGCTAATTCATTCATAGTGAAAACAGCCCAAGCATTCCGTCCACATGTGATAGACATGTTTGAGCCACAAGATCATCCAAATGATTTCCTTTATCCGGGAGGGCCTCCAATCCGTCCGTATGATGCAGCCGGCTGGACGTTGTCTTTACAAATGGGAGTAGAAGTAGACAAGTTATATGAAGGATTTGATGGGCCATTTCAGAGAATCGCCTATGGTGAGATTCAATCTCCACCTGCAGAAGCGTTAGCGAACGGTTCAGGATATTTACTTGATGCGAGAAACAATAACAGTTTCATGGCAGTGAATGATTTGCTGAAAGCAAAAGTGAAGGTTTATAGAACCAGTACTGTGACTAATGGTTTACCTGTTGGTTCCTTTTATGTAAGCGGAGGTAAGAAGGAGCTAGAAGTGGCAGCGAAGGAATACGGAGTTTATGCAGTTCCTGCGTCTATGCCAAAAGGTGCAACCCAGATTCAGCCAGCACGAATCGCATTGTATGATTACTATGGTGGTTCTATGCCTTCTGGATGGGTTCGTTGGATGATGGAGCAATTTCATTTTGAATACCAGTTGGTGTTTCCTCAAGCGATTGATGCTGGCAACCTAAAAGACAAGTATGATGTCATGCTGTTTATAAGTTCTGGAATTCCTGGCGTAGGTTCTCGTGGTTACTCCAGGTCTCAGCCAAAGCCCGAAGAAATCGATGAGCAGTACCGTCATATGTTGGGAAGTTTCTCGGTGGAAGAATCTGTACCTCAGCTAAAGAAATTCATTGAAGAGGGAGGAGAAGTGATCGCAGTTGGATCTGCGACAGATCTTGCCTTTCATCTTGGTCTTCCAGTAGAAGATGCATTGGTTGAGATAGGAGTTGATGGAAAAGCGAAATCACTTAGTGGCGAGAAGTACTATGTGCCAGGTTCTGTGCTTGAAATGCACGTGGATAATTCTGTGCCTATTAATTATGGCATGGGCGAAGATGCCTACATTATGTTCAATAGAAGTCCTGTATTTAAGCTTGCACCGAGCGCAGCAAATATGGGAGTGAAGCCAATTGCATGGTTTGGAGAGGAAGAGCCTTTGAGAAGTGGCTGGGCATGGGGACAAGCATACCTGAAAAATGGCGTAACTGCTTTCGAAGCTCAAATTGGGAAAGGAAAGTTCTATGCCTTTGGACCAGAGATTACTTTCAGAGGGCAATCTCACGGTACATTCAAAATGCTGTTTAACGGGCTGTATAAATAAGTATATAACTGTCTGATTAATGAAAACCGCCTTGAAAGAGGCGGGTTTTTTTTGGTGTGTTACTTTTAAGTCTGCCGTGGGCTGTGTCAACAGATGCCGCTTGAGTGCAGCCTTATTTCATGAATATTTTTTAACGTAATCGTATACATATTTATCACTCTTTTTCATTGATCAATGGATAATGACGACTCAACTTTTTTCTAAGGAATACACAATTGGTGTGATCGTTGGTGCGAGCGTTGTGCTTTCACGGCGAGATGCAGAGTATATAAGCGAGAGCAAAAAAGAGATTCAAAATGTTCGGAGGACTTTTGGAATGCCTTTTCTGGTAACTTCATGGAGACTCTGGAGATGCTACATACCATGGCTGAGGAGTTGGTGCTTTTGGAGAAGTCGAGAAAACTATTGCCTGTTCTGGTTCCGAACTAGGTTCAAGTTATTCGGCCTGAGTTTGATGAATAGTCCAGCCAATAAGTTGTGCTTAGAAACTATTGCACCGAAATCCGTTTGAGAGTAAGTTAAACTAAACTGATTTTATGGAATCCTATTTACATTATGCGCATGCCGAACTCGCGCTTTGGCAGTATAAAATGAAGAAAAAGCCAAGTCTAGGCGGGAGGCTTACGCATGGAGTGCAGCGTAAAATCAATAGCTGGATTCCAGATAAGGTTCACATAGCGATTACTATGGCTATGGAAAATATGGTAAAAGCGGTGATTACAGGTTCGAGCTGGATTGTGCCAAAACCAAATGAAAGCCTATCATTCAAACAGCGGGAATTCAAAGTAAGAAGAAGGATTAAGTGGTATCGCAATACAGCTTCCGTTGAAGGGGCTTTGACTGGTGCTGGAGGGATTTTGTTGGGTTTTGCAGATTTCCCCGCTTTTCTGACGATCAAAATGAAGATGCTTTTTGATATCGCAGCACTGTATGGTTTTGATACCAAAGATTATCATGAGCGTCTATTTCTGTTGTATGTTTTTCAACTTAGTTTTTCATCCCAACAAAGAAGGAATGATTTGATTGGTCTTCTAGAAAACTGGGAGGAATATCGACATACTTTGCCTGCTGATTTGAAGGAGTTTGATTGGAAGACTTTTCAACTGGACTATAGAGATTACATAGACCTCGCGAAACTGGCGCAGTTGATCCCAATCGTAGGAGCAGGAGTTGGGGCGATTGCCAATTATCGTTTGACAGCCCATCTGGGGAAATATGCAATGAACGCTTATAGATTGCGCGTGTTAGAATGATGTGCTTTTAAGTAAGAACTATTGCATTTCAAGAAAAGAATTAACTCACAACCTATGGATTCTCAGAAACACCTTTTCAGCCTTGATCCAGATATTCATTACCTCAATTGCGGATATAAAGGGCCTCTTATGAAATCTGCTGAGCAGGCTGCGATGCAAGCGCTCATTCGGGAAAGAAACCCTACGAGTATTGCTCCAGAAGATTTTTTTACTTTACCAAAGGAGGTGAAGGCGCGATTTGCTGAGCTGGTGAATTGCGATCCGCTACAAGTTGCATTAATTCCGTCAAGTTCTTACGGGTTTGCTACTGCGTTGGGTAATATCTCATGCACTCTTGGCCAGCATGCAGTAGTTTTGGAAGACGAATTTCCGAGTGGTTATTTTTCTCTCAGTACTTGGTGCGAAAAAAATCAAGCCACTCTTAAAGTGGTCGGACCTGACAAGGATGCACTGTTTCCCGGAGAAAGCTGGAATAGGAATTTGCTGGAAAGTATAAATGCTGAGACGGCTGTGGTATTGATGTCTTCCGTGCATTGGATGAATGGGCTAAAGTTTGATCTGGAAAGCATAGGGCAGAAATGTAAATCTGTGGGAGCAATTTTTATCGTGGATGGAACTCAGTCCACTGGTGCAGCGAAGATGGACGTCAAGCGTTTTAAAATTGATGCTTTAATCTGTGCGAGTTATAAATGGCTTTTTGGGCCTTATGGGATGGGGATATCCTATTTCGGTCCTGCCTTTGATGGTGGTGAGCCGCTGGAGGAGTCTTGGTTGAATCGCACAAATTCGCAAGATTTTGGAAATTTGACCAAGTACGATCATGAATACACAGAAGAATCCGGTCGATACAATGTGGGCGAGATGAGCAATTTCATTCTTTTGCCTATGCTTAATGAAGCTCTAAAGCAAATTAATGAATGGACTGTGCAAGAAATAGAGAGTTATTGCCATAAGCTTACAATTCCACTGTATGACTTTCTGAAAAATAAAAATGTGCCGATTGAAGAAGAGCACTACATGTCTCATCATCTTTTTGGGTTAAAGCTGCCTCAGGATATTGATGCAGAGCTTTTAAAAAGCAATTTGCAGGCAAACAAGATTTCCGTGTCCAATCGTGGAGGCAATTTGCGAGTGTCTGTGAATGTGTTTAATACAGCGGAAGATATTGAGAAGTTGATTGAGGTTTTGGACACAAGTAGGATAGGTTAGCAAGCAAAAAAGTGAATTCGTTTTCTCAGGGTAATTTTTTTAGGAGTTTATAAAAAATAGATGACCATATATGACCTTACTTCATTTTTTTATTCAATTATTTTGCTTTAAGGTTTGAAGGAGCTTTTTCGTTGAATCATGGTTTGGTCCAAGCGGCAGCTTTTAGCAAGACAGATAAGGGGGCTGTTAGTGCTAGGGAATTTGGGGTAATTAAGAATGACTGGAAATTAGTGAATGTGACCAGTAAATCAGAAAACAGGAAGCCGAGAATGCATTTGATGCGAATGATCAGACCTATTGGAAGTATTAGACCGATGGTGTTGGACAATCCATTTCTATAGACCTAATTACTGCGCATAGTATGGTTGGATTCACGTAGACTCCTCCGGTTAATGATCCGGAAGAGATGATTGAAAGAGAGAAGATTTATATGAGTGAAGATGGCAACGATTGGAAGCTGGTGGAGGCTTTTGAGTTTGGTAATCTTATCAATGACCCCACAGAGAGGAGATATTAGTTTTCTGAACCAGTAGAAGGTCGTTTTATAAAGCTCAAGGCAACTGTGATAGCAGGGACTCATAAGTATGCAGCTATAGCTGAGTTTGGGGTGCTGATTAAGTAATCTTATAAAAGCGAAATCTGAATTTTGAATTAGGTCTCCTGTCAGTTTTAAATACGGATGGCACAAAGAAAAAGGATTGAATTTATGCTTAGAAATGGATTTATGGTTTTACTAACTACCGCTTTATACCAACTGGCTATTGCACAGTCAATACCTCAGGACAACACCTAGTTTAGAAGCTTGCCACGGGGAAGAATGAATTTGATTGATGCGATTTGCTAGCGCAGGACTTAAAGCCGTAGAGAGCTCTGTAAACGAAGAAAAACCATTCTATCTATACATGTCTCATTATACAATTCATGCGCCGTGGTAAAAAGATGAACGATACTGTCAGAAGTACATAGACGAAGGTCTAAATGAGCGGGAAGCAACTTATGCTACGCTGATTGAAGGAATGGACAAATCCCTTGGAGATATTATGGAAGAACTTGATCAACTAGGGGTTGCTGATACTACTATTAGTATTTTCACCTCAGACACTGGCGCTCATGGCGAGGTGCCACAAAATCTCCCACTTAGAGAATATTAACTTAGCCCATACGAAGGCGGAATTCGTGTGCCTATATTGGTTAAGTGGCCTGGGGTTACTGAGCTAGGATCGGTAAATGAAGGCTATGTCATTATCGAAGATGTTTACCCTACTTTTTTAGAATTGGCAGGCTTTGATAAGAGTGCTAAAAATAGCATAGATGGCAAAAGCTTTGTGTCGATCTTGAATGGAAGTGAAAAGACTAATTCTAATCGAGCCCTATTATGACATTACCCTAATACGTATTACAATCCTCCTTACAGTGTGGTGAGAGAAGGCGATTGGAAGTTGATCTATCATCATGCAGATGAATGTCTAGAATTGTTTAAGCTGTCTGAGGATATAGGCGAGCAAAATGACTTGAGCAAAGAATATGCAGATAAGACCGGAAAGATGACGGATTTGCTGACGAAGCTTTTGAAAGAAACCGATGCGCAGATGCCTGTAGTAAAAGCTACCGAATAGTCCTGTTAAGTATCCAAACGAACTTCTTTGAAAAACTGAGAAATAACCTTGGGATAGAGTTAAAGGTTAGTAAAAGTTTTTGGCATAAAAAAAACCGCTGATTCAGCGGTTTTTAATTTTTGGTTGGCTTACCAGGGCTCGAACCTGGACTCTTCTGAACCAAAATCAGACGTGTTGCCAGTTACACCATAAGCCAGTTTTACTTTTGATTCCTTGTGGGTCTCTCTTAAAGTGTCACAAAGGTAAAGTCTTGCTTCTTTTTTTCCAAACTAGCCTGAAAACATTTTTATGGTTTTGAGCTAATTGCCTTTGAATCAGCTGGAAATAGTGAGTCTTTAAATTGAGGTTATATGATTCTCCTTTTGATTTAAGGTGAAATTTCTATTTCAGGAAATGGAATTCTAGTGACTCAAAATTGCTATACTATTAATAGTGAGCGCTTTATGTTAATTAATCGGGGGGGGGTGTTCATTTTGTCGAAATATTGAAAAAAACACCAAACAGTTATTTACTATGCCAGTTGAGAAATCAGAAAAGGTGATGCCTGAAGTGATACAGAAGTTGTCCAAGTTAAAATCAGGTGAAACGTTTGCATCAGAGCTTTCCTGGTGCTGGGTTAGTTTTCAGAATGATCAAAATCATGAGGGGGTGATCGAAAAAGGTCAGCAAGCTTTGGCTCTTTTCAAAGAGGCTAGAGAAAAGAACTGCAAGGCAGTATCCAAAAAGTTGGTAGAAAACCTTGAAAAAACATTGAATTAGGCATAAAAAAACCCCGATAATTCGGGGTTTTTATTTTTATCAGTGTGAGAGGATTATTCTCCTGAAACGTTGAATTTCACGTTAGTTTTCACTTCTCTATGAAGATCAACTTCTGCAGCGAATTCTCCAGCGCCGTCAACGGGCGTATTGATAGAGATTTTCTTTCTGTCGATATCGATACCCTGAGCTGCCAATGCGTCAGCAATCTGAAGAGTAGTTACTTTACCGAAGATTTTACCTGATTCACCGATTTTCGCTTTGATCTCTAATGTAAGAGCTTCAAGTTTTTCAGCGATATTCTGAGCTTCAGTTTTAATCTTTTCTGCTTTGTGAGCAGCTTGCTTGATATTCTCAGCAAGAATTTTCTTGTTAGAGCCGGTTGCAAGTAATGCGAAACCCTGAGGAATCAGGTAATTTCTTCCGTACCCTGGCTTTACAGCTACCAAGTCATTCTTATAGCCAAGACCTTTGATGTCTGTTTTTAGTATGATTTCCATTTGTAATGATCTTTTGTGATTGGACGATACAAGACCGAATTATTTCAATCCATCGGTTACGAATGGCAACAAAGCCAAATGTCTTGCTTTTTTGATGGCCTGAGCCACTTTTCTCTGAAATTTCGCAGAGTTACCAGAAAGTCTTCTAGGAAGAATTTTACCTTGCTCGTTGACAAATTTCAACAAGAAATTTGGATCCTTGTAGTCAATGTACTTGATGCCGTGCTTCTTGAATCGGCAATACTTTTTTCTGATTTCGCCTCTATTGATTGGCTCGTTAACTAATGTCATTTTGTGGCTTCCTCCTTAGCTTCAACTTTTTTGTTAAACTCTCCTTTTCTTCTTCTTTCAGCATAAACAATTGAATGCTTATCCAAAACAGTAGTCAAGAATCTCATCGCTTTCTCTTCTCTTCTCAATTCTACTTCGAATTTGCGGATGAGCGTCGGATCGGCTTTGAATTCAACCATAACGTAGAAACCAGTTGTCTTTTTCTCAATAGCATAAGCCATTTTCTTAAGACCCCAATTTTCCACATTAATAACGTCTGCCCCCAGTTCTTTTAACAAGTTCACAAACTTGTCGACAGTATCCTTTATCTGAACATCAGATAAAACGGGAGTTAAAATGAATACCGTCTCGTAATTTCTTTGGAACATTTTTTTAATGTGTTTAAGGAATTTAATAAACAGGATGCAAAAGTAGGAGAAATCTCGCTGTATTCCAAACGAATAGCTAAACCAAAAGTGGTGGAAGACCAAAAAAAAGTCTCCTAGAGGAGACTTTTTTTATTTTACGGTGAATGTCCTCGAGCCAACTTCGTAATTATCAACAAATATTTTGACCTGATGCGTCCCAGACACATAGTCTGTTCCTTTTTCGTAGAAGAATGTCAATTCCTGCTCGGTGTTGTCAAAAATGACATCCTGCTTTACAGTGTAGAATTGCTCTGCTCCATCCATCATAAAGGTTCCAGATCCTTTTGCTACATCAAAAATCGGCTGTGCATTCGGGGCTAAAACCTGTACGTAAATGTTTCTAGGGCCTTTTTCGGCTACTTTATTATCACCTAAATTGAAACTTACTTTGATTCGCTCAATTTGACGGTTTTTAAAGTCTTTTGTCGTTTCTATACGTTCTTTCCCTTTGGAATTTACTGCTGAAATTTCAATATTTTCAGCTTTCAACCTAGACGCCACATTGACTTTAGCTTGAAGGTCTTCCTTTTGGATATTTAGCTGTGCTACTTCTTCCTCTATTTGTGCCTGAGTGGTTTTCAGATCTTGATTTTCCGTGAAAAGCTGTTGGTTCATAGCCCGTAGCTCTAGAATTTCTTGATCTTTCTCTACAATCATGCCATTGTAGCTCTTGATTTTCTCATTCAAAGCCACTATTTCTGAGGAGCTTCTTTGTCTAGAGGTATTTCTTTCGGCGATTAGTTGATCGCGAACTTTCTCAAGAGATTTCACATCACCACCTAACTTTTCGATTTCCTGGATCCGCAGATCAAGCTGATACGTTACAGAGTCCAAGCGCTTGTTTAAATCATTGTTTTCAGTAGAGAGAAGTAGAATTTCTTCCGACTTTTTAGTACTATCTACATAATCCGTGTATAGTTTGATGCCACTTATTATCACTAAGAGGACCAAAACAATTATAATAATGTTTTTACCTTGATCTTTCTTCTCAGGCGTGTTCTTCTCAAATTCAGTATTCATTCAAATAAGGCGTTAAAATGGCTTTTTTAGACAAAAATTATTGGACTGAAAGATACTCTTCTGGCAACACCGGTTGGGATATTGGCTTTGCTTCTCCATGTCTTATGCAATATTTAGACCAAATTGAAAATAAGGATATTCAATGTCTAATTCCGGGTGCAGGTTTGGGCTATGAAGCAGTAGGTGCGTGGCAATCTGGATTCACTGATCTTCATTTGCTGGATCTCTCCAATGAACCTTTGGACAGATTCAAAATCTTAAATCCGAATTTCCCTGTTGACCATATTCACCACGAAGATTTTTTTATGCATACAGGAAAATATGATTTGATTTTGGAACAAACATTATTTTGTGCACTTGATCCTAGTCTAAGAGAGCGCTATGCGTTGAAAATGCAAGCACTTTTAAAGCCTAAAGGGAAGTTAGTAGGAGTGTGGTTTGATCGAGATTTTGCCTTTGATGGGCCACCATTTGGAGGGAAAAGATCTGAGTATAAAGATCTATTCGAAAAATATTTTGAAATAAAAGTAATTGCCCCTTGTTACAATTCGATTCCAGAGCGTTTAGGTTCGGAGGTATTTATGATCCTTGAGAATTCAAAAATCTAAAACGTATTCAGTTTTTTCTCCTGAGTAATCTAAGAACACAATGCCACATTCATAAAAATCCAAGCTAAGTTTGACTTCTGGCCTATTTTTAATTTCCTTCCAAGCCTTTTCCATTTCTTTAGACCAATGGATATCACCTATAGCGATTATTGATTTGGGATGGGTTTTAGGAAGTATTTGATCGAAATAGTGTAAAGTCCCTTCATAGGTATGTGTTGCATCGATCAATGCAAAGTCAACTATATCTGAACTAGCGAGAGTATTAGGTAGCGTTTGGCTAAGTTCACCAACCACCATATTTATATTTTCAAATCCTCGAATAGGTCGCGCAACTCTAGCTATTTCTTTGGCTCCTTCGAAAGTATATAGTTTCCCCAGAGTAACTTTTGAAAGATATCTACTGCTGATTCCCATGCATGTCCCCAATTCAAGAATTGTTTTAGCGGGCGTTAGTGAGCAGAAAAACTGATAGAGCTGGGCAAATCTCCGATTACTAGTGCTGAATTTTGTAATGTCAGCAACTTTTCTTTTAGTGGTGTTGACACTTTTAGAACCTGCTCCATAATCTTGGACATCAATAATTTCATCTGATGAAAGTAGGCGCTCTCTATAGGTTTCAATTTCCAAATCTGCATCTTCTCTAGCTTTGATAGATCTAAAGAGATCTTGATAAGTATTAAATAATAGCGGGGAATGAAGCGAATATTTATCCTCCTTCTTTAGCCAGTAAGTTAGGTAGGATAGGAGCGGGTAGAATTTGTTTAGCAAATCAGTTTTGGAAGTAACTTGCAATCATCTGAAATTCGGGTATTACCACTTCGAATTCACTTCCATCAAAAAGCTTTTCCATAAAGTAAAGACCGGTCATCTTTCCCAGACCAGATTTCAAATTGCATCCAGAAACATAGCTATGTGATTCTCCTGGTTCCAAAATTGGTTGTTGCCCAACTACACCATCGCCTTCAACTATTTTCCTGACTTCTGCGGCATCGGAAATCTCCCATCTTCTGCGCAACAACTGCACAGTTTGGTTACTTCTGTTTTCAATAGTTACTTTGTAAGTAAATACGAAATGGTGCTGATGAGGACTAGAGAATTCTGATTGGTAGGTGACTTCAACGCTTACGTGAATCCCAGATGTAATTGCAATTACCATGTATTAAACAATTTAAAAGTCTGTAAATATATAGTTTATAGTTTAGATATCACTATTCTGATGGAACTCAAAATCGAATCAAGCTGGAGAAAGGCTTTAGATCAATTGCCTGACCAAAAGTCCTTTAAAGATCTAATTACTTTTGTCAAAGACGAGTATGAGACTACAAATGTTTACCCACCAAGCAAAGAAATTTTTAATGCTTTCAATCATAGCGCAGTAGATTCTTTGAAAGTTGTTATTCTTGGTCAGGACCCTTACCACGGAGCTGGTCAAGCGCATGGGTTGTCATTTTCAGTGAAAGCGGGTGTGCCTTTTCCTCCCAGTCTTCTCAATATTTTTAAGGAGATAGAATCTGACTTAGGTAAATCTTTGCCATCCAATGGAGATCTGACTCGCTGGGCTGAGCAAGGTGTACTTTTATTGAATTCGACGCTGACGGTTCGAGCTCATCAACCAGGTTCTCATCAGAAAAAGGGATGGGAGGTATTTACCGATGAGGTGATTCGCACGATCAGTGATACCCGTGAAAGCGTAGTGTTTTTGCTCTGGGGAGCTTATGCTCAGAAGAAATCTCTACTGATAGATCCTACCAAACATTTGATATTGAAAGCTCCTCATCCGAGCCCGCTTTCTTCCTATCGAGGTTTTTTCGGATGCAAACACTTTTCGATAGCAAATGAGTACTTAGTAAAAAATGGAATTGACCCGATTGAATGGTGAGGTGAACTATGAAGTCTCAATAATCAGGCGCAGTTTTTTACGCCGAAATTTGTGTCACACAAACTGCTGAAGAAAGGTCTGTTTGATAAATATATCCAACACGGAAAAGGTAGCGCAGATCGCATAAAAAAAAGCCCTGAAATTTTCAGGGCTTTAAGTTTAATTTATTCCGCTAAATATTCTGCTCCAACGGATTTTGCTGAACATCGATTCATGTTTATCTAGTGAAAGCCAAAGGAACCAAGCTTTCCCTACGATATGGTCTTCTGGAACAAAGCCCCAATAGCGCGAATCCAGTGAATCGTGACGATTGTCACCCATCATGAAGTAGTAATTCTGCTTGAAAGTATAGCTGTCAACTTTTCGTCCATCGATGAATAGCTGACCTTCTTTTACCTCTACATTCTCAAGACCTTCATATTTTTCAATGGTGAAACTATATCTCATCACATTTTCATTAGTCATTTCGATTGTCCAGCCTTCGGCAGGAATCTGAAGTGGGCCAAAGTTGTCACGATTCCATCCTAGCTTTAATCCATCAGGAAAAATGCCTGGTTCACCTCCAGGTTTCTGTATGCGCCTAATCACAGAAGTGACGACTGGTGAAGATTTCAATCTATTAATTACTTCTTCTGTAGCGAAAACCAAATAACCAGAGCCATCGCTGAACGTTAAATGACTCTCAGGATTGATGTCATAATTTTTGAAAAAATCTTCTGTGAGTGGTCGATTAGTAATCACATCATATGAATACTGCATCTCTGCTGGTTTTGCTGCGAGCGCATTATTTATATATGCATCACCCTCGCGGACTTCGATTACATCACCGGAAATACCAACTGCTCGTTTGATATAGTTTGTTTTTAGATCGGTTGGGTATTGAAATTCAACTGGATAGTTGAATACGACGACATCGTTATTTTTGACATCGCTGAAACCGGGCAATCTGAAATATGGAAGTTGGATAGCGTCCGAGTAGGACGGGATTTCTGTGCCCCATACTTTCTGATGAGTCAGAGGGACTTGCAAAGGTGTCATTGGAAATCTTGTTCCATAATGCATTTTACTTACAAATAGAAAATCTCCCACCAAAAGTGATTTCTCCATTGAAGCTGTGGGGATTGTAAATGGTTCTAATAGTAACCATCGGATTAAACTGGCTGCTACTACTGCAAAAATCAAGGCATCACCCCATTCTCTGGCGGCTGATTTTTTATTAGTTGACTTACTCATGATTAGTTTTTAAGTTCAGAAAGATAGAAAATCATCCATGGAAAGCACGCCTTTCTTTCCTTGAATCCACTCAGACACCAAAATTGCGCCGAGAGCGAATCCCTTTCTACTATGTGCGGTGTGCGTGATTTCAATAGCGTCGATTTCAGACGAGTAGCGGATAATATGTGTTCCTGGAGCAGGATCGATACGTTTGGAAGTAATAGGAAGGGAATGTTCGTTTTCGTTCGCTCCATCGGACAGACTCCAGTTATTCAGCTCATTTATGTTTTTGATGATGCCTTCGGCCAAAGTGATTGCTGTACCAGAGGGAGCGTCTTTTTTAGCTGTATGGTGAATCTCTTCTACTGAACTGTGATATCCAGTAGTTTCATTCATCATTTTGGCAAGGGATTCATTGACTTTGAAAAAGATGTTGACACCGATGCTGTAGTTTGAGGCGTAGAAAAATGCGCCGTTGTTAGCAAGAGTTAGTTGTTCGATTTCTGGTTTTTGATCAAGCCATCCTGTTGTGCCAGAGACAATGGGAATTCCACGCTCAACAGCCCATTTGATGTTTGCTACCGCAGCTTCAGGTTGACTAAATTCAATCGCAACATCTATAGTAGCCGGGTCCAAATAATTTAAGTCGTCCCGATTGTCGATATTGATTTTTCCAGCAATGCTATGACCACGGGATTCTGACAACTGACCTATCAGCTGTCCCATTTTTCCGTAGCCTAGAAGTAAAATATTCATATTTAAAAGTTGAGTTTTACAGAAATCCCCACCGACTTGTTGTTAGAGGAAAAACTTTCATAGTGAGGTTCAAATTTCAATGAGATATCATCAGAAACATCAAAACCTGATAGGTGTGCATCCACGTTCGCATCAATTAAGTTGAGTGCATAGATTCCCATCAAAAGGAGGTAGCAACTATCACGGCTTTTTCTCCAATAATTCACATTCCGTACTAATCCATCACGGTTTAAGCTGGGGAAATCATTTGGTAGTTCATCGTCAAAATCAGCAAGTGCCTGTTTGAAGATTTGATAACGGCGATTGTTGAAATCAATAAAATAAATGTCCGTAATGAGGGCACCATAAATAAGGGGGACTTTCCATGATTTCCCATTATACACCTGTCCTGCTCCTGGCAAAATAGCCGAAAGTAAAGTCGCTTTTTTCGGATTCTTTGGGAGTAAGGAGTAATCAGGTTTTGATTTTGGAATCTTAGGTTTTTCTATTGAAGGTGGAGGTTGTTTCGATCCTTGGGCAAATGAAACAGCACTCAGACTGAAACACAAAAGCAAAAGACCCACTAAAATCAGCGGGACTTTTATGTGAAATGAGCTATGAGAAACGATAGCCTTCAAGGTTAGATGATTTCCAAGATTTCTAGAATCCGATTCAAATCAGATACTGAGTTAAAAGGGATTTTTATCTCACCTTTATTTTTTTGGTTTGACTTCAATGCGACTTTGGTACCAAAATGAGATGCAAGTTGCTGCTGAAGCTTGTTGATCTCGTATTTTCTAACGGGATCCAGTTCTGGTGCAGAAGCTTTTTCGGGCTTTCCTTCATTCAACGCTTTTACCAAAGCTTCTACTTTCCGAACACTAAGTTCTTCCTCTACTGCCTTTTTGAAAATAGCGAGTTGAATAGCTACGTCTTCAATATTGATCAACGCACGGGCATGTCCCATAGATAGCTGTTGATCTCGTATAGCTCCTTGAATAGTAGGGGGAAGCTTCAGTAGTCGTAAGTAATTGTTTACAGTTGTTCTGTTTTTCCCAACTCGATCTCCTAATTCCTCTTGCTTCAAGTCACATTCTGCAAGTAATCGCTGATAGGATTGAGCGATCTCAAGTGCATTTAGGTTTTCACGCTGAATATTCTCAATTAGTGCCATTTCCAGCATTTGCTGATCGTTGGCAGTACGGACGTAAGCAGGGATTTGAGTTAATCCTACGATTTTCGATGCCTGAAATCTACGCTCACCAGAAATCAACTGATATTCATTCGTATCAAGTTTTCTTACCGTGATGGGCTGGATGATGCCTTGAACCCTGATGGATTCTGCTAGTTCTGCTAGTGTATCCTTGTCAAAGTGTACTCGAGGCTGGAAAGGGTTAACTTGTATTTGATCTAGAGGTATTTCGAATATCCCAGTTTTAACTACCTCAGGCAAAATATTCTCAGACTTGTGCTTGGCGGGGCTATCTTCTAGCAAGGCTCCAAGACCTCTTCCCAAGACACTTTTTTTACGATTAGGTTTTTGGTCTGACATAGTTATTTGGTTACTTTTTGCACTTCGTTTTTCTGTGCTATTTCACCGGCTAGGTTCATATATGCAACTGCACCTTTTCCGTCTGCATCAAAGGAAATAGCGGGTAGACCAAAACTAGGTGCCTCACTGAGTCTCACATTGCGAGGAATGATGGTTTCGAAAACCATGTTTTTGAAATGTAGTCTTACTTCTTCTACCACCTGATTGGAAAGGCGAAGTCTGACGTCATACATGGTAAGTAAGATGCCTTCGATTTCCAAATCAGGATTTAGTCTGGTTTGAATTATTTTTATAGTATTCAACAGTTTGCCCAAACCTTCCAAAGCAAAATATTCGCATTGAACAGGGATTAGTACTGAATTAGCAGCGGTAAGGGCGTTGATCGTAATCAGTCCCAAAGAAGGAGAACAATCAATGATGATGAAATCATACAATTCTTTCAGCTCATGAATCACCTCTTTCATCTTCTCTTCCCGATTGTCAAGATTGATCATCTCCACTTCAGCACCGACAAGATCAATGTGGGATGGCACCAAATCCAGATACTCAAGATCTGTTTTATGAATGATATCCTTGACATCAATACCATCTACCATGCATTCATAAATACTGCTATTGATAGATTTGGGATCATGACCCAGCCCGGAGGTTGTATTAGCCTGCGGATCAGCGTCAATCACCAAGGTCTTAAATTCCAAGACAGCTAAACTAGCCGCTAAGTTCATCGCTGTGGTAGTTTTGCCTACTCCACCTTTCTGATTGGCTATGGCAATGATTTTTCCCATGGTGTTAATTGAAGAGTAATTGAATGTCAATATTAAGCATAATGAATTCTTTTCCGGCTGATCTCCCTGCTTTTTTTAGCTTTAGCGAAATGCCCTATAAATAGGATTTTGAAGATAGTATGAAATACTTATAAGGCTTAAGTTTTTGAAATTGAATATCTTGATCTACTGTCCATTTGAATAGAAAGCCTCAGGTACTGGCTATTTTTTTCTTAAGGTATCAATCGTTAATGGCTGATAAGACAAGCGAATGATTTTGGTATAATTTACAGTTAGCTCCAAAAGCGGCTGCTAAAAGGAATGAGTCAAATGGTACGTTTTAATCTATGCTTACATTGTACCAATATTACTATGGAACTAAAGAGACTGACGGATGAGGAATTTGATTCTCTTTATCCTATCAAAATAAAAAAGTTGTCGGGTACACATTGGACTCCTGTGGACGTAGCTAAAAAAGCGATAGCATTTTTAGCTCAGGAAGGAGGCCAGGCGGTTTTGGATCTAGGTTCCGGAGCTGGGAAATTCTGTTTGGTTGCTGCTGCCAATTCTGAAGCTATACTCACAGGAGTTGAACAGCGGGAGAATCTAGTGCAGCTTTCCAGAAAATTAGCGTTACAACACCTGATTGAGAACGTGGATTTCATTCATGATGATTTGCAGAATCTTGACTTTGGCAGCTTCGATGCCTTTTATTTCTTTAATGCATTTGAGGAAAATATCAATCTCAAAGATAAGTTGGATAAAGATGATAGCATCAACCTAGATAAATACCATACTTACATACTGCGTATTCTAGAGAAATTTGAAAGAATGCCTGCGGGTACCAGAATTGTGACCTATTGCGGCGATGCTAAAGAGATTCCGGACAGTTACCGACTGGTAAAGTCAGGTAATAAAGGAAAGTTGAAATTTTGGAGAAAAGAATTGTAAGTTCATCAATTACTGGATTTTTCGTTCTTAAACCTTTTAAATTTTATCACTTTCCAAAAGGACAATCTTCAAACATTTCATTTCAAATTATGACGCATAATTCCTCTTTTGTCAATAATTCCCTACCTTTGCAGTCCGTTCGAGTGGATGGAGTGTGTTTTGCTTGCTTAACGCATTGATTTACAACTAAAAACGATAGTCTTTTGACCTGATGACTATTGCTATTCAAGGTTTTTACTATTATGGCTAACAAAGAAGAATTTAACTGGGACAATTTCGAAACTAAAGGTTTTGGAGATAGCTATTCCAAAGAAGAGCGTGAGCAAATGGCTGCAATGTACGAAGGTACATTGGGTGAGATCACTGAGAAAGAAGTAATCAAGGGCACTGTAGTAGGTGTGAATGATAAGGACGTAATCATCAATATCGGCTTTAAGTCTGATGGATTGGTTCCTATTTCTGAATTCAGAGATCTTGAGTCTATCAAGCCAGGTGATACTGTAGAGGTTTTCATCGAAGAGCAGGAAAATTCGCTTGGTCAGTTGATCCTTTCCCGTAAGAAGGCTAAGATCGTACGTGCATGGCAAGACATCGAAGATGCGCTTGAGCATGACAACGTGATCGAAGGTTTGGTGAAAAGAAGGACTAAAGGTGGTTTGATCGTAGATATCTACGGTGTAGAAGCATTCTTGCCAGGTTCTCAGATCGACGTGAAGCCTATCAGAGATTTCGATATCTATGTAGGTAAGAAAATGGAAGTAAAAGTGGTAAAAATCAACCACGCAAATGATAACGTAGTAGTATCCCATAAAGTGTTGATCGAGAAAGATCTTGAGAAGCAAAAAGCTGAGATTCTAAACAACCTTGAGAAAGGTCAAGTATTGGAAGGTGTGATCAAGAACATGACCAACTTCGGTGTATTCATCGATTTGGGTGGTGTAGATGGTCTTCTTCACATTACAGATATCTCTTGGGGACGTATCAATCATCCAGAAGAAGTATTGCAACTTGATCAGAAAGTTCAGATTGTGGTTCTTGACTTTGATGATGATAAGAAGAGAATTTCTTTGGGTATGAAGCAGCTTACTGCTCATCCTTGGGATTCTTTGGCATCTAGCCTTGAAATCGGATCTAGAGTTAAGGGTAAGATCGTAAACGTAGCAGACTACGGTGCGTTCCTTGAGCTTGCTCCAGGTGTTGAAGGTTTGATCCACGTGTCTGAAATGAGCTGGTCTCAGCATTTGAGAAATTCTGCTGACTTCGTAAAAGTTAGTAACGAAATTGAAGCTGTCGTATTGACTCTTGACAAAGACGATAGAAAAATGTCTCTTGGTATCAAGCAATTGACTGAAGATCCTTGGACTAAGAATGACATGGGTACTAAGTACGCTGTAGCTTCTAAGCACACAGGGGTGGTGAGAAACTTGACTAACTTCGGCCTATTCCTTGAGTTGGAAGAAGGTATTGACGGTTTGGTTCACGTATCTGATCTTTCTTGGACTAAGAAAATCAAGCATCCATCTGAGTTTGTGAAAGTAGGAGACGAGCTAGAAGTAGCTGTTCTTGAACTTGACGTTGACAACAGAAGACTTGCTCTTGGTCATAAGCAATTGGAAGAAAATCCATGGGATACTTTTGAATCTGTATTCCCAGTCGGATCAGTTCATAAGTGTACTGTAGTTTCTAAGAATGATAAAGGTGCAGTTCTTGAATTGCCTTACGGTCTTGAAGGATTTGCAACAGTGAAGAACTTGGAAAAAGAAGACGGATCTCAAGTAGAGGTTGGTGAGTCTTTGGATTTCAAAGTTTCTGAATTCTCTAAAGATGATAAGAGAATCGTTCTTTCTCACACTGCCATGTTCAGAGAGGATACTTCCAAGCCTGCTAAGAAAGAAGCTAATAAGAAGAAGCCTGAATCAGGTTCTACTTCTAACTCTTCTTCTTCATCCTCTTCTTCAGCTCCAGCTGAGAAGTCAACTCTAGGTGACTTGGACGCTCTGACTCAATTGAAAGAGCAAATGGAAGGAAAGAAGTAAGAAGCTATATTCTAAATATTAGAATCAATTCTGATTACTTAATATATTGAAAACGCCGACTGTAAAGTCGGCGTTTTTTTTTTATTTTTAACCACGGAGGTCGCTAAGGTTTCGCAGAGGGTGCAGTTTTGCAGGTTGTCCTGCTTCTCCAGAAGCTGGATATTTTACAGTCTTGCCTTTGGTAATAAGTCTTGGAGTTTTTATTGGACATATGTACCAACGACACAATCAGAATCAGCCCTGAATACAGCGAAGCGAAATTCAGAGCTTGTGAATATACTTGTCTATCTAGAGTGCCAACAGCACGATCAGTAATAATCTTTCTAATCATAGAGATCACCAAGGTTCGCAGGAGGTTGCGGTAGTGAGGCTGATCGTCTCGGAATGCTATCGGAATCTAAACTTTGATATTTATTATTCGATATATTTTTTGTAGCATTTCAACTCCTACATTCGTCTTGACTAAACTGTTTTTATCATTATCGTCGATCTTATGAAAAATGCTCTTTTATTTTCTGTTTTCTTATTAGCAGGCTTCTCGGTCACACCTCAATCAACCTTAGAAGTGCGAGGATATTTTGGGGTTTCAGGAGCCATTGCTAATTGGAGCGAAGATTAGAATGAAGCTAGCTCTTTAGAATTGGACAACTTTAAAGAGTTTGGTATTCTACTTTCGAAGAGCATAAGTAAGAATTATCGCTGAGTGGAGGTATGAATTATTCGTTTGCAAATGTGGATTATTACCCAAATCCCCCCCCTTGTATATCTTGTAAGTACGGTTACTCACATAATCTGGATTTCAGGATGCTTTCTATTCCTGTCTATGCCTAATACATAGCTTAGGGAGGATTTTTTATGCAGTAGTAGGGCCAATCTTAGATTTTCAGCTATCAGAGGGGAATAATTTTTCTAATCAAAATGGAGTAGGCTATTTGGTAGGCGTGGGCGCAAAGTTGAATCCTGAGAAGTGTTCCTTCTCTATTTTCACCAACTACAAAAGACATAACGTGATTCCTTTTGAAAAGGAAGGCAACTACAAACAAGTCTTGCAGGAGCTGGGGATTCAGCTTGGACGTAGGGTATAGTCTTTGGTTTTTAGCAGGGAAAAAATAGCAACCATTCAGCTATATAAAAAAAGCATCCGTTTTAGCGGATGCTTTTTTGTTGAGGTCGAGAGCGGATTCGAACCGCTGTAGAAGGTTTTGCAGACCTCTGCCTAGCCACTCGGCCACTCGACCAATCAGAATTGGAATGCAAATGTAGTTATTATCTCTTAACCTGCAACAAATCACTTAATTATTTTAAAAATTTCATATCAAAATAGCCCGATCGTTAATATGAATTCAAGAATTCAGAGAGTTGTACCGTGTGATTTCAATGCAGGTTTAGAAACGGTGCAAAATACATTCTATTTATAAAGATTCTAAATAGAATTTTACTAGCAAAATTAACTTCAATTAACTGGAATACAATGAGATATGAAATCAAATAGAGAGCACACCTACTATGTGTCATGTATCAACTCAAGTTTGAAAAATAGGCTTCGGGTAGTACCTTTGCAACGGTTATAATAAACCGCATAAACTATTTAATTAGCTATAATATGTTATCTAAACGCTCGTTAGTAGGGATTCGATTGAATTTCCACATGCTGGCATTGCTGTTTTTCATGCTGTTAGGGACGCAAGCATTTGCGGTCGATCCATCAGTAGATGAAAGTCCAGAAGCTGTAGCAGCAGGCAAAGCAATATTCAAGGCCAACTGCACTACTTGCCACAAGTTGGATCAAAAATATATCGGTCCTTCATTGAGAGGAGTTACGGAAAGAAGGGATCCTGTTTTGGTTAAAAGTTGGATCAAAAATTCAGGGGCTATGATAGCGTCTGGAGATGCCTATGCTGTAGCCTTATTTAAAGAGTACAACAACTCAAATATGCCTGCTTATGGTTTCTTGAGCGATGCTGATTTGGGGAATATATTGTCCTACATCGAATATGGAGATAAGGTAGATCCAGCGGCTGCCGCTGCTGTAGGAGCAGAAACTGCTGCTGGTGGTGCCGTTGTAGCAGGTGGAGGAATTCCAAACGAATACTTAACGGTGATTCTTGTAGTTTTGGTAGTAGTACTACTGCTTATTTTGGTAGTGTTAGGATTAATAATCTCTGTATTGACCAAATACCTTACTAAGCAGGATCTTGATGTGGATGAGAAGGAGTTTGTCACGCAAAAGACCAACCTCGGTAAAGTATTCAAGAGCGACATGTTCGTGGTCATTGTGACTGCACTAGTCATTGCGTTAGTGGCCAAAACAGCTTTGGATGGACTTTACTCTATCGGTATCCAGCAAGGATATGCTCCTACTCAACCTATAGCTTACTCACATGCACTTCACGCAGGTACCTTAGAAATCGAGTGTCAGTATTGTCATACTGGTGTCGAGATCGGAAAATCTGCAAACATACCTTCAGCAAACATCTGTATGAATTGCCACACGCACATTCAAAATGTGCAGGGTAAAGAAGGTGTTTCCACTGAAATTCAAAAAATTTACGACGCTGTAGATAACAATCAGCCGATTGAGTGGGTGAGAGTCCATAATCTTCCTGATTTAGCATATTTCAATCACTCTCAACACGTAGTCGTAGGACAAGTTGAGTGTCAAACGTGCCATGGTCCTATCCAGGAGATGGAAGTAGTAGGTCAGCATAGTGCACTTACGATGGGTTGGTGTATTGACTGTCACAGACAGACAGAAATCACTACTGAAGGCAATGCCTACTATGATAAGTTGGTTCAGGTTCACTCAGATTCTAAAGATGCTTTGAAAGTAAAAGACATCGGAGGTTTGGAGTGTGCTAAGTGCCACTATTAATTCATTATATCTTTTCGCAAATTCATTCTTATATCATAAAATGAAGGAAAATAAAAAAACGTACTGGAAGGGGCTTGAACAGCTCAATAACGATCCAGAGTTTGTAAAGAACGCAGAAAGGGAATTCCCTGATCTTCCTTCTGCACTCAATGGAGAAGGTGGTGCTTCCAGAAGAGACTTTATGAAAGTGATGGGATTCAGCATAGCAGCAGCTTCTTTGGCAGCATGCGAAGCTCCTATCAGAAAGATGCTCCCTTATGTGAATAAGCCGGTAGATATCAACCCGTCTATTCCCAATTATTATGCTTCTACCTATGCTACAGGTGGAGATTACGCTTCTATAGTAGTAAAGACAAGAGAAGGTCGCCCAATCAAAATTAATGGAAATGAACTTTCTCCAATCAATAAAGGAAAAGTAAATGCTATAGTTGAGGCTTCTGTACTTTCTCTTTATGATCGAGAGAGACTTGTAGGTCCATATAGCGGAGGCGTTCTAGCAGATTGGAAGACAGTTGATGCACAAGCCAAATCTGCTTTAGCAGGTGCTGGCCCTGTGAAGATCGTGGCAAATACGATCATTTCCCCTTCTACCCTGAAGGCGATCCAACAACTAGCTGATGCAACGAGTAATGTAGAAGTGATCATGTATGATCCACTTTCAAATTATGGTATTATAAAGGCTGCTGAGACTTACTATGGTTCAGCAAATCTGCCTTCCTATTCATTTGACAAAGCAAAAACAATCGTATCCTTCGGAGCTGACTTCTTAGGATCTTGGATTTCTCCCATTGAATTTGCTCGTCAGTATGCGAAAACTAGAAAAATCAGTAAAGAGAAGCCTGAAATGTCTCGACATTATCAGTTTGAATCTACTTTGTCGCTTGCGGGTGCAAACGCTGATTACAGAACACCAATAAGAGCTTCTCAAAGCGGATTGGCAGTTCTTGCTTTATATAATGCTATTGCTAAAAAAGCCGGTGTAGCTTCTGTTTCAGCTCCAGCAGTTGAGATTGCCCATTTGGATAAGGCTGCTGCTGACCTTTGGGCAAGCAAAGGTGCTTCTCTTGTTATTTCTGGATCAAATGATCCAAATGTGCAAGTGGTTATTAATGCTATCAACGAACTGCTTGGAAGCAACGGAGTAACAGTTGATTTCGCTAATCCTTCTTATTATAGAAAAGGGGATGATGCCAAAATGAATCAGTTTGTAACTGATTTGAATGCAGGAAAAGTTGGTGGAGTTATTTTCTACAACTGCAATCCTGTTTATGATTTCGCCAGAGGTGCTGAAATAGCTGCAGGAATTGCCAAAGCAAAAGTTAGTATTTCTACCAATGGCACCTTAGATGAAACATCATCTTTGGTACAAATAGTAGCTCCAGATCATCACTTCCTAGAGTCTTGGAATGACTTCGAGCCTAAGAAAGGTCACTTCTCTTTGGCACAGCCAACGATTACGCCACTTTTTGATACGAGACAGGCGCAAGATTCTTTCTTGGTATGGGCGGGAAAAACCACCACCTATTACGATTTCCTTCAAACACACTGGCAGAATGAAGTTTTCACTCAGGTGGAGACCACAGGTGATTTCCAGGGATTTTGGGATCAAACACTCTTCAATGGTGTTTTAGCTATCAACTCTATTTCTGAAGCTTTGGCTCCAGTAGGAGATGTAGGTGCTGCGGCTTCTGCAGTATCAAAAGCTTACTCAGCTGATAATGCTTCTGCAGAATTAGTAATTTATACTAAAGTTGGTATTGGTAACGGTACTTACGCAAATAATCCTTGGCTACAAGAATTGTCAGATCCTATTTCTAAGGCAACTTGGGATAACTACCTGACAGTTTCTCAAAAATGGGCTACCGCAAACGGTGTGACTATGTATGAGGGAGAAAGTAGTATGGCCTCCATCTCTGTAAATGGCAAATCTTTGATCGTTCCGATCTTGATTCAGCCTGGTCAGGCGGATGGTACGTTCGGTTTGGCAATTGGATATGGTAGAACAAAAGCTGGACGTGTAGCAAATGGAGTAGGGGTTAACGCTTACGAATTGCTGGATTCTTCCAAAGGCTTTGTCAATTTCGATATCACTTCTGGAGTAGAAGTAGCTGCTACTCGGGACTCTTATAGAATTGCCCGTACGCAAACTCACCAGACTTTCATGGGACGTGAAAACGTGATTCAAGAATCTGTGTTGAGTGAGTATAAAAAAGATAATTCTGCAGGTAGATATCACCCAAAGGTTTATAAGGACGGCGAATTTGTAAAGCCATCTAAAATTTCTCTTTGGTCAGGTCACCAATATTCTCAGCACCACTGGGGCTTGGCTATCGATATGAACTCTTGTATTGGTTGCTCAGCATGTTCTATTGCTTGCCAAGTTGAAAACAACGTGGCTGTAGTAGGAAAGCAAGAAGTATTGAATAGAAGGGAAATGGCATGGATCAGAATTGATCGCTATTATTCGTCAGATGCGCCAGCTGGTGATTTGAGTGCTATGGAAATAGCAGCAAACAATCCTGAGGTTACTTTCCAACCGATGATGTGTCAGCAGTGTAACAACGCTCCTTGTGAGACTGTTTGTCCTGTTGCTGCGACTACCCACTCTTCTGAGGGGCTCAATCAAATGACTTATAACAGATGTATTGGTACAACATATTGTGCAAACAATTGCCCGTATAAAGTACGTCGATTCAACTGGTTCAAATATCATGATAACAAAGACTTCGCAGGAGTGAATGTTGCTCAGAACGATGATTTGGGTAAAATGGTCTTGAATCCAGACGTAACTGTTCGTGCACGTGGTGTGATGGAGAAATGCTCTATGTGTGTTCAGAGAATCCAATCTGGCAAACTAGAAGCTAAGCGTGAAAAGCGTAAAGTGAAAGATGGCGACATCAATGTAGCATGTGCTGTGGCTTGTCCTACCGATGCGTTGGTTTTTGGGGACATGAATGATACGAATAGTAAGCTTTACCAAATGCTTAAAATTAAGGAGGACACTATTTCTGCCTTGAAGGAAGTGAATGAGGAGAGAGCATACCATGTTTTGGAAGAGATCAACGTGAGTCCTAACGTTTGGTACTTTACCAAAATTAGAAATAAAGACAAAAACGAAGCGTAATCAAAATTTATTAAACTATGCAGGTTACTTCATCCGTACGCGATCCGTTAGTTACCGGAGGTAAATCCTACCATGATGTGACACAGGATGTGTCACGCCATGTAGAAGCAAAGCCAAATATCAGGTGGTTTCTTGCTTTCCTTACTTCTGCCGGGGTTTTGGCTTTAGGATCTATAGCTGTGGTTGCCACACTATGGGAGGGCATTGGAATGTGGGGTCTTAATAAAACTGTAGGTTGGGCTTGGGATATCACAAACTTCGTTTGGTGGGTAGGTATAGGCCACGCTGGCACCCTTATTTCGGCTGTGCTTTTGCTATTCAGACAGAAATGGAGAACATCCATTAACCGTGCTGCAGAAGCGATGACAATTTTTGCGGTTATTTGTGCAGCGATGTTTCCAGTACTTCACATGGGACGTCCGTGGCTAGGAGCTTATTGGGCACTTCCACTTCCAAACGTTTTTGGATCTCTTTGGGTAAACTTTAACTCCCCTCTTCTTTGGGATGTGTTTGCGATTTCTACTTACTTCTCTGTGTCACTAGTATTCTGGTACATAGGTTTGATTCCTGATTTTGCTACCATTAGAGATAGAGCTACTGGTCTAAGAAAGATAATTTATGGTGCTCTTTCATTCGGATGGGATGGCGCTGCAAAATCGTGGAGCAGATACGAATCAGTTTCTTTGATCCTTGCAGGTTTAGCTACTCCGCTTGTATTGTCAGTTCACACGATTGTATCCATGGATTTTGCTACATCAGTGATACCAGGGTGGCATACCACGATCTTTCCTCCGTATTTTGTTGCGGGTGCGATTTTCTCTGGTTTTGCCATGGTTTTGACGCTGATGATCGTAACTCGGAAGGTTTATAAACTGGAAGATTATATTACAATAGGTCATATCGAATTGATGAACATTGTAATTATCATCACGGGCTCTATCGTAGGTATCGCATATATCACAGAGTTTTTCATCGCTTGGTATTCAGGAGTAGAGGCAGAGCAATATGCATTCATCAACCGTGCAACCGGACCTTACTGGTGGGCATACGCAGCTATGATGACTTGTAACGTGGTTTCTCCACAGCTTTTCTGGTTCAAGAAAATCCGTACTTCCATCGTAGCTACTTTCGCTTTGTCTATTGTAGTGAATATTGGGATGTGGTTTGAGCGATTTGTTATCATCGTAACATCTCTACACAGAGATTACCTTCCTTCTTCTTGGGCGATGTTCTACCCAACACTGTCTGATATAGGGATCTACCTATTTACCTTTGGACTGTTCTTCACCCTATTCTTCTTGTTTGCCAAATTCTTCCCGGTAATCAACATGGCAGAAGTGAAAGCGGTATTGAAATCTTCATCTGATAAAGTGAATAAATAATCATGGAAAGAGATACACATTTTGTTACTGGAGTTTATGAAGATGAGGATGTACTGCTTGATGCGATTACTCAGGTGAAATCTTCAGGTATTAAAATTCATGAGGTTTACTCACCCTATCCTGTTCACGGGATAGATGATTACCTTGGATATAAGAGAAGTAAATTGCCAATCGCAGCCTTTTTATTCGGAGTCCTTGGAACCACATTGGCTTTGACCATGCAGTATTATATGATGGCTTTTGATTGGCCTATGATCATCGGTGGTAAGGACTATGGAGCGTTTCCAGATTTCATTCCCGTTACGTTCGAATTGACGGTTTTATTAGCCTCATTCGGTATGGTAGGCGTGTTTATGGTTAGTACAAACCTGAAGCCTTGGGCCCAGCCTAGAATTTTTGATTTGAGAATCACAGATGATAAGCATGTAATGGCAATCGATATAGCGAATAATTCAGCTATTGAGTTGGCTAAGATCGAGGAGATATTGAAATCTTCTGGAGCATCAGAGGTTAATAAAAAAAGTTTTGAATAGTAAATCTGGAAAAATGAAGATTGCTAAAACACTAAGTATTTTAGGGATTGCAGTGGCTGGGATTACCCTTGCTGGCTGTAGAGCTGGAGGAGAGAATCAAGGGTTGGAATTTGCCCCTCAGATGTATCACTCGGTAGCTTACGAGCCTCTGACTCAGATCATGGATTCGGAGACGAAAGGGGACATCATCTCTACTAGAGAAGATGGTAAGGGTGAGTATTACAATAGTAATATTAACAACCCTCACAACATGAATATGCGTGAGCCGGTTGCTAATACCGTTCCTAGAAATAAGGAAGGCTATTTACCATATCGTTACAAAGCTTTTGAAATAGAAGAGGCAAGTGCAACTGTGAAAAATCCAATCAAACTTTCAGATGAAGTTTTGGTGGATGGTAAGAGACTTTTCGGACTTTATTGTACGCCCTGCCACGGAAGTGGTGGAGCTGGTGACGGCAAAGTAGGTGTGATCATCGGTGGTGTTGCCAACCTAACAGGTGGCGCATATGTTGGTCTTTCAGAAGGTCACATATTTCATGTGATTACTAAAGGAAAAGGAAGAATGGGAGCTCACGGTTCTCAGATTACTCCAGAAAACAGATGGAAAATTGTTCACTATGTGAAGCAAGAACTCCAAGGCGGTCAAAATGCTGATAATGCAGTTGCAGCAGTTGCTGACCAAGATGTTACACAAGTAGAAACTCCAGCTAATTAATTATGGCTCACGACTCACAACACTATAATCTGGATCAAAAATTTGATTTCAACGCAGCGACCAAGAAAAGCATATTTACCGTTTTGGGAATCGGTGCAGCATTACTAGTTCTTGGTATCGTAATGGCGATGTTTGGTGGTGGTCATCTCGAAGCAGGAGAAGCTGAAGGCCACGCATTCCATTGGTATGAGCGCCTTTATGCAAATCTTTGGATCAATAACGTATACTTTACTGGTATTGCTATCATAGGCGTATTCTTCTTTGCTATTCAATATGCAGCTCAGGCAGGCTGGTCTACGGCTATCATTCGAGTAATGCTTTCTCTAGGCAACTGGCTGCCAATAGCTGGTATATTGATGATTGTTACGTTTTTCATAGCCAATCATGATTTATTTCACTGGACTCATGCCTACCTATTTGATAAGGCATCTCCAGAATATGATAGCATCATTGATGGAAAAGGTAGCTTCTTTTATTGGCCTATGGCTAAAGGAACATTCCCTGTATTCTATATTTTCAGAATGATCTTGTTCTTTGGTTTCTGGGTATTCTTCTTTAAGAAATTTCAAAGCCTTACGTATAACGAAGATGTGATCGGTGGATCTTCCTCGTGGTATAAAATCAGAAGTTGGTCAGCTTTCTTCTTGATTTTCTTTGCGATCTCATCTTCAATCGCTTCATGGGATTGGATTATGTCAATAGACTCGCATTGGTTTTCTACGCTGTTTGGATGGTACGTGTTCTCCTCTTGGTTCGTTGCTGGATTATCTGCAATTACCTTGATTACAATGTTTTTAAAGGGTCAAGGCCTTTTAGATATGGTTAATGAGAATCATATTCATGACTTAGGTAAATTTATCTTTGGCTTTACTATTTTCTGGGCTTATCTATGGTTCTCTCAGTTCTTACTTATCTATTATGCTAACATTCCTGAAGAGTCAGTTTACTTTATCGAAAGGTTGTCCAGCGATATTTACGGTCCTTACATATTTGTGAACTTAGCTATGAACTTTGTGCTCCCTTTCCTGTTATTAATGACAAGAGATTCAAAGAGACATGGAGTATTCTTAAAACTAGTTTGTGCTATGATCATTGCCGGTCATTGGGTTGATTTCTTCCTGATGGTACAGCCGGGTACTCTTGGTCATAACGGAGGTGTAGGATTTATGGAAGTTGGAATGTTCCTAGTTTATGGAGCAGCGTTCGCATTCGTAGTTCTTTCTGGATTAGCAAAAGGGAATTTGGTTCCTAAAAACCATCCAATGCTTGGAGAAAGTTATCATCATCACATTTAATAAGCCGAAATAATTAAGGTATGTACGGATTTCTGATTGCAGTAGGGGTTCTTTTGCTATTTTCCATAATATGGATGGTATATCGAATCCAAACGTTAGTCTCTGTTGTAAAAGGATCTGATAAGAAGATCGCTTCAGGGAGTAATAAGATAAATGCGATTTTGTTTTTAGTTTTTTTGGTAGGTTCAGGCATTTTAATGTTCTGGTATTCCATCAAAGAATTTAACAACTATCATTTGCCAATTGCTTCTGAGCATGGGGTTGTTACTGATCGTCTGTTTTGGGTGACTATGGCGGTAACAGGTATAGTGTTTTTGATTACTCACATATTGCTATTCATATTTCCATATAAATATCAATACAGCGAAAAGCGTAAAGCGTCTTTCTTTCCTCACAACAATAAGCTTGAGGTTATTTGGACGGTAATACCAGGTTTAGTCCTTGCAGGATTAGTTATTTCCGGTTGGATGGCGTGGTCTGACATCACAGCTCCCGCTCCTGAAAACGCACATACTGTGGAGATCATGGGTTATCAATTTGCTTGGGAAGTAAGATACCCGGGAAAAGACAATGTCCTTGGAGATTATGACTACAGACTGATCACGGCCACGAACTCACATGGTATTGATTTTACGGATAAAAACTCTATCGATGATTTCCCTTCACCGGTGGTAGTTATTCCTAAAGGAGAGCCTGTTCTTTTCAAAATCAGGGCTAGAGATGTGCTTCATTCTGTTTTTGCTCCTCACATGAGGTTAAAGATGGATGCTGTTCCAGGAATGCCAACTCGTTTTTGGTTTGTCCCTACCAAAACTACAGCTGAGATGAGAGTGGAAACAGGAAATCCTGATTTTAACTATGAAATTGCTTGTACAGAAGTTTGCGGAAGAGGTCACTTCGCTATGCGTAAAGTAATTGAAGTGTTGGAGCCAGAGGAGTATCAAAAATGGTATGCAGAGCAAAGATCTTTCATTCAAATGAATCCTGCTTTAGCTTCTGGACTCCCTGCTGAGACGAAAGAGCTTGCAGGAATTCAACTAAGCGAAAACTAACAAACAAAATTATAGATTATGTCAACAGCATCTGTCGCAAATCATGACGCAGCACACGATCAAGGAGATCATGCGCATCATGATAATTTTGTAACGAAATATATTTTCTCACAAGATCACAAAATGATCGCAAAACAATACTTGATCACAGGTATGTTTTGGGCTCTTATCGGTGGTTTTCTTTCAATCCTATTTAGATTACAATTAGGATTTCCTGAAATGGACATGTCTTTTCTTCGCCCCCTTCTTGGTGGTTGGATTGATGAGACGGGACATTTAGATCCTACATTTTATCTAGCATTAGTTACAATGCACGGTACCATTATGGTATTCTTCGTATTGACTGCTGGTTTGAGTGGTACATTCTCCAACTTTCTGATTCCCTTGCAAATTGGTGCAAGAGATATGGCTTCGGGTTTTATGAATATGCTTTCTTACTGGTTGTTTTTCCTTTCCGGTGTGATCATGTTTATTTCACTGTTCCTTAAAACTGGCCCAGCAGCTGGTGGTTGGGTCGTTTACCCACCACTGTCAGCTCTGGAGCAAGCTATCCCTGGCTCTGGACTAGGTATGACATTATGGTTGGTTGCGATGACCTTGTTTATTGCTTCATCTCTTATGGGTGGTATCAACTACATCACCACCGTAATTAATTTGAGAACAAAAGGAATGTCTTTTTCAAAGCTTCCTCTGACTATATGGGCGTTCTTCTTGACTGCAGTTATTGGTCTTTTGTCTTTCCCTGTTCTATTTGCAGCGGCATTACTTTTGGTATTTGATAGAAGTTTTGGTACATCATTCTACCTTGCTGATATCTATATCGGAGGAGAAGCTCTTCCAAATACTGGTGGTAGCCCTGTGCTGTACCAGCATTTGTTCTGGTTCCTAGGTCACCCTGAAGTTTATATTGTATTGCTTCCTGCTTTGGGAATTACTTCTGAGGTAATTTCTACAAACTCTAGAAAGCCAATCTTTGGTTACAAGGCGATGATTATTTCCTTGCTGGGTATTACGGTTCTTTCGTTTGTAGTTTGGGCGCACCATATGTTCGTTTCTGGATTGAATCCATTCTTAGGATCCATCTTCATGTTCTTGACATTGATTATAGCCATTCCTTCTGCAGTGAAAGTATTTAACTACTTGACTACACTTTGGAGAGGTAACCTGATATTTACTCCAGCGATGTTGTTTTCTATAGGGTTGGTCTCCTTTTTCATTTCTGGAGGGCTAACAGGTATTTTCTTGGGCAACTCAGCCATTGATATTCAATTGCATGATACCTATTTTGTCGTAGCTCACTTTCACCTAGTGATGGGTGCTGCTTCCTTCTTCGGAATGATTGCTGGAATATATCACTGGTTCCCAAAGATGTTTGGAAGAATGATGGATGCTAAATTAGGATACATCCACTTCTGGAGTTCATTTGTTGGTGTTTACCTCGTGTTTTTTCCAATGCATTATATAGGTATAGCTGGGTTTCCAAGAAGATATTACAGTTGGACTAACTTTGAATTTGCAAACATGTATACGGATTTGAACATGTTTATATCTGTAGCTGCAATAATAACTTTTGCAGCCCAATTCATTTTCTTATTTAACTTCTTCTATTCTATGTATAGAGGAAGAAAAGCCACTGAGAACCCATGGAGATCAAATACACTTGAGTGGACTACTCCAGTAGTGCCAGGCCATGGCAACTGGCCGGGTGAAATACCTGCTATTTACAGATGGCCATACGATTACTCTAAACCTGGTGCTGAGGAAGATTTCATACCACAGACTGTTCCTTTATCTGCAACTCTTGAGTCTAACCTACCGCACGAGCAAGAACTTGTGAAAGTGGAATTAGAGATTATGAAAGAAGAAGAAGAAGTTTTGGTTTCAAATGAAGCAACTCACTAATAATTCAATAGACAGCTTCCGCCGGGTAAGTTTAATCTCGGTGGTAGCTGTTTATATACTGATTCTCATCGGTGGTGTAGTCAGAAGTTCCGGGTCCGGAATGGGTTGTCCCGATTGGCCGAAATGCTTTGGAAATTTGATTCCACCTACTAGTGTGGATCAACTTCCAGCAAATTATCAAGAGATTTATCTTAATAAAAGATTAGCTAAGAACGAACGGTTCGTGGCAACTCTTGAAAAATTAGGATTTTCAGAAAAGGCAAAGGAAATAGCTAATGACAAGTCAATACTTGTCGAGGAGGAGTTTAATCCTGTGAAAACATGGATTGAATACGTGAATCGATTGGTAGGCGTAGCAATTGGTCTGGTGATAATTCTCACCGTTTGGAAATCATTTTCGCTCGGAAAGTATGATCGATGGATACCGATCTTGTCTACTTTCAATCTCATACTTGTCATTTTCATCGGTTGGATAGGGTCTATCGTAGTTTCTACAAATCTGCTACACTGGATGATCACCTTCCATATGATGCTGGCATTGCTGTTGGTGTCTCTATTGATCTACGTTTATCATAGATCTGGTAGACTGGTCAAAAGCAAAGGAGTGAAAATGGCTGTGCCTAGAAGAATAGAGTTGGTCTTATTGATAGGTATTATGTTAATGCTGATTCAGATTGTCTTAGGAACGCAGGTTCGGGAGCATATTGATGTGATTTCATCTTCCCTAGGGGACATGCTAAGAGACGAATGGGTAGGTCGAATAGGCATAGATTTCTTGATTCATCGATCCTTTTCTATAACTCTGCTAGGAATCCATGTTTTGTACTTCTTTTGGGCATTTAAATATACGCTAAGAAGATCGCAGGTAAATCTTTGGTCTCAGGTCTTGATGATCCTGATTATACTGGAAATAGCTACAGGAATTGCAATGGCATACTTCGGTATACCAGCTTTTCTTCAGCCGATCCATCTCTTATTAGGTTCCTTGATTATCGGAGTGCAAGTTGTCTTGCTGCTTGAAATCAGAGAGAACATTCAGTTTCGATTAAATACAAATTGATCATGAGGACAGTTGAATTAACTGACCATATTAGTAGTTTAGTGATAAGCAAGATTAAAGCTTATGCTGTGTTGATCAAGTTAAGGCTTTCAGCCTTGGTTACCTTCTCAGCAGTATTTGGCTACATACTTGGTGATCGAGGAGTGAGTTTCGGCTGGTCTGGATTTCTTGGATTGGCGCTAGGCGGCTTCTTAATCAGTGGCGCATCCTGTGCTGCTAACGAGATCTTAGAGCGTGATTTGGATAAGCTGATGAAGCGTACTCAAAACCGTCCACTTCCATTGAAACTTATCTCTTTGCAAGAAGCGCTTTGGGTTACTTCTATTGTAGCTATTCTTGGTGTTGCACTACTTTGGTATTTCACTAACCCGCTGACTACTTGGTTGGGGATTTTGAGTATGGTGCTTTATGTATTTGTATACACTCCTTTGAAAAGAGTTGGTCCTATTGCGGTCTTTGTTGGTGCTATACCAGGTGCACTCCCTCCACTTTTGGGATGGACAGCTGCTACTGGTGCTATCACACATGAGGCACTAATCATTTTCGGGATTCAATTTATCTGGCAGTTTCCACATTTCTGGGCTATTGCATGGGTAGGAGATGAAGATTACAAAGCAGCTGGTTTCAAACTGTTACCCAGTGGTGGTGGTAAAGATTTAAACACTGCTATTCAAATAATGATCTATACCCTGTTCTTATTACCTCTGGGATTGCTGCCAAGTTATTTTGGACTTACAGGAATGACATCAGGTATAGTTGCGACAGTGTGTGGGATTCTATTCCTAGCTCAGACATTTTCCTTAATGAAAGATTGCTCAAGAAAATCAGCTTTGAGAATTATGTTTGGCTCCTTTTTATATCTGCCAATCGTACAAATTGCTTACTTACTAGATAAACTACCGTAACAATGGAAAAAGAACTTAAATACGTTGATATGGTAGATCAGCCAATTTCAATGCATCCTAAAAAGTTTGCATTATGGCTTTTCCTAGTGACTATCGTAATGATCTTTGCCGCCCTTACTAGTGCTTATATCGTAAGACAATCAGAAGGTAATTGGCTGGAATACGATTTACCAACTATTTTCTGGTTTACCTCTGGAATTGTTGTTGTTAGTAGCATTTGTCTTCAATATGCGTATTCTGCAGCCAAAAGGGACAACCTTTCGGGTCTTAGAGTAGGTATAAGTTTAGCTGTTCTATTTGGGATAGCTTTCCTTCTAGGTCAGTGGTACAGTTGGGTAGCCTTAGTGGATGAAAATGTGTTTTTCGTAGGAAATCCTTCTGGATCATTTCTCTACGTTATCACGGGATTACATGCTGTTCACTTAATTAGCGGTGTGATATTTCTGATTATTGTATTAATTTCGACTTATAGATATAAAGTGCATTCTAAGTCGATGGATACACTTGAAATGGCTACTACATTCTGGCATTTTCTAGCTGCTCTGTGGTTATATCTATTTATGTTTTTGCTTTTGAATCATTAAAATAAACCTAGTACAAATTAATATCTTATGTCTGCGCATTCTACTGCTATAGGAGTAAGTTCGAAAAGAGGGGTCTGGGGAGGTGGTAACGAACCTCTCAAAGCCAGTTACGGAAAACTCATGATGTGGTTTTTCCTTCTTTCGGATATCTTTACTTTTGCCGCTTTTTTGATTACTTATCTTTCGATTCGTGTCAGTTATCCTGCTTATGCTGGTCCTGCAAAGGATTTTGTAGGTTCCAATGAATACTGGCCGATCCCTGAATTGGTTTTTGATGCCATTCCCTTTGTACATGGAGTTCATGCACCATTGGTATTCGTAGGTTTGATGACCTTCATCTTGATTGCAAGTTCTGTCACGATGGTATTAGCTGTAGAAGCTGGTCACAGAAATGATAGAAATGAAGTAGTGAAATGGATGCTTTGGACACTTTTAGGAGGAATTACCTTCTTGAGCTGTCAGGCTTGGGAGTGGAATCACTTCATCCATGGATCTGAAGCAGGAGCTGTTTTAAATTATATCAACGGTATAAGTCAGAATGTCACTGAGACAGTATTTGGGGCTAATTTGCTGGTAAATGAATACGGACCTGCGTCTTTTGCAAATCTTTTCTTCTTCATTACTGGATTCCACGGTTTCCACGTTACTATAGGTGTGATACTTCTCTTTATGGTGTTTTATCAAGCAGCTGTAGGAGTTTACGATAGAAGAGGTCACTACGAGATGGTCGAAAAAATCGGATTGTACTGGCACTTTGTTGACCTTGTTTGGGTCTTTGTATTTACTTTATTCTACCTGATCTAAGGGCTAAAAATTAGAATTATGGATATTCAAGAAAATAAATCAACTCTTTCAGTTGTTCCTAGGAACAATGATAAGATCAAGAAAATCTGGAAGACAGCTTTGATTCTGGGACTGATCACTGGAGCCGAGTTTATCATGGCTTTCACTATGCCTAGAGGGATATTACTTTACGTTTTATTCATCGTACTTACCATCTGGAAGGCTAAATATATTATGATGGAGTTTATGCACCTTGGCGAAGAGGTGAAGCCTATGATCTATGCTATTTTGGTGCCTATTGTATTTTTGTTCTGGCTGATAATAGTTCTTCTCAAGGAAGGATCAGATATATTTTCGTTACGCTGGTTTTAACCGGTATTTCTAAAGATGTATAAAAAAGAAGGTTTAAGTGGGACACTTTTACCTTCTTTTTTGTTAAACCATTACTATGAGAAGTTTGAGAATATTACAAGGGTTTGTATTGGTTTGCATCCTATTGGTGCCCATTTTAATTTTCCTGTTTCTTAAAGGCTTTGGGAGTAACAACTATGATATTCCTATCTTTTTCGAAAAGGGAGTAGATAATCCATTTAGGGAATGTCCAATAGCTGATACCACGCAGCATTTTATTCCTGAGTTTTCTTTCGCCAATCAGGAAGGGGAAACAGTAGGAAGGTCAGACATGGAAGGAAAGATCACGGTGGTTAATTTTTTCTTCACCTCATGTCCAGGCATCTGTCCCAAAATGTCTGGAGAAATGGAGCGGGTAAATGATATGTTCAGAGATTATGATCAAGTACAGATCATGTCCATTAGTATTGATCCAACTTATGACACACCTGCTATTCTCAAGGAATATGCTGAAAAGCATCATGCAGAAGCTGGTAAGTGGAACTTCTTGACTGGTGGAGTTCAAGAGACCTATGATTTAGCAAAGTGCGGCTTTATTATCCCTAGTGTCGATGGTTTGGGCGTACCGGATGATTTTGTTCACAGTGATAAGTTTGTGCTTACAGATGAACTTGGGCGTATCAGAGGCTATTACAGTGGAACTTCTCGTGAAGATGTAGATTTGTTAATGTTAGAGACTAAAGTGTTGTTACATGCAAGCGAAGACAAATAGTTTGTTAGAGAATGAAGGGAAAGTGAAAGGGTGGATTATTGCCATTTCGGTAATCATTCCGATAGTAGTTGCACTACTTATTTTCATGCCCTCTAAACTGAATTTAGGAGTGGAATGGGTGTATTTCCTTCCTCATCTGAATGCAGTAATAAACTCAGCCGCAACCTTAGCTTTGATTGCTGGATTGCTATTTATCAAAAATGGAAATATTGCTTATCACCGCGCCTCAATGACAGTAGCGTTTGGCTTAGGAGCGATATTTTTGGTGTCTTATGTGATTTATCACGCTGCAGCCGAAAGTACTTCATTTGGTGGAGAAGGCATGATCCGTAATGTCTATTATTTTTTATTGCTCACACATATCGTATTAGCGGCAGTTGCACTTTTCCCAATCCTGTTTGCCTACTACTACGGATATACCGATCAGCGTGTGAAGCACAGAAAAGTTGTTAAATTTGCATTCCCTATCTGGCTTTATGTAACTGTCACCGGTGTGATAGTTTACTTGATGATCAGTCCTTATTATGTACATTAAAAACCTGCGTTCTTCATAATCCGTAATAAATAGCATGAAAAAAGCTTTCAAAATAGTATTCCTTTCGCTCGTTGCTGTTCTGTTTCATTCTGCAAGTTTTGCTCAGTGCGCCATGTGTCGAGCATCTGTAGAAAATAACGTAAGTAACGGAGATACCAGTATTGGGGCTGGATTGAACCTTGGAATCATGTACCTCTTTACTATGCCATATATTATTGCGATGGTGCTAGGTTTTTTCTGGTATCGAAATGCCAAAAAAAGGAAGGCTAAAATATCCTTACCCTAAATGAATAAAAGAGTAAAGTTTGATCAAGGACTTTACTCTTTTTATTTTACGTCTAAATGAAGCATGATTCACGTCTGCTGATCATCTTGATCAGTATTTTCTCTCTTTTAGCTGTATTAGTCCTGAATTTCTTTTTCTTTCAGAAAAGCGACCAGGATACCTACTTGCAAGCTTTACAAGATCGTGTTCAGGCGGTAGATAAGGAGTTTGATGAAGACTATATTCAAATTCTTATGGATGTCAGTCCAGATGATACCTTAAGCTTTGGACAAATAAGTACTCCTGTTCATAGATATCCATTTTTCATATTAAGTCCAGAAAAAGACCTCTTGTACTGGTCAGATTTCACGCTTACCCTTGATTTTTCTCAAGTTGATCTTTCCAAAGAATACCAACTCCTAGAAGATCCTTATGGTACACTTTTTCTTAAGGTTAGAAATGTCAAAAGGAATGGAACTGATTATGTTATGCTTCATGTGCTCCGCTTGATTTGGCCAGGGAACATTGAAAATAATTATCTGATCACTGGTGCAAATCCAAACATCTTTGGAAATGGAAGATTTGAGCTTTTTGCAAATTCTGACGAAGCTTCATCAATAGTCAAGAATCCTGCAGGAATCCCTCTATTTGGGATCAATTTCCTCTTTGGGTACAGTCCAGCGGGTAGGGCAGGGAACCCCGCCATTCTGATTTTCTTTACCTCAGTTTTCCTGTTATATTTCATTTTGAGTTCAGATTTCGTGCTTAGTAAGTGGAAATCTGGAAGAAGATGGCAGTCTATTGGATATGCGATTTTTGTCCTAGGAGCATTTCGAATGATGATTCTCTTGCTTGGTTTCCCTGGAAACTACCTCAATTTGGCTCTCTTTGATTCTTCCAATTACGCCTCATCCTGGTTTAATCCCAGTCTCGGGGATTTGCTGATCAACACCTTAGGTGGGGTTATGATCTTGGTAATGGTGATTTTTCAGCTTGCGTCCAAGTCCATGCATGAGAAGATAAAAGTATTGAAGGCTCAGAATGAGTTTCTTGTATTCTTATTTTTTGCACTAATCGTGAGCTCCATTGGTATGTATTTGGTGTGGTCTCTGCCAAGGGATTTGATGCTCAATTCTCAGTGGGGGCTGGACATTAGCTCCATTCCTTCGTTTGACTGGTTCAAAGGAATAAGTTTTTTTATGCTTTACCTTTGGGGAGCGGTATATGTATTAGTTTCTCTGACCATGTTTAGTTTGCTTTTGGAGATCAATCAGCGCAAAAAAGTCTATTACAAATGGATAGCTATTATCGGTTTTCCCGTTGGCGCTTTGCTATTTTTCTTTACAATTTGGGGTGGGGTGGTTTGGCTTATTCATCTCGGATTTCTAGTAACTATCATACGACTAGAGCTCTTCAGAAATACTTTTAAACTAGGGCTGGATACTTTTCTCACCTTCTTCTTTGCCTGTTTGGTTACTGCAGTTATTGGCGGTATTAGCACTTTTCAGACAGAGAAAAGTGAGTTAATTCAATCTAAAACTCGCTTCGCAAATCAAAATCTTATTGAGAATGATGTGATGACTGAATTTTTTTTAGGAGAAATATTCACACGTATTAAAAGTGATTTGTTTATTCAAAATAGGATAGCCGATCCACTTTTCTCGAAAGAGCCTATTGAAACTAAAATCAGAAGAATTTATCTCGATAATTACTTTGATCAGTTTGAGGTTCAAGTTCGTATTTTCTCAGCCTCTGGACAACAAATATTGGGTTCATCAGATCCTGAAAAACTCAAGGACATCCAATTGGAATATATCAGAAGTGATTATGCTACGAGCGTAAGGGACTTGTACTTTATTCGCGGCAATGAATCTAATAATGGCAATCGCTTTATAGCTTTTGTGCCACTGAGTAAAGAGGGCTCATCGCTTGGGACTGTGTTTCTTGAACTTCAACAATTGAGGGTTCAGCCTACGAGTGTCTATCCTAAGCTGTTATTGGACAAGAAATATAACGATAAGCTTGATCCAATACTTTATGATTATTCCGTTTTCAAGGAGGACGAATTTATCAGAAACTCGGGATCGTTTAACTACCTGAGCAAAGGATTTGAACGGGTTTTGACTCGGAAAGCTTTGCTGACTGAAGGAATTCATCAAGGCGGATACCATCATTTTGGGATAAAAAATGGAAATGAATTGATAATTATTTCCTCCAGAAATATCTCATTAGCCCATTTTTTTGGGAATATATCGTTGTTCTTCGTTCTTTTTGTGATCATGACTTTCTTAACTATTCTGATCAACACACTGTTCAAAGGAGTCAAGAATTTTGAATTCAATTATTCTACCAAGCTTCAGCTATACCTGAATTTCGCCTTTTTCTTCCCGATCCTTATTATCAGTATCATCACGATTGGTCTTTTGGCAAATAGCTATCGAGATGATCTTGATCGCCAATATATCCAAAAGGCGGCGTTGATCAGAGGGAATCTTGGTAGCTTCCTGAATAACCAAAAGCCTGAAAATGTGAACAGCGATCAACTCAATGAAGAGGTGAACGAACTGGCCAACACAACTGCGAGCGATATTCATGTCTATAGTGTGGAAGGCAAGCTTGAATCCACTAATCGCCCGAATATCTTTGATAAGAAAATCCTAGCTCCACTGATCAATCCAAAAGCTATCGCTGAGATCGAGGAGATGGGGCAAAGTCAATACTTGGCTGAAGAGCAAATAGGAAAACTGCGGTATAAAGCGGTTTATCTGTCCATTCCAGCTACAGCAAAACAAGAGAACCTGGGGATTTTGGCCGTGCCATTCTTTGAATCTGAGACGGAACTAAATACATTAATTGCAGATGTGTTGAGTAATATTTTCAATGCCTTTGTGGTAATTTTTATCTTATTCTTATTCGTTTCTTACTTTGTCTCTACTAATCTTACTTTTCCATTCAAATTGCTTACGCAAAAGCTAAAGGCTACCAACCTGGAGAATAACGAACCCATGTACTGGGGATCAAAAGATGAAATTGGCCTGCTGGTGAATGAGTACAATAACATGCTTTTCAAATTGGAGAACAGTAAAAAAGTGCTTGCTTCTACAGAGAAAGAATCTGCTTGGAGAGAGATGGCAAAACAGGTTGCGCATGAGATTAAAAACCCGCTGACACCGATGAAGCTCACACTTCAGCACTTGATCCGCCTCCAAGAAGCTGGGAGATTGGACGATGCTGA